>JGI12048J13642_10075382_pt1 | contig 27914 bp, 17 predicted proteins | sample ElkSlonscriptome_16_FD_13642 | JGI IMG/M metagenome (IMG submission 13642)
CCCGGCTACACTCAGGGGCGTTTCGGCTTCCCGCGGAAAATACATCTGCAGGATGGATGCCGATGATGAGGCCCTGCCGTTGAAACTCAAGCAACAGTTCGATTACCTGGAACAGCATGATGATGCGGGTGCTGTGGGCGGACTTGTGGATTATGTACCACATTCCGAAGAGACAGGAGGATTTGAAAGATTCGTGGAGTGGAACAATGAACTGCAATCCTTCGAAGATATTTACCTCAACCGGTTCATCGAGATCCCCGTGATCAATCCTACCCTCATGTGGCGGAGGGAGACCATGGAAAAGTATGGCCTTTACCGCGAAGGGGATTTCCCGGAAGACTATGAGATGGTGCTAAGATGGCTGGAAGCAGGGGTAAGGATCGGGAAGGTAGCCGGGACCGTTTTGAAGTGGTATGATTCAGATGAACGGCTGACCCGGACCGATCCCCATTACAGTGAAAATGCCTTCTACAAAATCAAAAGCAGGTACCTTGCCAGGTGGCTGGAGAAACACAACCCTCATCATCCGACAGTCTCCGTCTGGGGAGCCAGCCGGATCTCCCGGAGAAGGGCAAGATTCCTGGAGGAGGAGGGTGTTGAAACCGGTTCCTATATAGATACGCGGAAGAACCGGCAAATCGGATACGAGCTGATATATTATAAAGACCTTCCTTCTGTGGGGAGCATGTTTATCCTCTCCTACATCCGCCAGATGGATAACCGGGACCGGATCCGGGAATATTTAACCAGCAAGGGCTACAGGGAGGGCAAGGATTTTTTAATGGTATCCTGAACAGAACGCCGGTTGCCGGGGAAGATCCCCGGCAACCTGGTATAATTCTATATCAACCTGTGCTGTCAGACAGCAGAATTCAGGCTATTTCCTGACCAGTTTTTTGTTGGTCCTTTTCCCTTCATCATCCACAACCACCAGCATGTAAATCCCCCTTGAGAGAGCGGAAACATCCATTGTCAATTCCCCTGTTCCTGGTTGCTCAACCGTCATGACCTGTTTGCCGGTCGCATCATAAAGCAGGCATACCCTGATTTTGTTCACTGATTTGATCCGGACCTGGCCCGTGGCCGGATTGGGATAGATCCTTGTTGTTTCAATGAATCTTTTACCGGTAGCCACGGGGTCAACAGAAAATGTGATCGTATAGAGCTGCTGCGTCTCTCCATCAGCCGCGTCTACAAGGACATAGCTCTGTCGGTCGGCGACATCCTCTGAATTCACATCCAGCGCATCCTCAACGACCACTGTTGCACCAGGGTCGTTGGAAACTGCTTCGATCAGAGGAGGATCCAGTGTCCCGTGCGGGAGCAGTACATTATACTCACTGGTACCGGCCTCGAATTCAGGCTGCAGCTGAAGAACCGGATCATCAGGGAAACTGATTGAGGCGAGGCTGGCGTCGTCACTCAGCGTGCTGTAGACACCCGTGAGCTGAATATCGTCCATGATAAATTGTGCAGCACCCAGCTGGTAGATCTTGATGGTCAGATTTTCAGCCCGGGGAAGGATGTCCTCGTATTTGATCAGGTGGAAATACCCGTCATTGATGGAATTTTGATTTGTTCCCGGATAGGGTGTTTCAGGAGATACCGTCACGATCGGGTACCAGTTGACGCTGTCGGCTGTATATCGCAATCCGATCATGTTCCCAGGGGTACCTCCCCAAAAGGTAAACCCGAATTGCAGCTGTACATCTGCATATTCACGTGTGTCCAGCGAGAAGACAAGTGTATCCCTGGAGACACCACCGTCATCCTCACTGGTGATCCACCAGTTCCCGTCATTGCTGTTGCCGTCATAGGATGTGGTGATATCATCTCCGTAGTTCTGGTAATGGACCCCATAATCGTTAAATACAAGAACATCCCCATTGGTGTAGTTCCCGTAATCGCTGGCAGGTCCTTTAAAGTACTGGCTGGGTCCGAAGGTCTCCTTTGCGATGGTGACCCTTTCCATGCCACTATTTGGAGTTTTTACGACAAATTTCAGATCATCGAAATGGTAATCATAGTTACCGTTGGATTTGATCCGGATGGAGAGCCTGTCATTGGCAGCAATGTTCAGATCCGTGTTCACTGTAACCATGCTCCAGTTTGCGCCCCCGGCATCCTGGGGATCGGGCCATCCCGATGCATTGGATATCAGGTCAAAATTTTGCCAGGTGGCATTCTCAGGATCAGCAACCACGTCATCAAAACTATACTGCAGGTTGAACAGCCAGTTCCCTGTCCAGGCATCGTTATTCCCACCTGCAAAGGCACAGCCAAATACGATATCATCCAACAACGAATAATTTGTTACATCCAGATTTGCCCAGGTAAGTGTTACCCCGGATGCATTCCAATTGTTCCCAAGGAGGAAAAAGTTCCCCCCCGATGCGCCTTCATATTTTTCTTCCGAGGTGTTGTCAACGCCATAATAATTGATTGCCACAGCCTCTGAAGAGAGATAGGATGCCGCCGGATCAAGGTCATAGGAGGAGGGTGCAATCAGTTCGGCACTTGCCGTGGTACCTTCGGCACCAAAATCTTCATGCAGCAAGGTGATCTGCCCGAAGCCCTGCATCCACAGGACCATTCCGGTCAGGATCAATGTTAATTTAATTATTTTCATTTTGTTGGGATTTGGGTCAGTTAATAATCAGTTTTCCTTTCCTGAAAGTGTTCCTTGCGACCAGTGTATATGTGTATACACCGGGTGACATGCCGGAGGCATTCCAATAATAGTGGTCCTCACTTCCTTCAGATAAGTGGTGCAATACCTGTCTGCCCGTAGCATCATAGATAGTGATCCGGGCCGGTTCGTTTGAAATGCGCTCATATCTGAAATTGAACCCTTCATCAGAGGGGTTGGGAAATACATTCAGACTTTTGATGTCCCTGTTTTCAACCCCGATGTATGGATCTACCACTGTAAAATGGATGCTGTCCGAGATGAGCATCCCTTCGGTTGTTTCAGCAACTGCATAGACTACATATTCACCCTCTTCCAGCTTTTTGAAGGAGACGCCATAGGTGCCATCAGCTGGGGAAGGCAGGTCATCCTCCATCTCATCATATCCAACATAGAAACGCACATTGCTGATGTCACCTGCGCATTCGGATGGCTCTGCCTTGACCACCACGTAGCTCCCCAGGTCAAACTCTTCATCCTCCAGGGGTTTCAAAAGGGTCAGGCAGCTGGAGGTGACACTGACCTGCTTCAGGTTGGTGGAGGAGAGTCCCCTGGTGTCATATGCCACAGCAATAATATCAGCTGTTCCTTCCAGGAGAGGTGTCCAGTTCACTGAATAGGGCTCCGAGCTGTCTTCACCGATCTTTTCATTGAAGTAAAAGAATTCCACCCGATCAACCTGTCCTCCCGTGGTTGCGTTGATTGTGATCTCCTCGTTGATCCGGTACAATCCATCGGAAAGGGGGTTCGTAATAGCAACTGATGGAGCGTCAGCCACATCACTGACAGCTATTTCCACGGTATTGGACATGGAAGAGAGGCCAAGGTTGTCTTCTGCTTCGGCTGAAATCAGCAGCGTACCTGGCTTTCCCACGGTAAAGACATAGGTGTTCTGATCTGTTTCCGGTTTTGCCAGCAACCTGTTATCCAGGTAAAGATTCACTTCATAGATCCATCCATCAGCATCACTGGCAGACAGGGTAACTGTCACCTCATCTCCAAGTTCGTAGGAGGCTTGATCAGTGGCAATGGAGATGACCGGTTCAACTCCGGGTTGGGCATTCCCGCCCGATGCGGTCACAAAACCATAGGCAGCAGCGGCCGGCGCAATAGTTTGGTGAACTGTAAATTCGTTGGTGGGCGGACAGCCATAATTTTCAAAATAGAGCTCATGCACCGGCCATACCAGGTCGTTCATAGCATCATTATACGCAGGGAACAACCTCCCGTCGAGCAGGGCAAAATCTGCATCATGACTGTTGTTGTAATAGCAGTTGTCCCCGGCATGCGGATGATCTCCCCCCGGTGCAAACCAGTCGCATCGTGTCCGCGGACCATAGACCGGTACCCCAGGTATATAGCCCGGATGCGTCGGGTTGTATTCACTGTCGTGGTGCAGCATGTATTGGGTATGGGTATGACCTGCATAGGTCAGCCACACCATGTTCAGCTGGTTGCCGCCAAGAAAATAGTCGTTGGTGGTAAAGCAGGCATCCATATATTTTGTCGCGTCAGGATCTGATGTCTGGTCACAGACCATTTTCGCAACCATGGCCGGGAGTATCCAGGGGGTGGTGGCCTGACCGTTCCAGACAGGTTGCAACATACTCCCCCCCCAGCGCATGCTTCTGTTGGCATCAATGGCATCTGTTACACGGTTGTTTGCATATTTTTTAACTACCTGTCTCAGATCATCCTGGAGCGTTGCATCGAAAGTTCCACTATAAAGCGGATCGGTGCCATCCATGGTGGCATATGCAAAGACAGCCCATTTTGATTCCCCGGGGTCGGTTGTTGAAGCGGTGATATTTTCCAATGCCAGGTCAAGTTTTAACTGATCAATGTATCCTTGCTCGCCGGTGAGTTTATACAACCATGCCGCCGCAGCCGCCCTGTTTTCAACAAATTGCTTCCCATTTTCATCACCGGAAATCGTATTGTTCATGGCCCAGTTGTATGCACTGATTGCTGAATCGGCATATTCAGCGATAATAGCGGTATAATCCTCCCCGGTTCTTGTCTCCGCGATGCCCAGGTTAAAGGCATATTGCGCAGCAATACTGGCAAATGCATACGAATCCCTCGGGTCTTCGCCATGAACGATCCAGGTGGTACAATCCTCCCATGAAGGAATACCGGCAATCCGGCAATCCCTGAATGTAAAATCGGGATAATTATCCGTGGTGATCCCCAGGCTTTCATTTACCGTTGAAATATCAGGGTGCACACGTGAACCGAAAATGCCGCCCGTGGGACCCACATTGTTCTTGAAATAATCGACCAGCCAGACTGCCTCATCCAGTATGTCCGGGATGTGAGTGCCGGAATAGCCGTTGTATTCAGCCTGTGATTCTGGAATATCCAGTTCCCCGTCACTGAAATTATCTGGTGCCAGTTCATAGGTGTACATCAATACCCTTGGCACCCTGAAATGAGAGAAATAGCCATCCCAATCACCAGCATCATGGTACCATCCACGGATTCCTGTGAGATCGACACTCCAGTCCAGGTTTTCAAAGATATTTTGCCGCTGGTTCTGTCCGGATTCATCCGTCAGGTCCATGCTACGCACATGTGTATAAACAAGATCTGCATCTTCCCAGGCTGGGTGTGCCCATTTCATTCCATATGCTTCCGGGGCATCGATCAGCGCGCGTTCGAGGTAGATCCCCTTCATGGTCCAGTAGAATGCCTCGTGGTAGGCATCAGCGTTGATCCGAAACGGATAGGATGCCCCTACATCTTCAACGACCAGGATATATTCTCCCTCCTGGGTGAAAGAAGAAAAGTCGCATTCATAGACATTGGAGACCACGTAGTTGTTGTAAGGGGATTGATTGCTCTGGTTATTGTCCTTCTCGGTGTAATCCTTTTGCTTGTCAACGGTCCCATTAAAGACTGAAGTCACGGGAATTCCATTCGCATCGAGTTCCAGTAGGTCAAATCTGTTTCCAATCAGCCCGTCATCTGTAAGCGGACCCAAGGTTCCCATCCATTGTGAGATATAGGCATATTTGCTCCCGGCCTGCGGGGCATACCCGAAATTATTTGTATGGATTGAAATTGCCCGCGTGGTTGCAAGGTCATAGGTAAACGTATATGACCCCATATTATCGGCCAGTCCGCTCATATGAATTGTATAGGTTTTACCCGATACAAGCGGAGTCGGCAGCTCAAGATAGATATAGTGGTGGGAGGCATAGTCGTTCTTACAGGCAGCTCCCGGCCATGGCGGATCATTCCAGTTGATGCATTTCTTGGAAAAATCATGTCCCTTACTTTTCCTGCCAGTGAATAGTGGATTCATCGGCTCACTATACCCTTCGTCATCCTCACTGCTGATGGCATAGACCAACGGGTTTTCTGCACGTTCAACATTCAGTGGCCAGAGGTATGACTGGTCATCACTGCCGCTTTCGTGATAGCCATGCTGCTTGATATAGCCATCATCAAAGACCAAAACCAATATTTTGTTAGTTACGGGAGATACTTCTACCAGGTCAGCACCATGCAGGCCAAAGCCTGACAGAACCATGACCAGCATGATCAGTGTTTTCTTCATCGTTTAGTTAGTTTGTTGTTGGGTATAAAAGTAAAAAGTTTCTGCATATTACACGCCTTGTGGAGAATGATATGGAACCATTCAAAATAGATGCGCAAAGGCAGGCTGTCTATCTGCCTCCAAACCTTCCTGCACGCTGCATTAAAATTTGTATGCTATACTGAATATGAGTCCATGGTTGTTCAATCCGAGCTCATTTCCCTGCTGATCTTCCTGTCTGGGTACTGAAATGGCAATAAACAGTAACATTATAAAGGATAGGTTTTTCTCATCATGTAGTTCTTACGGGTTAAAACCTGATCTTCGGATCTCTGTTTTTCAGTCTGTCAGGCACTTGCCAATGATGCCTCGGTATATGCAGTTCGTGCCCGGGGTCACCTATTCAACAACCCCAATTACTGCATGGTAAGCGGGTTTGGGTTTGAGTTCCCTGTCAAATAACAGGGGATAATTTGTTCGCCCCTTTACGGGCCAGTTGTTCAGCCAGGATGACCTGTCGGATATGCCCCAGAAGGTAACCCTCTCAATCTTATCGCGATGCTTTTTAAATACACTGAAAAGTTCTTCGTATCGCCGGGTGAGAGCCGCCTGCCTGTGCCCGGGCAAACCATTGGGCCAGGGATTCAACTCTGCTTTCATCTGTTGGCGTTTCCTCACATCGGCACCATGGTCTCCCCATTCCGTATGCAAAACGTTGATATCCAGTTCAGTGATATGAACCCCGATGTTCTGTTCAGCGAATGCTACAATGCTATTTTCAATCTCGGCTATGGCTGGGTATTCAAGCTGGTAATGACACTGCATCCCTATTCCATCCACTTTCAGCCCCTGTTTTTTCAAAGCATTGATCAATCGAACAGCCCCTTCCCTCTTTTCGGGGTTCGCCAGTGAATAATCGTTATAGAGAAGAATGGCATTGGGATCCGCTTCATGCGCATATTCAAATGCCTTTCCTATCCAGTCATCACCTATGATCTGGTGCCATTTATTCTGACATATTGACCACTTTTGCCCGTTCACAACTTCTATTGCGATGAATAAAATCAACAGGAGGATCGTGATCATTTTCACTTTCCTGGTTATTGTGGCCCCTGTATACGGAATCATGCGGTTCCTGATTGTACAAAAGGAGGAGGTTGCAGGCCATATACAATTTAGTGGATTCCAGGACCAGGCTTACAAGGATCACTGGTGGATTCCTGCAATATATGGAAACAAATCCCTGAACCGACTGGTTTGTCGGAACTTCCCCCGGAATACAATTTGTCAGCCCTCCAGGTATTCCCAGTCCCTGATCTCTTCAAATTTTTCCATCCCTTTGATGGCAGAGGGATGTTTCAATAATTCTTCAACCTGTGCGGCAGGAAGCTGATCTGACAGCAAATCTTCCCTGATATAGATAAAATTGAACCCATACTGGTTGGCGCCCACCAGCCTGTATCCTTTTCTTTCGGCCAACCTGGTCATCGCCACGGGAGATGCTCCGTGATAAACGGGATGTCTTCCGGGAAAACTGTAATCGGGATTGTATGGGACCACGATATTGTTCATGCCGAATTCATTATGCGTCTCTATGATCACAACTTGTGGCTGCACGACATCGATGGCATCCCATACCCAGTAATCGTTCCCGTCGATATCTATGGATACAAGGCCAATTTCTCCGGATACTTCCCCCTGCGTGATCAGCTCATTGATGTTTTCCCGCGTGACTTTGCCCTGGATAAAAACAGGTTTGTACATCCATTCATGCGGATGACGCGCATAGAAACGTCTTCCTATCTCCACCTGGTCCCTATCGGCATCTATAAAGACCCCGTGCCATCCATGGTGAAAATAGAGGTTGGCACAGTTGCTGTTGATCCCGTCGGCTGATCCTATCTCGACAAAGGTTTTTTTATCCATTCCCAGCAATGAAAAAATATAGAGCAGAAGGCCATCCTCCTCGAACTGGGAAAACACACGAAAGCCTGTATCCTTCAGAGGTGGAAGCTGCTCAGCAGGAAGAGATCTGTATTTTAGATACAGTTCACGCTGTACGATAGACACTGCGGGGGCAAACCGGTGCCTGATGAAGTAGTAATAGAAGTGTTTTTTAATTGTTTTTCTGAACCAGTTCATGCTTCGGGTTATCTAAATTATGTACGAAAATAAGCAAATATCTTCCACCATCGTTATGACCCTGGATCCGGAATGCTATCATTTCATTTTAGCACCTGATCCCGGGAGAATGATTTGTTCTTTTACATTTCTGTATCAGCACCTGTATGAAATTGCCCTTCAAAAATATAATGACCCATAAGGCAGCCACGATCGGGGTATTTGTGATCGTGATGCTATCGTTATCATATCATTACAATACTCATGAGATCATCAGCTATCGGCCGACTTCCGATCACCAGTGGAGAAACAGCGTCAGTGCTTCCATTGCGCTGAATTATTACCATCATGGTGATTTTTTTTCATTCGCGCACCCACAATTTGCAGGCCAACGATTACACTTCTGACATTACCATTACCGAATTCCCGGCCCTGTATTATGCCATTGGTATGTTATACAGGGTATTCGGATATCATGAATTCATTTATAAACTGATCAATATTCTCATCGGATTTACGGGATTGTACTTTTTTACCGCAATTATGAATTGTCCCGAAAGCGGGATTTTTCTCCGTGCTGTTCCTGATCCTGGCATGGTATGGTATGCATATGCGAAGATCTATACCGATGCTCATGGCGGGGTGGTCTCTCATTCACTTTGCTCTTCTTCAGGGTTCCTCAAAATTAGAAGGGATACCCCAGCGCAACATTAAATACAATATTTTCCTGTCTCCAGGTTTGATCTGAAAAACTGATCTCATCAAGTACCCACCGATCTCCTTCAGGCAGGTAAGGTTTTCTGAATGGCATGGCCACGTCGAGTCTCAGAACAAAGAAGTCCACATCCAGTCTGATCCCCAATCCCCCGCCAGCTGCAAGCTGACCTGCAAACCGGTTGAGCTGAAAACCGCTTCCAGGCAGCTCATCATCCTCATTGAAGAGCCAAATATTTCCGGCATCCATAAACACAGCCCCTTTCAGCCATTTAACGATTCCAAACCTGTATTCCAGGTTGGTTTCGAGTTTCAAATCTCCAGTCTGGCCAAGACGAATTCCCCCGGTCAGTGTATCTGCCTGTTCATATGTCCCCGGCCCCACCGACCTCGATTGAAACGCACGCAGGCTGGTCGTACCCCCCGAATAGAACTGTTTCTTATAGGGAAGCTCATCTGTATTTCCATAGGGGACACCAACGCCAAGGAACAATCGACCGGCGAGTTTCTGTTTATCAGCAAATTTCCAGTAAAGCCTGGTGTCGTTGAGCAGTCTTGCATAACGGGCATAAGGAATGCCAAATATTTCCGAGGGTTTTTCATTTAGAATTCCATCTACCAGCGCAATTACATTGCCTGCAGGCTCTATCGTGAAATTGATCAGGTGGTTCATCCTTCTTTCGTACAGGAGGTTGTTCAGGTTATAGGTATACCTGAAGGAAGAGATGAACTGTTCCGGGTAATTTCTTTGAAGAAAGCGTGTCACTTCCTGGCGGTCTGAAACATTCTGCAGTCGCTGGTAATCAAGAGATAATATTGTCAATTGATGACTCCTGGTTGATGTGGTCTTCCAGTGGTAATCCATGGAAAAGTGTATCGTTTTCACCGTATACAACCTGCTCCTGTTGAAATAATTGAACCCTGCCCCGAATCTGGTTTTGGGATCATAATACATGTTCTTAATCCAACCAGAGAGGAAGCCGGGTGCAATGAAACGAGGGATATCCAATTCCACATTTGTACCAAGCTCAATATTATTCAGCCCTTCCGATCCCGAGGAAATCTGTGTCTCAAAACCGGAATTCAGTGTAAACATGAAGGTACTTGCTGTTTGCATCACATTCCTGTTCACATAGCTCAGGTCAAGACCCGGACCGGCAAAATCATTTGATTTTGTTACAGCCCTTAGTTCAGCCCTCAGTGACTTAGGCTCCTGCTGTACAAGGCGAAGATGTGCATCCAGGAAATTTCCATCAGTCGTATCTGATTTGCTAAAACGTAACTGGATGTATTTAAAGACCCCCAGTGAAGTAAGGTTGCTCACTGTCCTCCTGTAATCAGCCTCGTCATAACGCTGCCCCTGTTGCAGGTAGACGAATCTCCTGATCAAAGGCTTCTCAAGGTTTAGCTCACCCCTGAAAACATGGTTCAAACCATCGGAGAATACCGTATCAACTGTTCCGAAGCTTTGATATAAAACCGTGTCATGATGCACGTAAATATGATTGATGTGCCAAACCTTGTCAGCCCCCTCAGGCAGATCTCCTTTTACCTTCAGGGTAGGTTGGAAGGTCCATTGTTCGCTTGCAGAGTCGAGGCGAAAATAGAGATAGTCCGGAAGGAAGTAGAAATACCCCTCCCTTTTAAGTTCACCAACAATTCTCTCCCGTTCATTTTTCAATATGTCAAGAGAATACTGTTTACCCTCCTTCACCAGTGTGTTTTCTTTGAGTGCTGCAATATGTGCAGTGAGTGAATCTTCTACTGCGGGAAACCTGAGTGGTCCGAAATGATAGGAATGCTGAACCTCAACATTATATTTCAGCCGGATCTTCCTGTTCTCCGTTTCTTTTTTTGTTTCAATATCATAGTTGTAATACCCATTGTTTTTCAGAACATTTCCCAACTCCTCTCTCGTGGCATCAATGGTATAATTCCTGAATATTACCGGTGGTTCACCTACCTTATACTTGAGCCAGTGACGGAATCCCTTGTCCGGAACGGAATCTCCGGCAAGGTTATACATCCAAAGCCTGAAGGGGATGAATCCAAATAACTTCCTGTTTTTTTCAAGATCTGCAACTTTATTGAGTTGCTTTTCAACGGACTTTACATTTTCATCGTCTGTTGATTTAACTTCAACATCAGAATCCTGGTACAGGTACTCACCCTCCTTTATCAGTTTTGTAGTACTGCAGGAGACAAAAAATAGCAGCGGGAGCAACAGGAATATTTTATTGATCCTCATTTTCTCCTCCTTCCTTTTTCTTATCAATACCAAAAAGTTCCCTGAAGGAGGTAAAGTTCTTGTTGAATAAAAGGGAAACACCGGTTTTTGTGACCTCACCGTCGATCTCATTCTCATAATCTGTACGGTTGAACACATTCAGCCTGTAGACCCCATCTTTGCTCAACTTGTATTCTGCCCTGAAATCTCCGGCCAGGTCCCCGGCCTCCAGGGATCTGTTCGATGTTCCGGTCTCCTCGACGGCAACAGAACCACCCACTTCCAGTGTAAGCCTGTCATTGAAGATCTCTGTAGATACATCTGCACTCAAATCGGTCCGGGCAGACACATCATTCTCCAAACCGGTTTCATAGGAATCCACATTGATATCTAACTCAACGTTTTTTACATACTGATCGGCAAACCTGTCGAGCTGACTGGATAGCAGGGTGCTGATGCTCTGCCTTGACCGGTTGCTGAGCTCGTATGACAACGGGTCTGAAGAGGACGCAGACTCGGTAATGAAACGATTGAACACAAGAAGGGAGAACACCTGTTTGTTCAGCTCCGATTCGTTGGCCGATAATCTTTCAAGGGCTGAGGTAAGACCTGCAGAGGTTGGCTGACCACTTTCACGGATCTCAAAAGAGATCTCCGGCGTCAGCAGGGGGCCGGTCAGGTTCATGACAACTTCCAGGGGCACAGTTCCGTAGTTGCCGCTTTGTTGTCCCGCCCCTCCATATTGCATCAGTTCATTTACTTGTGGTTCTACTTCATAAATTGCAGCCAGGTCTGCTTCTGCTTCCAGCAATTCCCCTGACCAAGACAGGTAGCTACCCTCCTCGATATTGAATTCACGCCTGATCAGATCAAAGATCTTTAACTGGTAAATACCCTCTGTGATCTCATACCGCCCTGTCAGGCTCATATTCCCACTCCTGTCGAGCAGGAAGCTAAGATTTCCGTTTCCAATGAGTTCCAGGGATTCACCTGAAACCGGGTTAGTAACAAGTGTCAGCGTCAGGTTATTTGAAAAACGCGCACTTGCTGCCAGCTCCAGGTTCATGTTTGCATCAGCTTTAAGTTCTTTAACAATCCTAACGGAATCGGGAGCTATGGTATCATTCTCAGTAGCACCAACAAATTCAATAATACCCTCACCTGTCTTTGTTTTCGCCCCGGGAATTATAAATGCGAACCGGGATTCCCTGTTGAAACCTGTATTCAATTCAATCACCGGATTCTTAAATGTTCCCAACACACTGCCATCAAGATCAGCGTATACGTTTCCATAATAGAGATCTGCCATTGAAGCAGGTTTGTTCACAAGGTGAAACTCTTTCGCCTTCAGGGTAAGGTCAAAATTTCGGGAAGCGTTACTGTTGAGGTTGATACTACCTTTCAGCACGGCATTGTTCCCCTGGTTATCGGTAAGCGTAAGATCATCGAAGCGAATGATCCCTTTTGAGATGGAGACGGATTCCTCTTCCAGAAGAAATGAGGTATTCAGTGCTTTTGGATTGAATCTTGTTTCCATAAATGTCACCGATCCTTCTATGTCGGGGTTCGAGGTCGGACCGTTCACCTCCGCATGTCCGGAAATCCTTCCTTCAAGTGCATTCACGCGTGCCGCAAGAAAGGGCCTTAGCAGTACCAGGTCCAGTGAGTCAATGTCAGCGCTGCCGCTAATTGTATTTATGTCGTCCTCCTGCAACAGGTTGGCCGACGCATCCAGCCCAAGGGTGTTGCCATGGAGGTGCACTTCAAAGAACTGATCGTCAGCTGAATAAACAATTCTCGAGGCCGACAGTTCATACCAGGTCGAGTCACCGAATTTCCGGTTTACCACAAGTGGCCTGGTTTCAATGATCATGCTGTCCTGATCAAGGTGCAATTGTCCATCTCCACTTACGCTGATCAGACCCTCCCGCGTACCGGGAAGGTCTTCAAGTGACGCACTGTATTGCAGATCCATTTCACTGCCGGTCATGGAGGATTTCAATTCAGCCTGGTGCAGGTACAATGTATCATCCACATACATTCTTTGAAGTTCCAGTCTGTATTTCAAAGGGTCTCTGAGCGCTGAAACTTCCAGCTGCATTGAATCCGCCCGGTACCCGACATCGCCTGTTGAATAATCAAGACCAACGATGTTCGCATTTCCACTCATGGCGACCGGATCTGTTCCGGTGATGCGGGAAGAGAGTTCGAGGCTTAAACGTGTGGATTTCTCTGCCAGGTTCAATTTGTCCAGCCGCAGGTAATTCAGCTTTGCCTCCAGGTTGAATGCAGGAACAGAATCTTGTCCATCATAGGTGCCGGTCAGGTTATAGTCGATATTTTCATCGGACATAACCGACTTTATTTCTGCTGTTTGATTTTTATAATCTCCAGTGATGCTTAAACCTGAATAATTGTATTTCATGATCTCCAGAGTTTGAAAATCCAATTCGGCAGAAAGCCTGGGATCTTTAAATCCTGATGTTTCCAATACTGCTTGTGCTGCAAGGGTAACTTCACCAATGGTATCCGGCATTTCAAGGATCTGTCCGACATCAAGCTTATCGCCTGCAAGATCCAGGTGAAACTTCTCACTTTGCAAAGAGGAGTCACGGGTTGCTTCGATCATCGCTTGCAAAGACCCTGCGCTGGTCAGTACAGACAGGTCGGAAGTGAGATCATAGCTTGATCCGGAAACTTTTCCCTTCACATAAACAGTGTCGGGGATACGTAAATTTGCTGGAAAGAGCGAGTCCGGCAGATAGGATTGTAATTTGGAGGTGTATGCTGTCAGTTCCCTGAGATTTAATTCTCCTTCCAGGCTGTCCGTTTCCGGAAGTCCGGTAAGATGACCGGTAAGATTTAACATGGCTGCCTCTCCAAAGCTTCCTGTGATGCTGTCGATCATCAGATCAGCAATGGTCCCACGCACAATCCCATTCAGGGTCAGCTGCGGGAATCCGGTTTTACTAAATTTCCTTTCTGTAATGGCAGCTAATTCGGACAAATCCGATTCAGAGCGAAGTTTCACTTCCAGGGCAGAGTGGTAGGGGTCTTCGATCATTCTTTCCATGGAGGGATAATCTACACGCGCATCGAGTGCGACAAGACTTTTACCCGTTTGCAATCGAAAGTTCCTGACAGTGGCATTGCTGTTATTAATTTTTGCCTGGAAACCAAGTTCCCTGATATCGACTTTATTATTGTACAGAACTGTCATTGAGAGGAGGTCTGCCTGGTATTGTTTTCCGCCGGCTTCAATGGACTCTAATTCGGTTGAAAGCTCCTCAAGTGAAAGCACCCTGGTAGTTTTCCCTCCAGCAATATTTCCGGAGGAGACCATCAGCCGGCTGTTTTCTACATTGAGTTTCCGGAGTTTAAATATCCAGTCAAGTGCTTCAAGCGGATTTCCTGGTTTTTTTGGTTTGTTCACCTGCAAATCTGCTGTGTCTTTCGGCTGCGTGGTAATATCCAGGTCAAATTTTTCAAGTCGCAGTCTGTCTACAAAGATCTCCTTTTGTGCCAGGTCGATTTTTTCAGGTTGGATTCCCAGTGCGGACAATTTGAGATGTATTTTTCCATTGTTGACCCTGTCCATCAGCTGAAATTCCAGGTCATTGATAATGAGCCTGGCAACCTGTATATCCAGGGGTTGATCATTTTCCCGGGGGGGTGTTTTCCTGTCTCGTTGAAACATAGAGACGATATTCAGGGTGCTGTCTTCGCTGTCATTCTCGAGAAAGACTCCTGTTCCATCAAGTTTTAATCGTTTGAGCTGGATGCTGTTCTGTGTAAGTGGAATCAGTTTTACCCCGATATCGACCTTTTTTGCAATCACGACGGTATCATTAGCAGGACCAACAAGTAAAATGTCTTTCAATTGTATTCTGTTAAAAAAGGATATTTTGAGTTTTTTAATGGAGATTGCACCCTCGATATTTTCATTCAGACGGCCGACCACCTCCTGCACGATCCGGTTTTGTACAAACGGTACCTGTAACAGCAAGACAAGCAGCAAAACAATTGAGATCACTGCGATCATTGCCCTGGCAATTACTCTGAGTATGGATTTGAATATTTTCAATTAATATTTACTGAATCAGATTAATTCCTTCGGATTGAGGATTTGACTCCCCAATCTGTCGGAAAGGTTCTACGCATTCCGGATTGATTTGTTCAGAGGTCCACGTCCCATTCAGACTAAATTACAGAATGAAACGCATGATCTGACGTCCCGATCATCGGAATTCCTTCCTGCAGTGCGATTTCCGTTATATACCAGGTCAAAATATATGCCGTAAATAGCAATGTTCTGCCTATATAGTCTATCTGAAGCATCCAAACAGCTGTTGTAAGGTAAGAAATAGTTATATTGCAACCCAACAACGGGTAAGCCCTCTATCCGTAAATTGAAATGAGAAAATCGATTTACTTTTCAATATGTTTATTGTTTTGCGCCCTTATTACCTGGGGACAGGAGGGACTTCCATACATTTCCTATTACAATTCCAATCCTGAATTTGAAAGTAGAAACTGGACTGTTTGTCAGGATACAGCGCAAAACATCTATTTTGCAAATAAAAAGGGGGTAACTGAATTTGACGGCACCAGGTGGCAGACCCATCATCTGCCGTTTATCCCGCTTGACATTGCACGATCGCCGCATCGGGGGGATCTGTTTGTTCTTTCTGAGGGGAATTACGGAAAATTGCATCGTGACGATTATGGCCGACTTATTTATGATTCGCTTACGGTCGATGGAGAGCTGGACCGAACATTAAAAAAGATACTGTTTTCGGGTTCGAGCGTAATCTTTTACGGAAAACAGCAGATCAGCTTCCTTGATCCGGATTCATATGCATTGCAGCTCCGGCTGTCTGCAGGACCGGGGAACAGGTATGCCGGAATGGTCGTCGCCGGTGAACGCATCTGGGTGAACCTGGCCGGAAGGGGTCTGATGGAAATTGTTGGTGATTCCCTGCGGAGTGACCGTACGATCCGGACAACATCCGGAAGGAATATACAGTTCACACTTCCTTTTTCAGAACAGGAGGTGTTGGTGGGATTCGAGAACGGTGAGCTCGTGCTGTTCAATGGCGGCTCCTTCAGGAGCTATGAGATCTCAAACAAATATTACTTCCATGATTATGGACTTGGGGACGCGGCAATAGTCAATGATTCATTGATGGCGATCTCATCTCTTTACGGGGGCGTTTTGATAATCAACCGGACGGATGGCAAGGTACGATTCGCGTTGAATTATGAAGGTGGATTGCCGGAGGATGAGGTGTTTTCGGTCCATACAGGAGAAGATGGAGGCTTATGGATCTCCTACCTGAACGGTGCATGCAGGGTAGATCCTACGTTACCCATAGGTGAATATACAAACTTCCCGGGACTTGAGGGGTTGCTGATCAATTCCGTGTGGTACAATGGTGTTTTCTATGTGGCCACTTCAGAAGGATTGTTTTTCCTGGATGAAGTTAAAAACTACAAAGAAGTTGAGGTGCTTCTTAAGCAACTTGTTACTGAAGCAGACCATGGCGAAATGGATTCGGGTGACGATGAGGGTAACCAGGGTTTTTTCAGGAATATCCTTGACAGGGTCAGACAGTCTCCAAAGGAAACTGTAGAAAGAACGACCAGGACAACCACAAGATTTATCAGGAAAAAGGAAAGCAAATTACAATCTGTCAAACATGTATTTAAGAAGGTGAAAGGATTAAACAGTAGTTGTAAAGAGCTGTTTCCTACATCCACCACCCTGCTTGCAGGCTCACCATCCGGACTCTACGGCGTGAATGACAGTATTGCCATTCGCATCTCGGACTCCAGGTACATCAATGACATCCATGCGTATGACTCCTCGTCGTTCCTGGTTGTCAGCAATGATGGTTTTGAGATCCTGCAGGTGGGTGAATCGGGATGGTCCAGGGAAAAAAAACAAGAATTCCTGAACATACCATTATTCGGGGTCTCAAGGTTTAAAGATGAGATCTGGTTGAGTGGATATAACCGTGTTTTCAGGATTCCCGCACCAGGTGGTGAGCTGGAGAATCCCAAAAGCTATCTGTTTGACTCTTATTATCCCGAAGAGTACCACGTCAATTTATTCAGAGATACCGTATTTCTTTTTACAACAAGTAATGTCAGGTACTTTGAACCGGAGGCCGATTCATTTTTTATTTATGAGCCCCCGTGGCTCCTGCCGGGAGCTTATCATTCCATCAATTATTTTGAATCACCAAACGCCTTCAGATGGCTTTACCTTGACAATAAAGTGGTTTTCCTTGACCACCATGTGCCTGGTACTGCCCAGATGGAAAAACACCTGGGATTATTCAAAAAAATCACTTCCCTGACCTATAATCCCGGAAATGGTAATTACTGGTTGATCGATGATCAGAACAGGCTGTTTTCTGTTGCCCCGGAAATTGCGGATCACCATTATGGGAAGTTCAGCATTCATTTCGATAAGATACTCGATAATACCGGGGAGCAGGCCGACATGGATGATTTATCATTTATGCCGGAAGATCTCCCTCTGAAAATATACCTGAGTGCACCTTTTTTCCCGGGTAACGAACAGACCCAATTCCAGTATAACATCGATAAACGGATGGATAAATGGTCGGCCTGGAGTGAATCTCCGCAGTTCAGCCTGTTCCTGGAATCCGGGGACTATTCCATCCTGGTAAGGGCAAGAAATTTTCTCGGTGAGGTGACGGCCACGAAAAAGATCACGCTTACCGTGGTAACCCCGTTCTATCAGAAACCATGGTTCTTTCTCTCCCTGAGCCCGGTCATCCTGGTCCTGTTGTATGTGTTTTTCATGCTCAGGGAAAGGAAAATTAAACACGACAAAGCCATTTTGGAGGAGCGGGTTGAGCAGCGAACCGTTGAAATACAGGATCAGAAAAAGCAGATAGAGATCCAGCGTGACGAGATCAAGGACAGCATCACCTATGCAAGCAGGATTCAAAGTGCAATATTACCCTCACAGAAACTCTTTGAAAAATCTTTTTCAGACTATTTTATTCTGTTCAGGCCCCGGGACATTGTCAGTGGAGATTTCTACTGGATCACGGAAAAGAACGGGTCGGTAATATTCACTGCTGCCGATTGTACAGGCCATGGTGTGCCGGGGGCTTTCATGAGTATGCTGGGCAATTCCTTTTTGAATGAGATCACGAAAGAAAAGAAAGAGCAGTCGGCCAGCAGTATCCTGGAACAGTTGCGCCAGATGATCACAACCGCATTATCCCAGTCGGGTAATAATTCGCGCCCGTATGACGGAATGGACATTGCCCTTTGTATCTATGACAAGAAGAGTGGTGAGATTGAATTTTCAGGAGCGCACAATCCGTTGTATCATGTACGAAACGGAGATCTGACTGTATACAAAGCCAACCGCATGCCCATTGGTTATTATCCGAAAGAACAAAAATTTACCAGTCAGCGTATAAAAGTCAGCGAAGGAGATATCATCTATCTTTTTTCCGATGGTTTTCCCGACCAGTTCGGTGGTGATAAAAATAAGAAATATACCAAAAAACGATTCAAAAAGACCCTCGTTTCGCTGTCAGACCTTCCCTTGTTACAACAGCAATCCAGGCTCGAGGAGGTTTTCACTGAATGGAAAGGTGAAAACAGTCAGATCGATGATGTCCTGGTAATGGGTATCCGCATCTAGTTTCCTGTCCCTGGGGAATTTCATCCCCCAATATGTGAACCCCCCTCAACATGAAGTTTGAGGATTGTTACTGACATCGTCAGAACCCGTAGTGGAATGAGTTTTGAACATATAGGTTAAAAAAACATCGAATTATGTTAAAGAATAAGATTTTTCAAATCTCAGTTTTAGTGTCATTTCTAACAGGGATGCAGGCAGTTGGCCAGGAAAAAAAATGGAACATTGATCCTTCACATTCGGGAATCAGCTTTACAGCGGAGTACATGAGTGTGACCGATGTACAGGGTAAGTTTACCAAGTTTAACGGGACTGCAATTACAGAGGGTACCACATTCAATGGTACAGAGGTCAGTGTAACGATCCAGGCCGGCAGTATTGATACAGACAATGATAAACGCGACGGGCATCTCAGGTCGGAAGATTTCCTGCATACAGAAAAATACCCGGAAATCACCTTTAAAAGTCTTGCATTTAGCCAGGAACATGGTGATGATTACCAGATCAAAGGTGAACTCACCATGCGCGGAATCACGAAAACTGAAGTTTTCGACGTGGAATACAAGGGGAAGGTTGATATGGGCCAGGAGGAACGGGCCGGATTTGTCCTGACCGGCACGATCAATCGTTTTGATTATGGGGTTGACTGGAGCAAGAACTTCTCCAAGGGGCTTGTTGTAGGCGAGGAGATCAAGATCAAATGTGATGTGTTGCTGGTCTCGGAGGAATGAAATAAAAATATACTTTTACAGGGTCAAGCAAACACCGATCCTGCATGAAATTGCCACTTCCAGCAATAGCAGGATTCGTCAGTTCAAAGTACCCTATCAATTTGATTTAAAAGGTCCTGAAACGGACTACCCAGGCGGGAAATGGGCTTCAGCCTCCCCGGAGGCATTGCTGGATTATTCTGCTGTTGCCTGTTTTTTCGCACTTGAGATCCATGAAAGATATGATGTACCTGTCGGCATTATCAATGCAAGCATGGGCGGAAGTCATGCAGAAGTATGGATGAGCAGTAAAGCATTGAAACCTTTCCCGGAATACCGGGCAGAAGCGGAGAAGTTCAGTGATGAGGATTTTGTAGATTCTCTCAGTTTCAGTGAGCAGAAGGCTAGAAAAAGCTGGTACCGGGAACTGAACATTAAAGACCTGGGGTTACAATCAGAACCGGGTTGGAAATCACCGGATGTTGATATCTCTGACTGGAAAAAGATGGTGGTCCACTTTGTTATTTCGCAGTTGCCGGAGAAGATGAGAAATACCAATGGGTTGATGCCAGGATCAAAGGTCAAAGAGTCATCATTGATTATAAGGATGCAAAGCATGTTACTGAAGTGCGTTATGCCTGGGCCGACAATCCCGGGGGTGCCAACCTTTGCAATTCAGCCGGATTACCGGCTGCCCCGTTCGGCGCCAGCAGATCAAGCCGTCATTTAAAAGAAGGAAAATCGCAATGAATGGCGGCCTGCATTTCATTGGAAGGACAAGTCCGAATGATTTGTACAGAAATGTCTACTGTATTTATAGTTGTTCTACTGCTTTTACAGTTGATATAAAAACCTGTAATGGAAATGTTGATGAATAATGCTGCAACAAATTTGTGATCAAATATTTGCGGCTGTTTGTTTGATCAATTCCCAGGCCTTGAACACATGCTCCCGGGTAACACTGGTTTGTCCCACCACCACTCTCAGAAGTATTTCACCATTGACTTTTGTATGGGTAAGGAACATCTTTCCCGAATCATTGAGTGACTTCATCAGGCGGTCATTCAGGGTATTAACCTCTTTCGTATCAAGTCCGTCACCCGGCACATATCTAAAGCAGACAAGTCCCAGGTGTTGCGGTTCGAAGAGTTTAAACCCCGGTTCATTTCTTATGGCATCGCCCAGTTCACCGGCCCAGTGGATATGATCCTTTACTTTGTTTTGAATTCCTTCGACTCCGAAATCCCTGATCACGAACCAGAGTTTCAATGCCCGGAACCTCCGGCCAAGCTGAATTCCCCAGTCTCGGTAGTCATTTACCTGTCCACGTGTGTTGGTCTTCAAATATTCGGGCAGAATCTCAAAAGTCCGGATGAGCGCTTCTGTATCTCTCACGAAGTAAGCAGAACAATCGAAATTTGTAAACATCCATTTATGGGGATTGAATACAAAACTGTCCACATTTTCGATTCCCCTGATCATGTATCTCTGTTCGGGCAGCACCAGTGCAGTACCTGCGTATGCGGCATCCACGTGCAACCAGGTATCGAATGTTTTGCATATTTCGCCGATAGGTTCAAGCGGGTCAATGGCCACTGTTCCTGTGGTTCCCAGGGCCGCCACCACGCACAGGGGTGAAAATCCGTTGTCGATATCTTTTTGAATGGCTTCCCGCAATTTTTCAGGCTGCATTGCCAGTTGCTCGTCGGTCTCAATATGGACCAGGTTTTGTTTCCCAAACCCGGCAATTTTAACAGCCTTTTCGATGGAAGAGTGTGCTTCGGTACTACAATAGATCCTGTAAAACTCCTCGCCTGAAAATCCTTCTTTATTGATCCGGTAGCGGGAGATCATCTCCCTTGCTGTAAGCAAAGCCACAAGTGTTGCAGTGGAAGCGGTGTCCTGGATCACCCCTTCGAAAGTATCGGGCAGTCCGATCATATCCCGGAGCCAGTTCATCATGCTCTCCTCCAGTTCGGCAGCTGCAGGTGAAGTTTCCCAGACCATGCATTGTGCAGCAAGCGTTGCAGTGAGCATTTCGGCCAATACCGACGGATAGCTTGAATTTGCGGTGAAATAGGCAAAATAGTTCGGACTTTGCCAGTGGGTCATCCCGGGTAGGATGATGTTTTTAAAATCTTCAAAAACTGTTTCCATGCTTTCCCCTTCTCTCGGGGGAGCGTCGGGAATCTGTGAAATAATCTCACCGGGTTGCACCTTTGATTTGACCGGCAATTCCTGAACATTTTCAAGGTAATCGGCCATCCAGTCAACAAAATCGTGGGCATATTTGCGGAATGCTTGGGAATCCATCATGGCATGCGTTCGTTTATTCCTTAAAAGTAAATGATTCTGAGAGATTCGGAAAGAAAAAAAGGGAGAGCAATTATTGAATTTGCTCTCCCCTTGTTTTCAAGTCACTTTTTGTTATCCTTATTTTCTGATCGGTTCGGGATGTCCCTTCAGGATCTCGGTAAACTTCGCCAGGTCCTCATCTGGAAGTGAGTGATCGGACAATTCACCGTTAAAGTACTTATCATAACCCACCAGGTCCATCAGGCCGTGACCACTGAAATTGAATACGATCACTTTTTCCTTGCCCTCTTCCTTTGCCTTGTTGGCTTCCCTGATGGCTGAGGCGATGGCGTGGGTCGTTTCGGGAGCAGGAATGATGCCTTCTGAGCGTGCGAATTTCACTCCGGCTTCGTAACATTCCAGCTGGTGGATTGCCTCCGGTCTGATCAGATCATGATTTACGGCATGACTGATCAGCGGTGAAATCCCGTGATAACGGAGTCCGCCTGCATGAATTGGCGGTGGTATAAATGAATGTCCCAGCGTATGCATCGCCATCAGTGGTGTCATTTTTGCAACATCACCATGGTCATAGGCAAATGGCGCCCTGGTCAGGGTCGGACAGCTGGCCGGTTCAACGGCGATCACGTCGATCTCGCTACCATTGATCTTGTCATTCACAAACGGAAAAGCCAATCCGGCAAAATTACTTCCCCCACCTGCACATCCGATTACTACGTCGACTTTTTTCTCGTTGATCTTCGCTAATTGTTTCTTGGTTTCAAGTCCGATGATGGTCTGGTGCAGGAGCACATGGTTGAGCACACTGCCAAGTGAGTATCGCGTCTCTCCGGATTTGTCGGTCACGGCAGCTTCAATGGCTTCAGAAATTGCAATTCCAAGGCTGCCAGGTGTATCGGGATATTTCTCAAGGATGTCTCTTCCGGCCTGGGTTTCGTTACTGGGACTTGCAACGCATTCCCCTCCCCATGCTCTCATCATCATTTTCCTGAAAGGTTTCTGATCGAAGCTCACCCTTACCATAAATACCTTACATTCCAGTCCGAGCAGGGAAGTTGCAAATGACAGGGCACTGCCCCACTGACCTGCACCGGTTTCCGTGGTAATTTTTTTGATCCCGAATTCCTTGTTGTAATAAGCCTGAGCAACAGCAGTATTTGGCTTGTGGCTACCTGCGGGGGAAACACTTTCATTCTTGTAATAGATACGTGCCGGGGTTCCCAGTATTTTCTCAAGGTTGCGGGCGCGAACCAGGGGTGTGGGGCGCCAGAGATACAACATCTCCAGTACTTTTTCAGGAATATCGATCCAGCGTTCCTGGCTTACCTCCTGTTCCACCAGGTTCATGGGGAAGACGGGAGCAAGCATCTCGGGGCTCACAGGATTTCCGTCCGGTCCCAGCGGGGGATTCATCGGACCCGGAAGATCGGCGGCAATGTTGTACCACTGACGTGGCATCTCTTTTTCATCAAGTGTGATCTTGGTCAATTTGCTCATGTTCTTTATTTTGGTTGGTGAATATTCAATGCAAAAAAAAAGGGTCCTGTTGACAACAAGCCCTGATGATCTTATACATAAATTGATATAAAAAAACAAAATGTACAGATTGGGATCATCGGGCACTCAGAGAGTGCCATCGCCATCGCCAGATATGTACATTCGAAGCCATTCCGTAATATTCAGCTTAAAACTAATGATTTTTTTAAAAAACCAAGCGTTTGATTACAAATTAGTTTCATTCCGGCTGTTTTTACAGCCAGATATAAGCAATGATCTCATATATCCTCCGGGATCATGGTGAGACTCCGAAAGCTTCTTTTCCAGGGACTCCTTATTTTACAATGCCCAATTTAATACCGGCAGTTGGCAGTACTCCTGAGAAATCTACATTCTGTAATGCCTTGTACCTGGTAAATTCTTTTTCTCCGTCATACTTACTTAGCCTGATCATTCCGCCAAGATAAACATCAGCTGTTACTACATCCCAGAAGACAAATTGCCAACCGGCCACAAATCCTCCCGAAAACACATGAAGATGGCGGATCACCTCCACGGCCTCATATATCTCGTCTTCTTCATTGTATACATTGTCGAAACCTGATAGTGTGAGCCTGCGGTAAATTCCCACGGGCGCAACATAGGGTCCGCCTGGTGCAGAATAATATGGATCGGTCCGTGCCAGCAGGTAATTTTTCCAGCTAACAGAGCCACCGTAACCGGTGATATTCTCACTGTTGTAAGAGACATAGTCTGCAACATCCGCATTGTAATACTCCAGTTTCTGATTGGCCACGTAGTACCTGGCAAAGCCTTTTTTTGATGCGTAGGTTGCCATGGCAGATAGCTCAAGTGCATTTCCCTTATTCAGTACCCTTTCAAAAGACAATTCCATTGTCCCTTCAAAGAGTCTAACCGGCAAAATGGAGATGACATTATTACCAGGCTTATAAAAAGAGGCCTCTCCATTTCTGATTCCGGCTGGATCTTGACGGGTGTCGGAATTCGGTTCCGATTCCAACAGGTGAAGCTGCTCCCTGAGGTCATTAAGTTCCGCCATGATTTCCTGCTGAACCTCTGCCAGGGAATCCAGTTCACCATATTTTCCCTCGGGGTCAACCGGATTGGATTCCATCTCAGAAATTCTGTTTTCAATTTCAGTGAGTCTGATTTCAAGTGCTTTGGGTTTTTCTTCCAGGAGCATCATTCTTGATTGCAGCAGTTCCAGTTTAGATGTAGCAAGGTCGATTTTCAGGTCGATCAGTTCCGCCTCAGTTTGTCCATTAATCTGGGCTGCGGCCGGATTGTAAACAACCAGGAGGAGAGCAATCGTTGAAAGGGTGTGTAGTAAAATCCTTTTCATGGTATTCGGGGTTAGGAGGTTAATATAAGTTTGGTGTTTGCTTAAGATGAACAAAAGGCTTTTTTGGTTGCGTTGCAGTCAGGCGCCAGGGGAGCGTGCCTGTTTCCGGGGTGCTTTGATAATTCACTTTGATTGATCTATATTTGAAGTATTCATTCTGACCAGTGGCAGATGCCGGCAAATCAAATAAAATTGAAAGTTGGGAGTGCATTGAATGGCAGAAAAGATATTGCACATAGTGATTGAGAGAATTAAATCCACGATTTTCAGAAGTGTCTTGTGTTGCTCCCTTGTGGCGCTGATCACCCCCTCCTGTGAAACAGATCGAATACATGAATCAGACTGGTTCAATTATTCTATCAGCGGGTATATTGAGGCCAACAGTGACGAATATTCGAAATTTCACAGGTTGATGAGTGAAAGAGCCATTGAAAACACACTTTACGGTTACAATCCCTATGGTGATGGATATACCCTGTTTCTTCCCACCGATGAGGCCATTGACCAGTATATTCAGCAGGAGTCTTACATTGCCAGTTTTGAAGAATTATTGCTGGACACCGGGCTTGTTTCGGAATTTTGCCGCTACCATGTTGTCGATGAAAAAGTGGCCACGGGTGATTTTCCGTACGGGGCATTAGAGGACCGCACATTTACCGGGGACAGGCTGGTGATCGACTATTATGAGGGCGAAGACAATCCGTTGATAGTAGTGAATGACCAGGCACCGATCATCGCATCAAATATTGAATTAACAAACGGGTACATCCACATTATTTCGTCGGTTCTGCAGCGGACAGATATCACAGGTTATGAATGGCTTCAGCAGCAGGAGGACTATTCGATCCTTGCGCAGGCCATGGAGCTTGCAGGTATCAGCGACAGGTTGGAGTGGAATCATTACACTCTGCTTGCGGAACACGACAGCGTCTATGCGCTGGAGGGAATATACACCATCGACGATCTTGTTGATCGTGTCGGAAACCCCGATTTTCCCTACTGGGATGAATCAAATTCATTCTACCAGTTCACAGCATTTCATGTCCTGCGCAACGATTACTATTTGAATGACCTGGACTGGGGGGAGAGGTACTACAGGACCCTCGGCTGGGATTATTTAAATATAACAACCGGAGTTGAGATCAGGATCAATCCGGGCGTTGATGATTATACGGTAGTAACGGCGAACAATGATACAATTGAATACGATTACATACGTATTAACTGGGATCACTGCAACATTCCAACCAGCTCAGGACCTGTTCACTCCATTTCAAACATCCTCTCATCCGGTAAATTTTCTGAATAGATCAATGACTAAGCACTGTGTCGATTTCATGCACAACTGCTGTGACCATTGAGCCAGAAGATATCATTCGATTTGTACGATTTTCATTTTCCTGCAGGACAGCAACGGGGAGTCCGGAAGCATCCAGTATCCTGATAACATCAGGTTCTGTTTCAATTTGCAGGGGAGTGTTATTGAGTGTATTGTAAGATCCAGATGCAACCTTGTTGTCGGTAAAAATTAAATTTCCCTCAACAAAATGGCGCTCCAGGAATGGCCTGAGTTCATTGGTGGTCAGGGTATCTGCATTGTACGCATCAAGTGCCGCATCGGAAGGGACAAATATGGTAAAATAATCCTCGTTGTTGCGGACCTGATTGATCAGTCCGGACTGTATCAATAGCCTGTAAAATTCAGGATACCCGCTGAGCATTTCATCCATGCCGGTTTGGTCAAAATTAAACCAGTACCTGATGCCATAGTTCCTGGAGTTTCCAATGGGGAACGGCATGGGTTCAGGATGGTTTGTGGCTTCGATGAGACCATTATATCGTTTCGTGGAGGGTCGTGTTCCCCGGACCGTGTTATCCGCATTGTTCCAGATGATATAATTTCCTCTCAGGGTTCGGATGAACTCCTTATTCGCACTTCCATTGGGTACCGAGGTTCCGAAATGATTCAGTAGCCTGTTCGCAAGCTCCCAGGGTGAGACATATGCCAGGGAATGCATAAAAACATCATATTCCAGGAAAATATACTGGTGGGTGCCCTGGTTGAGCCAGTTCAGCAACAATGAGGAATCGCTTCTCAATCCATCATCCAGGATTGGGAAGAAACAGAGTTCATTCTCTATGGTTGAAATTGCATTCAGGAGGTCTGAATATTGAAGTGCCAGCCTGAACCAGGAGTACTTCGGCCGGCAGAAAACGGGTCCGGTTACACTTGTAAATGCACGGTCGGGTGTATACGAATCAACTCCGATAAATGTACAATTGCTGCCAAATTCTTTCCTGATGATGTCCGATTCATTCTGTTGGAATCTTCCTGGTTCCTGGAAAATTCTCTGGTACTCATCGGAGGATGGGTAGAGCGCCTCCGGGGAAAAATGCTGCAAGATGATGATATCGACGATATCCCGGGGCAGTGATTTGATGTCTGTCCAGTGGGGATACCCCAGTCCTGAAGTCAGAATCTCATCAATAAATGCATTGAACCCGGGATCTGTAGGTGCAACCAGACCCTTATGTTTCAAACGGGTAACTTCATCTGTAACATTTCCGGGCTCTTCCCAGATACGTTCTGCCTGGATGTCAAACAACAGATCATCATCACTCGTATTTTCCAATCCGCTAAAGCTCAGGTTCCACAGGGTATCCACAAATCCTCCATACCGGGCGGATGCCTGGGCAAATGTTGCCTTATCATTGGCCTTAAAAATCGGATAGTGCCAGTAGACCATTTCGAGAAAGCTGTGGTAGGATTCCCCGTTTTCAGCCGTTTCCAGGATCTCCTCTGCGTTTTGCAATGGTTTCGTTACCCTGTCGATCACGTGCAGGAAACCGTTCTCTGCAAACAGGTCAGCTTTCAGGACCCGTGCCCCTGCGAAATAGCTATATCCCGGTTCATAGGGTCTGTCGAAATAATAGCTGTAATCAGAACCGCTGATTCCATGTATTCCAAAATAGGCATCATAAAACAAGGGGGCATACTTCCTGGAATCGGTTTTTACAATTTTATACCGGTCTGCACGTGTTGAGT
>JGI12048J13642_10687193_pt1 | contig 27826 bp, 18 predicted proteins | sample ElkSlonscriptome_16_FD_13642 | JGI IMG/M metagenome (IMG submission 13642)
CTGTCGGCGTACGTAGTATGCACAAGTAAAGCCGATTAAAAAAAAAACATTACTATACAGCGTGTTAAATTGAATGCATGTTGGTTTGTGGTGGTTTTTGCTGATGCAGGCAAGTAATTCGTCCATATATGTTGTTAAATTGCAACTTGGTGTGAGTTTATAGGCGGGAGTAAAATTAAACTTTATTAAAAACAGTGTGGTGCGGGGTTTCAATACGGCAACTACGTATGCCGGCCCAGGGCAATCCTTGCTTAGCAAGCCCCGCATTTAATGCGAGGCTATGCTACTTATTGGTTAGTGAAGAAGGTGTTTTTATTCATCCTAAGAAGGTTAATGGGAAATCATCCAAGGACGGGAGGAGGGGAAGACCTTACTGCCGTCGGCCAATAAAACGGCCTGGGAACGCAGCGATTGTGACTTTTCACAACCACAACCACGGCCGTGCTGGTGGTCTCGACTGATAACGCTGGAAATAACAGGTTGATGGGCGTTTTTCTCGTTAATGCTATGAGCTGTGCGAGTCGCCGGGTCCATACTTAGTATTTGGGGCGACATCATGATGACCCTGGGGGCTGGTCGCTCACAACTTGGACATGGGTGAGTGTTGGATTCCTCATTGATAGCAATTAATTCGTGAAAAACACCGTGTTGCTGGCACTTATAGTCGTAGATAGGCATGGCTTACTCCTTGTCCGGGGCCAGTGGTACATCAATACTGCCATCCAGGTGAACGGTGGGTCCATCGGCGTTGGGTTGCACATCAAACTCAAAGATATCGGTTGGCAGCCATAACGTGGCACAGGCATTGGGTATGTCTACCACTCCACTAATATGCCCCTGAACCGGCGCTGTCCCCAAAATGGCATAGGCTTGTGCCTTGGTATAGCCAAATTTGGTCAGATACTCTATTGCGTTTAAGCAGGCCTGGCGGTAGGCGATGTGCACATCCAGATAGTGCTGTTTGCCCTTTTCGTCCACCGAAATACCTTCGAAGATCAGATAGTCATCATACTTCGGCGTAATGGGGCTGGGTTTAAAGATGGGGTTCTTGATGCCATATTTTGCCATCCCACCTTTAATCAGATTGACGCGCATGTGGATCCAACCCGCCATTTCGATGGCACCACAGAAGGTTATCTCTCCATCGCCCTGACTGAAATGCAAGTCGCCCACACTTAAGCCGCCCCCGTCCACGTAAACCGGGAAGTAGACTTTGGAGCCTCGGGATAGATCCTTAATATCGCAGTTGCCACCATGCTCTCTCGGAGGTACCGTGCGCGCTCCCTCAGCGGCTGCGGCCTTGGCTGCATCCCCTTGCATACGTCCCATGTGAGCGGTATCCCCATAGGGTAGAGTGGCCAGTGCCGGAATCCGGTCGGGATCGGTGTCATAGAGTGCTTTTTCACGGGTATTCCATTCCTCCAACATGGCTTTGGAAGGCAGACAGCCAATCAGGCCGGGATGAATCAGGCCAGCAAATTCTACACCGGGTATGTGGCGGCTACGGGTAAACATGCCACTGATATCCCAAATGGATTTCTGTGCTTCCGGAAAATGCTCGGTCAAGAAGCCACCGCCATTATTCTTGGAGAAAAACCCATTAAATCCCCATTCACTGTCTGGCAGGGTGCCTATATCCATAATATCTACAACGAGTAAATCGCCAGGTTCGGCACCTTCTACCCCCACTGGACCTGACAGGAAATGCACTTGGGAAAGATCCACATCACGCACATCTTCTGCAGAGTCATTGTCGGCTATTTGACCGCCGGTCCAATCGTGGCATTGCACAATAAAGTCATCGCCGGGTTTGACGGTGGCCACCATGGGAATATCCGGGTGCCACCGATTGTGAATCATGTCGTTATCATAGGGGGATTTTTTGAGGTCCACTTTGATAATGGTTTCTGTCATTTCTACTCTCCTGAGTGGTTAGTGGTAGTTACTGCTACTGCTACTGCTACTGCCTGGCGCTCATAAGGAAGGACATGGCGGTCAGCGGTGATTTTGAAACAAGCCAAAAATGCAGTTATGCAGCGATTCTTGCTTGACTGGTTGTACTGCTGGCAGGGCTGAAAGATGGTTACACCGACAAATAAGCCGCTACTTTTTCTTCGTCGACCTCATCTCTGGGCTGGTCATGGACGATACGACCGGTTTCTATGACGATAATTCGATCGGCGATATCCAGCGCAAAACTCAGCACTTGCTCGGACACGATAATGGACAAGCCGCGCTCATCTCGAATCCGTTTTAAAGTTCTGGCCATTTCCCGGATGATGGAGGGTTGAATGCCTTCTGTGGGTTCGTCCAGCAGCAATAATTCGGGATTACTGGCGAGGGCCCGGGCAATGGCGAGTTGTTGTTGCTGACCGCCAGATAGGTTGCCGCCACGTCTGGATTTCATCTCTTCCAGCACTGGAAATAGCTCATAAAGATCGTTAGGAATACTGCGACTCCTGGTCGTAGTTAATCCGGTTTGAATGTTCTCCTCAACGGTCATGGTGGAGAAAATCATCCGCCCTTGGGGGACAAAACCCACACCACTGGCCACTCTCTCATGGCTTTTTTTGTGAGTGATATCGTTTCCTGCGATGGAGACCTTGCCTTCCCTTGATGGCACCATCCCAATTAATGATTTCATTAAGGTGGTTTTACCCATCCCATTGCGGCCTAAAATGGCAAGGATCTCCTTCGGCTTTAATGAAAAGTTGAGCTGGTTGATCACTTCGCTTTGGCCGTAGGCGACACTGTAGTTTTCGACGTCTAGCATGGTTTACTCCGCTATTTCTATAAGCGCCAATGCCTTAGATTTGGCAAAGGATAACTAATGGGCACGCAGTGCTCGGCTAATCTAAGCGCAGATAATCAAAACGCCGCTAGTCATAGATCAGCTAAGCTGGGTAAACATGGTGTTGCTATCAGGCTTAGTGACCCAGATAGACCTCAACCACCTTCGGGTCATTCTTCACCCGTTCCATGGAGCCTTCACTGAGCACTTTGCCCTGATGCATGACGGTGACGCGATCAGCAATGTCTTCCACAAATTGCATGTCGTGCTCAATAACGATCACGGCCCGATCTTCGGTAATGCGTCGCAGCAGCGCAGCGGTTTTTTTGCGTTCGGCGACGGACATGCCCGCCACTGGTTCATCCAGCATCAACAGATCCGGTTGTTGAATCAGTAACATGCCGATTTCCAGCCATTGTTTTTGGCCATGGCTTAGCAATTCGGCGCGCTCATGTAACTGCTCTTGCAGGAAAATTGTCTCCGCAATTTCTTGCACTCGCTGTGTCACTTGCTGATCGCGCCGAAAGGCCAACGCTCCCCAAACACTGCGTCCTTTCGGGAAGGAAATTTCCAGATTTTCGAACACGGTGAGATCGTCATAAATAGAAGGATTTTGAAATTTGCGGCCCACCCCGGCGTGCACAATCTGGTGTTCTTTCATGCGCGTCAGTTCATTGTTGCGAAATTTTATCGAGCCTTCTGTGGCTTGCGTGCGTCCACAGATCAGGTCCAGTACCGTGGTCTTACCGGCACCATTGGGGCCGATGATGACCCGAATTTCTTGTTCCTCCACATAAAAGGACAAATTGTTGACGGCTTTGAAACCGTCGAATGAGACCGTGAGTCCTTCCACGCTAAGAACAAAGTCTTTGCCGCTTTCAGCTTGCATACTCACCTCCATCTATCTTCGGTGTTTGATTACTTTTGAGCTGACTGGGCTTTGCTGTTGCCTGGTCTTCGTTAGTTTCGCTGTTAGAGGGAGTGTCGGTTGCGGTCGCCACAGGTTTGGTGGTGTCTTCGGGCGATGTTTTCTTGGACTTGGTGGCTCCGGTCAACAGTCGGGGCAGTCTTGGCATTAGGTATTGCTGATAAAGGCCTGCAATGCCATTAGGAAAGGCCAGCACCACACCGATAAACAGTGCGCCCATAGCAAACAACCAGAGTTCAGGAAAAAACTCAGAAAAGCTGGTTTTCGCGTAGTTGACTAAGAGACTGCCATAAACCGCACCCAGGATGGACAAGCGACCGCCGACGGCGCAGTAGATGACCATTTCTATGGAAGGCACAATGCCGACAAAGGAGGGCGACATAAAGCCCACCTGAAGGGTAAACATAGCGCCGCCAATGGCAGAGAATGCAGCAGCGACACAAAAAACAAAGATTTTGAAATCGGCTACATCGTAGCCAGAGAATCTGACTCTTTCCTCCTTATCGCGCATGGCCACGAGGATTCTGCCCAGTTTATTTTTGCGGATGAACTGAGCAATCGCCAGACAGAGAAACAGAAACATCACGTTGACGAAGTAGAGAATCACTTTGGCACTGTCTGTGCGGATATCCCAGCCCAGCAAGGTGCGTAAGTCAGTAATACCGTTAACCCCGCCGGTATAGCCTTGCTGACCGATGATGAGGATGGTCAGTATGGCTGCAATCGCTTGGGTGATAATGGCGAAATAAACACCACCAACCCGGCGTTTGAACATGGCAACGCCAATCAAATAAGCAAATATGGAGGGCACTACTACAATGGCAATGATCGCCAAAGGCAAACTGTGGAACGGTTCCCAGAACCATGGCAACTCAGTGATCTGGTTCCAGTCCATAAAATCCGGAATACCCGGAGTGGACTGAATCTTAGTATTCTCTGGAGTGGAGGCTTCCAGCTTCAGAAACATAGCCATGCAATAGCCACCTAGTCCAAAAAAAACCCCTTGGCCCAGGCTCAGGATGCCTCCATAGCCCCAGCATAACACCAGGCCCAGAGCGACAAAGGCATAAGTCAGGTATTTCCCCACCAGATTGAGACGGAACACATCCAGCAGCATTGGAAATACAATCAGTAGCAACACGGCCAGGGCAGCAAAGCCCACCCAATCGGCTCTGGGGAAGGTGGATTGAAAACCAGCCAGAAAGGGTTTTTTGCTTGGTTCCACAGCGCCCGAGGGCGCTGTAGGTTTGTTTGGCAAAGACGAATTGGTAGCCATTGGACAGCCCTCTTAATGGCGAATCTTTAAAGCGAATAACCCTTGCGGACGTAGCATCAGAATGATGACGACAATCATCAGGGTCAGTACTTTGGCCATGGAACCACTGAGGAAGAATTCCATCGTGGACTGTGCCTGGGAAATGGTGAATGCGGAAGCGATGGTGCCAAGCAGACTCTGAGCACCGCCAAACACCACCACCAGAAAAGTATCGACAATATACAACTGGCCGGAAGTAGGTCCGGTTGAGCCGATCATGGTAAACGCACTGCCGGCAATACCGGCAATACCGCAGCCGAGGCCAAAGGTGAGGCGATCGACCCGCTCGGTGTTGATGCCAACAGCAGCCGCCATAGGGCGGTTTTGTACCACTGCACGAACCTGTTTACCCCAGCGCGAGCGAAACATGAGTAAGTATACCGATACTGCAATGATCAGGGTCAGTGCCATTACGAAAATACCATTGATGGGTATCTCTACTAAGTCGGTAAGTGGGTATGAACCCATCAGCCAATCGGGTAGAGTAACGCCCTTTTCACGGGCGCCAAATACGGTGCGGTAGGTCTGCTGTAAGATTAGGCTCAAACCCCAGGTGGCCAGCAGTGTATCCAGAGGACGCTTATAAAGGTGTCTGATCAGCCCCCATTCGACCAGCACCCCCAAGGCAAAGGCAGCAATAAACGCTAGTACCATGCCCACCAAAAAGTACATATCAAATAGGCCGGGCAGATGGTCGGCGAACAAGTTGGAAGTAAGATAGGTGACATAGGCACCGAGAATCATGAATTCTCCATGGGCCATGTTGATCACACCCATTTGACCAAAGATGATGGCAAGGCCAAGCGCCATCAGTACCAACACCGAGAACAAAATGAGTCCGGCGAAGCCCTGCATGGCAAAAATTGAAGTCAGTTCGGATGCGGTGTAATCAGCAAACATAGGGCATGCTCCGCTGTTGGCTTGGTTGATCTGATTTAACTGGTTTTACCGGTTAGTTTGGTAGTGTTGATGATGTTGAAGTTGTTCGGTTCAGTGCTAATACAGAAACGCCATTGTTGGCGTTTCTGTAACAGTTAAACCTCTTGTTTATTGATAACCCTCTGGGAATGGATCGGGTTCCATCAATTCAGCAGTTTCGAAAATAACATCATACTGGCCATCTGCTCTGGCGTGACCGACACGGGTTTTCGACCAGAGATGGTGATTCTCATGAATCTTCACGTAGCCTTCCGGCGCTGTGGTCAACTCAATGCCCGGAGAGGCAGCTCTGACTTTGTCGATGTCAAACGAACCGGCTTTTTCCACCGCAGCTTTCCAAAGCCAAGGGCCAAGATAAGCTGCCTGGGTGACGTCACCGATAACGATGTCTTCGCCCCAGCGTTCTTTAAAGGCTTTGACAAATGCCTTGTTGTTGGGATTATCGAGGCTTTGAAAATATTTCATTGCCGCATAGGCACCTTCAATGTTCTCCCCGCCTATGCCGAGGATTTCATCTTCAGTCACCGAAATGGTCAGCAAGGTGAATTTACCTTCGGTCAGGTCAATACCTGCCGCTCGCAACTGCTTGTAGAACGCAACATTAGAGCCCCCGACCACAATGGCATAGATTACATCAGGCTTTCTGAGTTTGATTTTGTTGATCACAGAGTTGAACTGCGTGTGACCGAGCGGATAGTACTCTTCCCCAACCACTCTTAAGCCCTTCTTTTCTATGTGTTTGCGAGCGATTTTGTTAGAGGTGCGCGGCCAGATGTAGTCTGATCCTAACAGATAAAAAGTCTTAGCGTTCTTCTCTCTGACTACCCAGTCAATACCAGCCAGGATCTGTTGAGTGGCTTCCTGTCCGGTGTAGATGACATTGGGTGATTGCTCCAGCCCCTCGTAGAAAGTGGGGTAGTAAAGCATGCCATTGTACTGCTCGAAGACTGGCAGAACGGCTTTACGGGAGGCGGAAGTCCAGCAGCCAAAGACTGCCGCTACTTTGTCGTTAACCAGTAGTTTTCTGGATTTTTCAGCAAAGGTCGGCCAATCACTGGCTCCGTCTTCCTGAATATATTCAATCTGTCTGCCCAGTACTCCACCCATGGCATTAATCTGTTCGATGGCGAGTTTCTCTGCCTGAACCGAACCGGTTTCGCTGATCGCCATGGTGCCAGTAATGGAATGGAGTATGCCAACCTTCACCGTATCGTCGGTGACGGCCAGCCCAGTGGTGTTGACCTCACTGTGAGCCATTGCAGACCATAGCATGGAAGCAGGCAGCAGTGAGGCAGCGATGGAGGTGAGCAAGGTGGATTTGAATAACGAACGCCGGCGTACCGAGTGCGTCAGACGATGTTCAGGGAATTTTTCGGGCATGTTGAATCCTCTTAGTTCCGTTACTTGGTTTGTTGCTTGGCTCTGTTGTTTAGTTCTGTTGTTTAGTTCTGTTGTTTAGCTCTATTTCCTGGTGTTGATAATGGTTCTGCCTGGGTGGTGCTGTTGAGTGTTGGCTCGGCTGATTCACTGGGAACCAAACTGGTTGCCACTATCCGCAAATCCCCTGTTGTGCACTATTCGTTACCTGCCCGCTCCACCTACGTCATTTGACGCATGGTCTTCCCCTTGTGATGGGGATATTTTGAGGCGAGGCTGGTATATGAATGAGATGCTGAGCGGGTATTGAAAGCGCCGATCAATTAAACCTGGAATCCTCAGTTGGACGCCGTGAAGGGAGCGTTTGGGGTGGTGCAGGGCAAGGCATAACGACGAGTAATAGTTGTTCTATTGCAAGGAGTTATAATGCGGCAATGCGCCGCCACAAGCTTGCCAATCGCGGTGTAACGATGTTCACCTAACAGGTGACCTAACAAGCCAACTGAGAATATTAGTAATTAAACTCTTATCTGACGCGCGTAGTGGTCAACTGAGGATTCTAGGTTAAAGCGTGATGGCATATATTCTGCCTCAGTGAGCTTGATCAAATCAAAGACTCGGCTTCATATCTGAGCCTGCTACTCCGGCTCCGAACCTACTTAACTTCTGAAAAAGGGTGTAAGGCAGCTTGTTGCCACCATGGCAGCCGGAGACCGCCGTCGAGATCCCCCACGAAGAGCAAACGACCCCTACTATGAACGCCAAACAGAAAGTCTTCCGGGTCCGCCGTAATTACAACAAATGGGTCGCCAATCAAACACTTGAAGACTATGCCCTGAGATTCACTGCAAAGAGCGCTCGTCGTTGGTCGGCCGCGAGGGTATCGAATACGGCCTTGGGTGCTATCTCTTTCTTAGCATTGGAGGCGATTGGTGGCGCCATTACCCTCAGCTACGGATTCAGCAATGCGGTGGCGGCCATATGTGTGGTGGGGTTGATTATCTTTCTTACGGGAATTCCTATCACTTATCATGCTGCAAAATATGGCATTGATATCGATCTGCTTACTCGTGGTGCAGGCTTCGGTTATATCGGCTCCACTATAACCTCGCTGATATACGCATCATTTACTTTTATCTTTTTTGCTCTGGAAGCGGCCATCATGGCAACCGCCATGGAAATTACCATGGGAGTGCCGCTGCAATATGGCTATTTGATCAGTGCGGTGGTGGTCATTCCTTTGGTGACCCACGGCATTACTTTAATCAGCCGTTTTCAATTGTGGACTCAACCTTTTTGGGTGATTCTGCAACTATTGCCCTTCGTCTTTATTCTTTGGCAAGACGCCGCAGCCGTTGAAAACTGGACTCAGTTTGAAGTCACCCCGGTGACAGAACAGGGGCATTTTGATCTGCTGTTATTTGGTGCGGCGGCATCGGTGGTGTTCTCATTGATTGCTCAAATCGGAGAGCAAGTGGACTACCTGCGTTTCATACCCCATGAAGAGCGGCCGTCACTCTCTTGGAAGGCCGCCATGATTGCTGGTGGGCCGGGCTGGATTGTGGTGGGTGTAGTGAAAATACTTGCTGGTTCCTTTCTCGCAGTATTAGCCATTAATCATGGCGTCTTGCAAGAGGATGCCGCCGAGCCCACCCGGATGTATCTGGTAGCGTTCAGCTATGTTTCCTCTGATCCGGTGATTTCATTGGCGCTGGTAGGCATCTTTGTCATTATTTGTCAGTTAAAAATCAATGTAACCAACGCCTACGCAGGCTCCATCGCCTGGTCTAACTTTTTTTCCCGACTCACCCATAACCATCCCGGACGTGTGGTTTGGCTGGTATTTAATGTGGCCATTGCACTGATGTTAATGGAATTGGGTATCTACCAGATTTTAGAGGAAATTCTCGGTGTCTATGCCATCGTGGCACTGGCTTGGGTAGGCGCCTTGGTGGCTGATTTGGTGATCAATAAACCGTTATCGTTACGGCCACCTGAAATCGAATTTAAGCGTGCCCATTTATACGATATCAACCCAGTTGGGGTTGGCGCGATGTTGATCGCCTCCATCGCAGGCATCAGTGCTCACATCGGTTTATACGGCGAAGTACCACAAGCGCTGTCTTCATTTTTGACTTTGGCCGTGTCGTTTGTTAGCGCCCCACTGATTGCCTGGTACACCAACGGCAAGTTCTATATTGCCCGCAGTCCGGTCATATTCAGCACTGACGGTGCTGTCGACTTTGTTGGGGAAAGCAAGGGTCCTGGCAATCCCAAAACTGGCATTTTCACTGCTGGCCATCAGCATACGGCTGAAGAGGCTGAAATTAATGAAAGTCTGGTGCCGGATCAGCATGGCGGCCTGAAATGTTGTATCTGTGAACATCGGTTTGAAAAGGAGGATATGTCCTATTGCCCTGCCTACCAGGGTGCCATTTGTTCCTTGTGCTGCTCGCTGGATGCCCGCTGTCATGACGTGTGTAAGTCTCAGTCCCGGTTTGCTGAGCAACTCGTCCTGTTTCTGGGTAAATTTATGCCTGAACCCTGGGTGGATGGCCTGAATTCCAAAGTCGGCAATTTTATCGGCTTGTTTATATTGATTTCCGCTGTAGTCGGTGGCTTTTTAATTATGATTTATTTTCAAATCATCCATGAGACCGATGGTGATGCCACTGACGTGGCCTCCGCACTGTGGAAAGTATCCTTTATTTTCATGATTATCTCAGGCGTCATTGCATGGATGTTTGTGTTGGTGCATGACAGTCGACGGGTGGCCCAGCAAGAATCCAGCAATCAGACCACCTTATTGTTAAAAGAAATAAAAGCCCATGAAAAGACAGACCGACAGTTACAGCTAGCGAAGGAGCAGGCGGAAGCGGCTAATCTCGCCAAGAGTCGTTATCTGACAGGGATAAGCCATGAACTGCGCTCGCCGCTAAACGCGGTGTTAGGATATACGCAATTATTAGAAAAGGATGAACAGATTCCAGCCAACAAACAACCGGCGATTGCGACTATACGCCGCAGCGGGGAGCACCTTGCTGACCTGATCGAGGGCCTGCTCGATATTTCCAAGATCGAGGCGGATAGATTAGACCTCAATAGAACTGAATTCCGTTTTCCGGAATTGCTCCATCAATTAGTCAATATGTTTCAATTGCAAGCGGAATCGAAAGGCATCGAATTTTGCTTCCGCTGCCTCAATCCCCTGCCAGAAGTGGTTAAAACTGACGAAAAACGGTTGCGCCAAATTCTGATTAATCTGCTGTCTAATGCACTTAAATACACCCATCAGGGGCGGGTGGAATGGACAGTGGCTTATCGTAATCAAGTCGCCGAGTTTACTGTAAATGATAGTGGTCAAGGCATCGCTGAAGAAGACTTTGAACGAATTTTCAAACCCTTTGAGCGGGTGCTGAAGCCCGGTGCGGTCGCGGTTTCAGGTACGGGACTTGGGTTGACTATTACTCGTTTATTAACCGATATCATGGGTGGGGAGCTGAGCTTTGAAAGTAAGCCCGGCGTGGGTAGTACCTTTCGCGTATCCCTGTTTATTCCCAGTCAACTGGAGTCGGCATTAAAGCTGGTTCCAGAGCAGTGGGTAAAGGGTTATCAAGGCGAAGTGAAAACGCTGATGATCGTTGATGATAACGCCACCCACCGGGCTCTAATTAAGGATTGTTTGAGTCCTTTGGGTTTTACGGTCGTAGAAGCTCATAATGGAATGTCTTGTCTGGAACTTCTCCAGCAAGGTGCTCAAGGTGCGTCGGCTCCCCAACTATGCTCGCCAGATTTATTTATGTTGGATGTATCCATGCCCGGAATAGATGGCTGGGCATTGGCGTGTGAGCTGCGCGCAAACGGTTATAGTCAACCCATCGTGATGATTTCGGCAGACGCCAGCGAGGGGCTTGATGATAAAGATAAAGAGGGTTTGCCAGCGAGGCTTGGTGCCCAAGTGAGTCAAGCCTATTTGGTGAAGCCGATTCGACTTGCCAGCTTGCTCGAAGTCATTGGCGAGCAATTGCAACTGCAGTGGCTCCATGATCCGCACCCTGAGCGAAGTGCTATACCGGTAATCTCACAACTTGATTTGGAGCGCGCGCTTGCTGCGGTCACCAGTCATCACCGGGAGGAGTTGCTCAGACTGGCCACCATCGGTTACGCCAAGGGCATTGAGGCAAAGCTGGATCAAATGGAAGCACAGGGAGTTAGTTCCCCGGTTATTCAGAGCTTGCGGCAGTATGCTCAAGGTTTCCAGTTCGCCAGTATTATTGCTCTACTTACAGACAGCGCACCATCTAAACATGAGAGTTACCGATGACCGATACCATCAACCGTCGCGATGTGGTTCTCATTGTCGATGATTCACCGCCCACTCTGGGTATGCTGAATGACATGCTTGATGCCGCCGGGCACACCGTGTTGGTGGCGCTGGAAGGCCAGCAAGCGCTGACGATCGCTAAAAGCGTCACCCCAGACATCATTTTGCTCGATGCTTTGATGCCCAACCTTGATGGTTTTGAAACCTGCCGGCAACTCAAGACTAATCCAGAACTGACCCACACTCCGGTTATTTTTATGACTGGCCTGAGTGACAGTGAGAGTGTGGTTAGAGGTTTGCAAGCCGGTGGCGTAGATTATTTGACCAAGCCAGTAAAGCAGGATGAGTTATTGGCCCGAATGCGGGTACATTTAACAAATGCCCGTTTAAATCGAAGTATGCAAACTGCGCTCGATTCGGCTGGACATTACTTATTTTCCGTTGACCCGTCCGGAAATATTATATGGGCAACACCTCAGGCTTATCAGTTGTTCGAATCGGCCCAACAAAAGGCGGATTGGCTAAGTACTGATTTTCCCTCACAGTTACAAAAGGCCTTGGGTCCTCACTACAACAAAGAGAAGGGCCTTTTGCTGAAAGGCTTATCGACTCCGGTTGAGGCCCGCTACGTGAGTCAAACCGGTGCCGACGAATATTTGTTCCGACTGATCGATTTGCAGCGACCTTCTGAAACTGAAATTTTGCGCAAGGTTTTTCCCCTTACTGAGCGGGAGGCCGATGTCTTACTCTGGGTAAGTCGGGGCAAAACCAACCGGGAAGTGGGCATGATTCTCGACATGAGTCCCCGTACCGTAAACAAACACCTGGAGCAGGTTTATCGAAAACTGGGGGTAGAAAACCGGACTTCGGCGGCCGCCGCTTGTATAAGGCACCTGAGTGTCTAGGTCTGTCCTGAACTAAGTTATTCCCGGCTACCTTTTTATTAGCAACAGCAATTCCGTAATCCTCAATATCAATTCCGTTTTTCTCAGCAACGACTCATTCAGCGAGTAATAAATCGATCTGCTTCTTGTCCATATCGACCGCAGCTATTGTGACCCGGACCGGCTGATTGAGGCAGAACGATCTTTTCTCTCCAATATGCTGGAAGCGGGTGCCGTCAAATTTAAATTTCTCTTTCACTGACCCCAGGTTGACCATGCCATCGATACCCGAGTCGTCCAGTCGAACCTGAAAGCCGGAGCCACTGGTGTGTTGGATATGACCATCGAAACTCTGCCCTACCAGGGATTGTGCATATTCACACTTAAGCCAGTGCTCGCTTTCGTTAACCGCGCTACGCCCGTTTCGCAGCGATTCTTGTAAACGCTCGAGGGTACGGTTGGTGATTTTTTTGGCGGGACTGGGCTGCTTACGCAGAGCGGCTTTGATAATTCTGTGTACGGTCAGATCCGCGTATTTGCGGATAGGAGAAGTAAAGGTGGTGTATTCCGGCAGTCCCATGCCTGCATGAGGCGCGGGGGTTTTGCTGAAGGTTCCGCGTGTTAGCAATCGACTGGCGATGGCTTCCAAAGGCAGTTCAGGCGGCTTGGCCTGAACATATTTTATCAGGTGTTTCAGGCCTTGCCAGGATTCCAGTTGTTTGATTTCAAAATCGTTACATTGCTCGCTGACTATGGTTTTTATTTGCTCTAAACGCTCCGGCCGAAAACCGCTATGGGCCGAATACAGGGCTTCTTTTGAGGCGCTTTTCAGAAATTGTGCTGCTGCCCGGTTAGTGGCTATCATCACCTCTTCGATTATACGATGGGCGGGTGTAGAGACTCGGTTAACGATACTGCTTACTTTCTTATTGTCGTCCAGAATCAGCCTGAATTCTGGTTTTTCGTTGGCCACCAAAGCGGTCTGTGCACGCTCTTGGTGGAGGGCGTGAGCAGCCTCTTGCAAGCAAAGCAGTAGCGCTTTTTGTGGGTGCTCTGAGTTCGTTCCGGGAGCATCTGCTTCAGTGGCATCCGTTTTAGCTTCCTCTTTTGCGGGAAGAGCCGATGTGCTGTTCATTATTTCGGTGGCTTCGTCATAACTCAGTTTGGCTTTGCAGTTGATGACCGCTTCTTCTATTGAGCTTTCTGTGACGACGCCACTAGCATTTATGTGCAGACCACACACGAGTGCTAACCGTTCTTGCTGAGGTTGCAGAGAGCAAAGGCCGTTGGCTAGCCTGGGGTGTAACATAGGTATCACCCGGTCTGGGAAATAGTAAGAACTGCCCAGCCTCCTGGCATACTTGTCTGCATCACTGTCAACGCTGATAAACTCAGCGGGATCGGCAATGGCAACCATCAAGCGCCAGCCACCTTCCACTTTGTCAGCGTACAAGGCATCATCCATGTCTTCTGTGCTGGCGGCATCTATGGTGATGAAATCTACGTCGCGGCGGTCTGTTCTGGCGGCAATCTGTTGTTCTATATGTTGTTTGATCTTATTCTCGTCAACTAATGCTGGGTTTTTACCGGCCAGGTTGTATTTGGCTATCGCATAGTCCACGGGCAGGCCAGAGCGTTCCGCCTTGCCCAGAATTTTGACCACTTCGGCTTGTGGTTTGCCTTCTTTAAAGGGATGCTGCATCACTTTGCAGAGGAGGTAATCTCCAGGCTGTGCTTGCCGGCGCTTCTTCGGCGGGATAAATATCCAGCGTGTCAGTCCTGCCAGATCCGGTTCAACAAAGTGACCTTTGCCCTTTACCAGATAGCGTCCTACAAAAAAAGTAAGTCTTGACTCATTCACTTTTACCAGAGTGGCAACCGGACGCCCTTTGTTATCCTCATTGATTTCTGCGGTAACGTTATCGCCCGGAAAAACCTTCTGCATTTCCTCAGGATTGAGAAAGCACTCCCTGCCATCATTCAAAACCACAAACCCAAAGCGCCCAAGGCTACCTTTGATCAGTCCGCTGTGCTGATTACTGGCTTCGCGGATATCTTTCTTTAATTGTTTCAGTTGTGACAATGCATCGGATTTTAACATTGGGCTAGAGCACTCTGCGTAACGGGGGATTGCCTGCGGGGGACGACGATTGTGACCTGCATATTCAGGTGGTGCCTTGTTCAGGTATTGCTTAATACGGATGGTAGCTAACGTTTATCAAACAACAGTCAGAACAGCAAAACGAGGGCTGCATATTACCTTTATTAAAAAGTGGGTGCCAGTAGAGAATGTTGGCTAAGGTTGGCTCTCTCGTTAAAGGCTGCTCTCGTGGTATGGACTTAAATGCACTAATTCCTGATAATAATGGTGTTGAAGGTGCTCAGTCTGTCTGCTGCCAAGAAGTTGTCTCTCACTTATAACCAGCAAGCAAATAGAGCTAACAGGGAATCCGGTGGGTTGACGATCTGGCTGTCAGGTCATCGCTAAAACCGGAGCTGTCCCCGCAACTGTAAGCGAATAGCCGTTTCCAAATCATTGTTGTCCCTCTTTACAGCAATGGTCGGTCACTTTTATGGCGCTGCTTTCTGGCAGTAAGTAAAGGGAAGGCTGGAAACTGCAATGACTCGCAAGCCAGGAGACCTGCCTTCTTCAAGCAAAGCATATCAGGACCGGGGCTGAAGCCGGGTATGCAACGAATCAATCTCACTATTGTGTCATCACACTATGGCTGTGTTGAATACGGTTATCGTGACCAGAGGTGGCTGGACTAAGGGCGGTATAATTGCTGCTTTCGACCTGTCCGCCTTTGTCCATTCAACTATTTTCCATGCAATCATGGTGTTGGTGTGGTGACGGTTATTTGCCATGGTAACAACGCGTTTTTTTTTACTGAGCCCACGACTGGCTTTGCTTGTCATGTGCATGCTGTTAATGTTGCCGGGTCCAGCTATGGCAGGGGCAACCAAAGGTGTCATGTCGGTCAATCAATGTATGGAGCAAATGGTGGCCAGTCTGGATGCGCAGCAATTGGCGTCAGTTACCTGGCTAAGCCACCAGTCCCATGCGCCTCTCTATGACAGATTGCGCCAGATTCCGGCTAATTACGGCAATATCGAAGAAGTACTTTCCATTCAGCCGGATTGGGTGTTAGCGGGTCAATATGGTGCCCCCGGCTTAAAGCAAATGCTGAATATTTTTTCCATCCGCTGGCGTGAATTACCCCTGCACCAGAATTTCCAGATGCTAGCGGACAATTGGTCCCAACTGGGGCAGTGGTTGCAGCGTGAAAAGCAGGCTGCCACCATTATCCGTGATATTGAACAAAACCTTGCAAAAATTAACAGCCAGCTCAAACCTTTGTCGATCAAGACGCTGATGGTTAACCCCAGAGGTTGGGTGGCTGGAAATGATAATTTCCAGCATGCCTTTTTAGAAGCTATAGGCCTTATTAATTTGGCGGCCACCCAGGGGCTGCAGGGCTGGTCGCAAATAAGCCATGAACAGCTACTGATCTGGCAGCCAGACCTTATTATTGTGGTGCAGACTGGTTACCGGGGTCATTCCCGGGCAACGGAGTGGTTACATCACCCGGCTCTTGCTGAATATAAGCCAGACTATCCCTTATTTGCCGCCACGATGGTTGGTCTGGATTGCAGTGCCGAGGCTCCAGGCCGCTTCGCTCAGGCAATCTACCGGCACATCACTCAATTTAGCTCAGCACAAGGTTTGCCGGCAATAAAAGGCTTTGCAACAGAAAGCCGGTCACTGGCACAAGCGGGAAGCATAGATAAATGAGTGTGAGAAATCTGTGCTGGACTCTGGCAGGTGCTTTGATCGCTGCTATTTTGATCTCCCTCTCAACGGGGCGGGGTGCTGGGTTATCGCTGTGGAGCTTTGATCATCTGACCCGGTTGATTATTTGGGAAGTTCGCCTGCCAAGGACCTTGTTAGCTGCCATTACCGGCGCAGCTCTCGGTGCCAGTGGTGCGGTTTTGCAGGGTTGGTTGCGTAATCCGCTGGCCGACCCGGGGGTGCTTGGGGTGTCTTCCAGTGCCGCTGTAGGAGCGGTTGCAGCTATCTACTTTGGTTTCACCGGAATGATTTGGTTAGCACCCGCTGCAGGAATCGTTGGAGCATTGGTTGGGTTTTGGCTTTTGCTACAGTTGATTGGACGTGAAACCGGCATCTTATTAATTGTGCTCGCCGGTGCAGCGCTGAATGCTTTCTGCGGTGCGATTACCGCTTTGTTGCTCAATCTGGCTCCAAATCCTTTTGCGGTTCAGGATATGTTGTTTTGGTTGATGGGGTCTTTTGAGCATCGCTCCCAACAACATCTTGCCATCATCATGGCGCCGGTTGTCATCGGCAGTTACTTACTGTGGCGAGCCACTAAGGATCTGGATGTGCTGGCTTTGGGAGAACAAACCGCTACCACCCTGGGCATCAACCAACGTCATTTATTTTATTATGTGGGGGCTGGTACAGCCTTAGTAGTTGGAGCCTGTGTGGCCGTGGCGGGAGCGATTGGCTTTGTCGGTTTGGTGGTGCCTCATTTACTCAGGCCCTTGGTGGCCTGGCAGCCCCGGGCTCTGGTGCTGCCCAGTGCATTGGGTGGGGCGCTGTTACTGGTGCTGGCAGATACTGGCGTGCGCATGCTGCCACCGGGACCAGAATTACGGATTGGTGTGGTCACTGCTCTGATCGGCGGGCCCTTTTTTATTTGGATGCTCCGCCATGTGCGACGCACGGAGGTGGTCCTGTGAATTTGGTTTTGGAGCAGGTCAGCTTTGGATATGGTGAGCGCGAGATTCTGGCCAATCTTAACATGGGTTTTCAAAGTGGCGAGATGACTGCCGTATTGGGCAATAACGGTATCGGCAAATCGACCCTGTTGAAAGGCATACTCGGTCTCGTGCCCTGTTTGCGTGGGGATATCAAATTGGGAACTCAGTCGCTTCATCAACTCACCCCTACCGAGCGGGCACTAAAGTTAGCTTATTTAGAACAGCAGGCCAGTTGTCATTGGCCTTTGAGCGTTCGCAAGCTAGTGGAGTTGGGACGTTTTCCTCACCGGCAACAAGGAGTTTCCACTCGTGAGCAAGATGATGCTGCCATCGCTACTGCCATGGCGATGACGGATATCACTGAATTTGCGCAACGGCCAATCAATCAATTGTCAGGCGGCGAGCAGGCCCGGGTGATGTTGGCCCGCGCTTTAGCGGTGGATGCTCCGGTATTGTTGGTCGATGAGCCCATCGCCGGTCTCGATCCAGCACATCAACTCACGGTTTTGCAACAACTGCAAAGCTGGGCCAACGCAGGCAGAACCCTGTTGGTGGTGTTACATGATATCAATATGGCGTTACGATTTTGTACGCGTACTTTGTTAATCATGCCTGATCATCAGGTCTGTGAAGGGCCCACTAAAGAAGTGCTCAGCGTTGAAAATATTCGTCGGGCATTCAATATTTCGGTGCTGATGGGGGAGCATGAACAACAGTCCTGGTTGGTGCCCTGGTCGGCACCCTTGTCGGCACCCTTGTCGGCACCTTGGTCAGCACAAGAGTGCGAACAAATAGTTGGTCCGGACAGCCAACCCTGTGGCCTTACCGATAGCTCTCTTGCTCAGCGAGCCCGGCCATGACCAAGTGGCGACCCGCACTGTTTATTGCCGCCGGCCTTTCACTGGTTGTTCACCTGGCATTGGCCTATTGGGTGTTACAGCCCTTGTGGGCATCAGCTTTCGATGAAGAGCAGGTGAAGATCAGTCTGCTGGTGGATATTTCCTATGGCAGTGCAATTAATCAAAGTGAAGCTGAACAAAAAAAGCAAGCTAATGAACCTAAGCTCGCAATCCCTCAGAAAGAGCCCGTGTTAATACCTGCTGCCGATGACATTGTTGGTTATAAAGACTCAGATCAACATAGCGAAAATCGAAGTAAAGTTGCAACTCAACCGGAGCGTCGGATTGAACCTTTAGCGCCGCTATCCGAACCCAATAAAGCTGGGCTGAGCGCATTAGAGCCTCAGCCCCAACTGAGACTGCCTCAGCCCCAACGGAAGCAGCCTCAGATCAAGGCTGAAAAATCTCAGCCAAAGCCAGAGGAGCCTCAGCTCAAGCCAGAAGAGCCTCAGCTCAAGCCAATTAAAACAGCCGAGTTAAAGATCGGTGATCCCCACTCTCACGACCAGGGCATAGCCAAACGAGACCATTATGAAACGACAATCCCAACCGGGCCGCAGCCTTTCCCTGCCCAGGCTGCTGCGGCGGATCCAGATTCTATCTACAAGGCTTCCTCTCAGCTTGCATCCAAAACAAAGCAACCAAAACCGACACCAATGGATCAGACTGATAGTAAGGTTGGCATAGCTACCAAAAGCAGTCCATCCTTGCGCTATCAGGTCGGCGCTCCCTATACACCGAAGCCAGAATATCCCAGTATTGCGGTGCGGAGACGTTGGCAGGGAGAGGTGTTGATCGCTATGCTGGTGCAGGCCGATGGTACACCCGCTAAGGTAACGGTTAAAAAAGGCAGTGGTTATCCCATCCTCGATAAGAGCGCACTTAAACAGCTTTCAAGCTGGCGCTTAGCTCCTTCTGCGAAAGAATTAGAGACTATCTACATACCCATTATATTCAGGCTTTAGTCGCCACAATTAAGGGTATAGCCTTTGGCGCCGGTATTTGTGATAAGGGAGCTGTCTGAAGAGCGATGTCTCGTAATTTTCAGGCACTCCGGGCAATTTAGTTGCTGAGTTAGTATTGGCGACAGCAATGGGTTTAGAATGGGTTTATGGACCACATTTACCGAGGGTTATTCTTCATGAATCGAACAGCAATCAGTCCACCCACGTTGCAGGCCAGCCAACCTGACTCGGCCAGTCTCCCGTCGTTAACAATGCAACACTCGATTGCAATATCACCACCTAAGGGCGGGTCTTTTGCAACCCTCACCTCACCCTCCAACAGGTCTGACAAGCAAGTTTTTTCCACTTCGGTTAGCCGCTCGTTGCAGTCGTTTGGTTTTGCTATGGCTGTTTCGGTTCTGTTTTTGCTCAGCCCGGTACTGAGTGCCAGCGCCATCCTGGAAGGTGATCGCAGTGTGCCAGTAGAAGCCAGTAAAGGCATGGTGGTTACCAGCCATTTCCTCGCTACGGAAGAGGCATTGGCGGTGTTGAAAAGTGGCGGCAATGCCATTGATGCGGCAGTGACCGCGGCCTTCGCTTTAGCGGTAACTCAGCCTCGTTCTGGCAATATTGGTGGTGGTGGCTTTATGCTGGTTTCTTCTGATGAAAAACAAGAAGTGGTCGCCATAGATTACCGGGAAAAGGCGCCCGCTGCGGCGACGCGGGATATGTTTCTGGATAAAGATGGCCGGGTTGACAGCAATTTAAGTCGCTATTCCCATAAGGCAGCAGGGGTGCCGGGCACAGTCGCTGGGTTAGCACTGGCACTGGAACAATACGGTACGATCACTTTAGCCGATGCGTTGGCACCCGCAATCAGGCTGGCACTGGACGGCTTTGTAGTGACGCCTCGCTTCAGTAAGGGGATCAAGAGCCGTGAACAACGACTGAAGCAATGGCCATCCAGCAAAAAGGTCTTTTTTAAGGCTGATGGCAGTGCATGGGAGCCCGGCGAAGTATTCAAACAGCCTGATCTGGCCACCACCTTGAAGCGGATTGCCGACCAGGGCATCAAAGGCTTCTATGAAGGTGAGACCGCAGCGCTGATTACCGCTGAAATGCAACGGGGGGGTGGCTTAATCACTAAGGAAGACCTGGCCAAGTATAAAGCCGTAATCCGTAAGCCTGTTCATGGTCAATACCGTGGTTTCGATATTTACTCCATGAGTCCCCCCAGTTCCGGTGGAGTGCATATCGTACAGATCCTGAATATGCTGGAAAATCATCCCATTGGTTATCTCGGCCATAATTCGGCCGCTACTATTCATTTGATGGCTGAGGCGATGAAGCGCGCCTACGCCGATCGTGCTCAGTATTTAGGCGATACTGACTTTGTGGAAGTGCCTCTGCGGGGTCTCACTTCTAAAGCCTATGCCGCTGAACTGGCCCGACAAATCAGCCCGCACCGGGTCACTCCGGCCAGTGCGGTCAAGCCGGCCAATCCTTTACCTTATGAAAGTGATGAAACTACCCATTTTTCGGTGGCGGATCAATTCGGCAATATGGTATCTAACACCTATACCATTAACTTTAGCTACGGCAATCATATCGTTGTTGATGGTGCTGGTTTTTTGCTCAACAATGAAATGGATGATTTCAGTGCTAAACCTGGAGTCGCCAATGCTTATGGCCTGCTTGGGGGTGAAGCCAATAAAATCGAGCCGGGTAAGCGCATGCTGAGTTCAATGTCGCCAACAGTAGTAAAGAAAGATGGCAAGAACTATTTAGTAACCGGCAGTCCGGGTGGATCCCGTATAATCACCACCACACTGCAGGTGATTATGAATGTGATTGACCATCGTTTGAATATTCAGGCCGCCGTCAATGCGCCGCGTATCCATCATCAGTGGTTACCGGATGAGATCAGGATCGAGCAGGGCATTAGTCCGGACACCCTGGCGTTGCTGGAAAGAATGGGGCATCAGGTAGTGCAAAAGTCTGCCATGGGTGCCATTCAAAGCATTATGCGGGACGAATCAGGCAAATTCTACGGCGGTGCTGATCCAAGACGCAGCACATCGTCGGCAATGGGGTTCTGAATACTATTGTTTACAGACACCCTTAGCATAAGCAGCCTGTGATATAACGACCTCCCCTATAACGGAACTGCCCTGATCATGGCAAAACTCACTAAAATTGCAAAACTCATTAATGGTTTCGAGCAGCTGACCTTAGCTGAACTCTGGCAGCAGATAACGGACAATTATATTGCCGATGAAGCAAGTTGTCTGCAGGAACTTGTGGCTTATGCCCGACCCACTGACGCTATGTTAGAGGATGTCGCCACCCGGGCGGTGGATATTGTGGAAGAGGTACGCCGCCATAACCGCTCCATCCACATGCTAGATGCCTTGTTGCAGGAATACAGCCTCGACACGCAAGAAGGCATCATGCTGATGTGTTTGGCAGAAGCGTTAATGAGGATTCCGGATAAGAAGACCGCCGATGCGCTGATTGAGGATCGTTTGTCGGCGGCCAACTGGAATCAGCATTTGGGTAAGAGCAACTCTTTGCTGGTCAATGCGTCCACATGGGGGCTGTTGCTGTCAGGTCGGATGATCGGTCTTGAGCCCACGGTGCTCAGCGATGGCTCAGAACCCGGCGGCTTGCTGAATAGTTTGCTGCGACGGACCAGCGAGCCGGTGATTCGTGCCGCGCTGGCAAAAGCCATGAAAATTATGGGCAATCAATTCGTATTGGGAAACCATGTTCAGGAAGCGCTGAGCAATGCGGAAAAAAACCGGCTTAAAGGTTATCGATACTCCTTCGATAGGTTGGGTGAATCAGCGATTACCGCCGAGATGGCCGATCATTATCATGCCGCTTATAAACAAGCCATCGAAGAAATTGCCAGTGATGCACTGCAACAGCGGGACCCTGGTGCAAATTCCATCTCCATTAAACTATCGGCTCTGCACCCACGCTTTGAAGCCAGTCAGAAGCAGCGGGTGCTGGTAGAGTTGTTCGACAGTACCTTGGACCTGCTGCAATTTGCTCGTGACAGAAATGTGCCGATCACCATTGATGCCGAAGAAGCCGACCGGCTGGAAATTACCTTGCAACTGTTTGCAGAACTTTATCAATCCGAGCCTAACCGGGGCTGGGGCCGGCTGGGGCTGGCGGTGCAGGCCTATTCCCGGCGTGCCTTGCCGGTGCTGCTATGGCTAACGGCACTGGCACGGGAGCGGGGAGACAGTATTCCGGTCAGGTTAGTGAAAGGCGCCTACTGGGATAGTGAGATTAAACTGGCGCAACAGCGGGGGCTGGCTGACTATCCCGTGTTCACTCGCAAGGAAGGAACCGATGTTTCCTATCTTGCCTGCATGAAGTATTTACTCAGTGAGACGACCAGAGATTTACTCTATCCCCAGTTTGCTACCCACAATGCTCATACCGTGGCGGCGGTGTTAGAGCAGGCAAAGATTACCACGGGTCGTGCTTTCGAGTTCCAGCGCCTGCATGGGATGGGGGATGCGCTATACAGTGCGGTGCTAAAAAACACCAGCGCACCCGTGCGCATCTATGCTCCGGTGGGTGACCACAAAGATCTGGTGCCCTATCTCGTGCGTCGCTTGTTAGAAAATGGTGCTAATACCTCCTTTGTCCATCGTCTGATTGATGCCCGCACATCGGTGGGGCAGTTAGTGCAACACCCGGTAAATTTATTGGCTCGTCACCACAGTTTTAGAAATGAGCGTATCCCCCTTCCCGCTGAGATATACCCTCAGCGCTCCAATTCCAGGGGTTTTAATTTGGCGGCCGAAATAGATTATCAGACCATCGCCGACGCCCTCGCCGAGTGGGATGATTACTATTGGGAAGCAGGGCCAGTACTCAATGGCGAAGCTATTATTCAACAAGCGGATACCGAATTGTTTAGTCCACATGACCATGACTTAGTGGTGGGTTCGGTGTTGTGGAGTAAGCCCAACCATGTGGATATCGCTCTCGATTGGGCAGAAGAAGGCTTTGCAGAGTGGCATGTTGAAAGCTCTGAATACCGCGCGGAGTGCTTAATCAAGCTGGCTGAGTTGTTAGCAGATAATCAATTCGAACTGGTCAGTTTAGGCTGTCGGGAGGCAGGTAAAACCATTGCCGACAGTATTGATGAGGTGCGTGAAGCTATTGATTTTTGTTACTACTATGCCCAACAAGTCGGGATACTATTTGCTCAGCCCACTGAACTGCCCGCTATTACGGGTGAAACCAACCATCTTTATTTCGAAAGTAAAGGTATCTTTGTCTGCATTAGTCCCTGGAATTTTCCGCTGGCGATCTTTGTTGGACAGGTGGCCGCTGCACTGGTGACCGGTAATTCAGTGATAGCAAAACCCGCTGAGCAGACCCCTTTGATTGCCTTTCGTGCCGCCGAATTGATTCTTGAGGCGGGTGTCCACCCTAAAGCTTTCCAATTGTTACCCGGAGCAGGCGATGAATTGGGGCCGCTGTTGCTCAGCGATCCCAGGGTGGCCGGGGTGACCTTTACAGGATCTCACTCCACCGCCCAGACGATTAACCGGCAGTTGGCCGCGCGTCCCGGTGCCCTTGTTTCATTGTTGGCAGAAACCGGCGGCCAGAATGGAATGATTGCCGATAGTACGGCGCTACCAGAACAAGTGGTAAAGGATGCAGTGTATTCTGCGTTTGGTAGTGCCGGGCAGCGTTGTTCCGCTTGTCGGGTACTGTTTTTACAGCAGGAAATTGCTGATCAGGTGGAAGCCTTATTGGCAGGCGCCATGGCTGAGCTGCAATATGGGCCGCCGGATCAAATCGATACTGATATTGGCCCCGTTATTGATGAGTACGCGCAGAACCGGTTGCTCAGTCATATTGAAGACATGACTGAAGTTGCTGCCTGGCAAGTGCAGACTGAACTTTCGGAGCGCTGTGCGAATGGAACTTTTGTGCCCGCCTGTGCCTTCGAGATTGAGCATATGGCTCAGCTCGAGCAAGAGCACTTTGGGCCTGTCTTGCACATCATCCGTTTTGATGCCGACCACTTAGATGAGGTGATCGATCAAATCAATGGCAGTGGTTTTGGCCTGACCCTGGCTATCCATTCCCGCAATGAAAGCCTGATTCACTACATCGAAAAACAGGTACGGGTTGGGAATACTTACATAAACCGTCCTCAAGTGGGTGCTGTGGTAGGTTCTCAACCCTTTGGAGGCATGGGCTTGTCGGGCACTGGTCCGAAAGCAGGCGGGCCCAACTATCTTTATCATTTTTTGGTTGAACGCACGAGTACCAGTAATACCGCTGCTATGGGTGGTAACGCGACCTTGTTATCGGTAGCGGAAAAAGGCTTGCCAGCAGCAGACGAAAAGAACGGGCATTGATCAAGCCTGGCAAGCTCAGTGGGTTCGAAGTGGACCCAAAGAGTGGATTTCTGCTTGTCCGTTACATTGATGGCTCGATAGTTTGAGAGATTGCAGGGAGTGAATCTCTTGAATATGCTGGGCTTGATTTTATAAACTACCCCTCTGACTAAGGCCTTTCTCAGTTTCCAGCATGAACAAGCTCTTTGGACCGCTTTCAATCCTGGCGGTTAACCACTAAAACACTTAGCGTTGTAGCTAAGCAGGTTACGCTCACGTTGAACTCTCTTTGCAGGCAAAGAGAAATAACCAAAGGGAACCCCCAATCCTCGCGTGCAGAGAGCCATGACTGAGTCGCCAGTAGCTGTGTTTCCCTCCCATTTTGAATTGGTAACCCTATGACAAATAAAGACAACAGAAAACACTCCAGTATAGTTGTTGACGGTGTAGCACAAGCGCCGAGCCGGGCAATGCTCCGCGCCGTGGGCTTTGATGACGATGATTTTAAGAAACCTCAAATCGGCATTGCTTCGACCTGGAGTATGGTCACGCCCTGTAATATGCATATTAATAAACTGGCTGAAGATGTGAACAAAGGCACCGACGCGGCAGGAGGGAAGGGCGTTATTTTTAATTGCATTACCATTTCCGACGGCATTTCTATGGGTACTGAGGGTATGAAATACTCGCTGGTCTCAAGAGAAGTGATCGCGGATAGCGTAGAAACTGTTGCTGGTTGCATGGGGCATGATGGCATTATTACCATTGGCGGCTGCGATAAAAATATGCCGGGGCTGGTGATGGGTATGTCTCGTCTCAACCGGCCTTCTATCTTTATCTATGGCGGCACTATTCAACCCGGCCCCAATCACACCAATATCGTCTCTGTATTTGAAGCCGTAGGCGGTCATGCGGCTGGGAAGGTCAGTGATATTGAATTAAAGAATATCGAAGATACCGCCATTCCCGGACCCGGTTCCTGTGGTGGCATGTACACCGCCAATACCATGGCTTCAGCAATTGAAGCGCTGGGCATGAGTCTGCCCAACAGTTCGGCCCAGGATGCCATTTCTAAGGAAAAAACCGATGATTGTCTGAACGCAGGGCAGGCGATTATGCACCTTATCGAGCACGATATTAAACCCTCTGATATCATGACCCGGTCAGCCTTTGAAAATTCTATAAAAGTGGTCATTGCGCTTGGCGGTTCTACCAATGCCGTGCTGCACTTGCTGGGTATGGCGCATACCATGGGCGTCGAATTGGAATTGGATGACTTTACCCGCATCGGTAAGCAAATACCTATGTTGGCAGACTTGAAACCCAGTGGTAAGTATCTGATGTCTGAATTGATCAAAATCGGCGGCATTCAGCCTTTGATGAAGACCATGTTAGACGCTGGCATGCTGGACGGTAGTTGCTTGACCGTTACTGGCAAGACGTTAGCCGAAAATCTAGCCAATGTAGCACCTTATCCAGAGGGGCAGGATATTATCCGGCCGCTTAGTAATCCCATTAAGAAAGATAGCCATCTGGTGATACTAAAAGGTAACTTAGCACCCACCGGTGCCGTTGCTAAGATCACTGGTAAAGAAGGCCTGACCTTCACCGGTAGTGCCCGGGTATTTGACAGCGAAGAGGAATGTTTGCAAGGAGTTCTGGATGGTACGGTGGTCAAAGGTGATGTGCTGGTGATTCGCTATGAAGGCCCTAAAGGCGCTCCCGGCATGCGGGAGATGCTGAGTCCCACCTCAGCCATTATGGGTAAAGGCCTGGGTATGGATGTGGCCTTGATTACCGATGGTCGTTTTTCCGGTGGCAGCCACGGCTTTGTGGTCGGTCATGTGACGCCGGAAGCCATTGAAGGCGGGCCTGTTGCGATTATCCAGACCGGCGATAAGATTTCTATCGATGCGGAAAACAATACCGTGAATCTCGAGTTGAGCGATGAAGAAATTGCCAGCCGTTTGGCGAAATGGCAAAAACCCGCCGCTCGCTATACCCGTGGGGTGCTGGCGAAGTATGCAGCCGCAGTGTCTTCGGCATCTGAGGGTGCGGTGACGGATAAATATTTATAGCCGGTGACTGCTAGCAGCCCAACTGTGTCTTAGGAAGCCGGACCTGATAACAAGCCAGGGATAGCTTTTTTCAGGGCCAATTAAGTACAGCGTATAAACATGGACATACACGATAAGCAAAGCCTGACCGCCTACCTTGCCGCTGGTCATAGGGCCAGGTATGTGTTCTTTTGGGGGCATCAAGAGTCCTTCGGGCGTGGCCTTGTCGGAGACAAAAGCCAAGTCATAGGCAAAAGTTGCTTCAGTCAATGGTATGAAGCGCCTTTTGAGCTTGGGGGCAATCGCTATAGCACTGCCGAGCATTATATGATGTTTCAAAAAGCGCGATTATTCGGTGACGATCCGGTAGCCAAAAAAATCTTGTTGGCAAGGACACCAGGTGAAGCCAAGGCACTGGGACGCGAGGTGTCTGGATTTGATGAGGTGCTCTGGCAACAGCATCGGGTCAATATTGTCATTAAGGGTAATCTGGCCAAGTTCGGTTTTCATGCTGGGCTTAGGGAGTATTTACTCAATACCGGGAGTCGGGTTTTAGTTGAAGCCAGTCCCTTGGATTTAGTCTGGGGTTCAGGCTTAGCGGCGGACCATCCCGATGCGGGTAATCCGTCCTGCTGGCGTGGCCAGAATCTGCTAGGCTTTGCCTTGATGGGGGTTCGGCAGCGATTGTAAATGGTCTGAATGATTGCTAAGAATAGCAAGCGTTAGAACAACAAACGGGAAAGTTGACAACTGATAAAAATAATACGAGGTACTGATGATGCCTTTGTCTGGGTTTCCTGCCTATCTGTTTAAAAAGTTAACTGGGCGCTGGGAAGGTTCCAGTAAAACCTGGTTTGAACCGGGTAAGTTAGCCGATGAGTCTCATATTCGTGGCGAATTTACTACCGTATTTGAAGGTCAATTTCTTCGTCATACCTACCAGGGCTTTATCGAAGGCAAGCCCAGGCATGGAGAGGAAATGATGGCCTTCAACCCCATCGCCCGCCTTTTTCAGGTGGCGTGGGTGGACGATTTTCACATGAGTACGGCCATCATGCTGCTGCAAGGTAGGGCGACTGACCTGGGTTTTAGCGTACAAGGTGAATACGATGTGGGAGAGAATCAGCCCAGATGGGGTTGGCGCTCTGAACTGGTGCTGCATGATGAAAATCACTTGACCTTGACTGCTTTCAATATCACCCCTG
>JGI12048J13642_10281873_pt1 | contig 27758 bp, 32 predicted proteins | sample ElkSlonscriptome_16_FD_13642 | JGI IMG/M metagenome (IMG submission 13642)
ACGCCATCCACATCGAGCACGACCAATTTGATGGCGGCAGACTTGGCCAATTCATGGCGTTTTGCCAAATCAATTTGATTCAGGGTTTCGAACGGATAGCCCAATTGCGAAACCAAATCCCACAAATCATCGGGATTTAAAGACAAAAATTCTTCTCCCGAAAGAGAGGGCGCCCCTCTTTCGCGGAGAAGAAAATTTATGTTTTCGAAGAGCATTATTTCTCTACGATCTCGATCAATTCGATTTTAAACGTTAGCGGCTCATTCGGTCCGATTTTGGGGGGTGAACCACGCTCACCATATGCAAGCCCCGGGGGAATAACCACTTTCCAAGTACTACCTACAGGCATCATTTTAAGCGATTCCGTCCAACCTTTAATCACTCGGTTCAGCGGAAACTCGGCGGGAGTTCCTCGTTCATAGCTACTGTCAAAAACCTCTCCCTCGGTATTTGTTCCCTCGTAGTTTACTTTCACTACATCGGTAGCTTCGGGCATAGGACCATCGCCTTCTTCCAAAACTTTGTAAAGAATACCATTATCCATTTTTTGGTATTCACCGGTAGCTTCTTGCTCGTCCATGAAAGTCTGAGCTTTCGCCACTGCTTCTTCCGCTGCTTTGGCTTGAAGACCTTGCATGTAGGCCATGATATATTGATTCCCTTCATTCATGTTTATCACGAGTGCAGAATCGCCTTCCATACCATCTCTGACGCCCATCATCAAGCGATCCAAATCCACATCTTCGATATTTGCCTGTTTGATATTCGTGGCCAAGCTCGCACCCATGATGTAAGAAATTGAATCCATTTCATTATCAAGCGAAACCGTGCCACCGGCACCGTCACCATTCTTTTGAGCGCAAGCTCCCGACCCTAAAAGGATCGATACCACGGCAAAAAAACCGATCTTTTTCATTGTATTCTTCATTATTAATTTTGATTTGATTCGTATTGACGGGTGAACACCCATTTGTTTTGAGATAAATTCGATAGTGATTCGTTGAAATGATAGCCTTCGTAGTCAAAACCTTTCAGATCATCAGAGTTTTCAATTCTATTTTCAATGACATATTTAGCCATCAATCCCCTTGCCTTCTTGGCAAAAAAGGAGATCATTTGGAACTTGTCACCTCTTTCTTCTTTAAACTCAGGAGCTATAACAGGTACATTAAGGCTTTTAAAATCCGCAGCTTTTCCATATTCCACCGAGGCCAAATTGAGAATGAACTTCGCTCCCGTTTGTTCTAAATCTACTCGAAGTTGCTTAGCAATAGCGGGTTTCCAAAATTTGTATAGGCTATTCTTTTTAGGCGTAATGTTCCAAGAAGTTCCCATTTCCAATCGGTATGGTTGGATGGCGTCCAAGGGTCGGAGTAAGCCATAGAGTCCCGATAAAATGCGCAAATGATCTTGGGCATAATCCATATCCGCCTGCGAAATGGAAGTGGCTTGCAGCCCGTGATAAACATCTCCGTCAAAGGCGTACACAGCCTGCTTGCTGTTCTGTTCAGTAAATGGCAATGACCAAGACGCATAGCGCTCGGCATTCAGCTGAGCCAAGTCATCACTGATGTCCATCATCGACTTGAGTTTTTTTACCGAAAACTTCTTGAGTTTATTTGCTAAATAATCCGCTTCTTTGGCAAAGATCAAATCTGACCTTCGCTCATAAGGTGGTTCTGATTCAAAATCGAGACTCTTAGCAGGTGAAAGTAAAGCTATCATTCGTCGGTTTGAAAATATTTTCGATAATGGCGGCAAAGTTAACAAGACACTGAGAAACGCCTAATTATTATAACTTGGTAATTTAAAATTTGAAGGTTGGCTACATTTAAAGAATTAGGATTAGGAGAAGAGCTTTTACAAGGCTTGGATGCGATGGGGTTTGAGAAAGCGACTCCCATTCAGGAACAGGCGATCCCCAAAGTACTTCATAATAAAGATCTTATTGCTTGTGCTCAGACAGGAACCGGAAAAACGGCGGCTTTTGTCCTTCCGGTTTTGCAGAAACTCATGACCAATCGCCGCTCGGACAACTCCATTCGCGCATTGGTCATCGTTCCCACAAGAGAACTCGCACTGCAAATAGATCAATCGGTTATGGGGCTCTCCTATTTTGCCGATGTAAGCTCCATAGCACTTTATGGCGGAGGTGATGGAATGGATTTTAACCAACAAAAAAAGGCATTATCCTCAGGCGTCGATATGGTGATTGCAACACCCGGAAAGCTCATTTCTCATTTGAATATGGGTTATATGAATATGAAAAATCTGGAGTTTCTAATCCTGGATGAAGCTGATCGTATGCTCGATATGGGATTTGTGGACGACTTAATGCGGATCGTATCATTCTTGCCGGAAAAGAGACAGAATCTGATGTTTTCGGCAACCATGCCGCCTAAAATCAGAGATTTGGCCAAGAGCATCCTCGAACAGCCCGATGAGATCACGCTGGCTCTGTCAAAACCGGCTGAAGGGGTGATTCAAGTAGCTTATATGGTTTACCCCGATGACAAACCCAAGTTGATCAAAAGCTTGCTCAATAAAGAGGGTTTAGAAGGTGTTCTTATTTTTTCAAGAACCAAGAGCAATGTCAAGCAAATAGCCAGAAGACTTAAGTCTACACCGCTGCACATAGAAGAAATGCATAGCGATCTCGATCAGAGTGAACGTGAAGAAGTGATGCGCATGTTTAAAGCAAGGAAGGTCCAAGTGCTGGTTGCTACGGATATCGTTTCTCGTGGTATTGATGTGAAAGAATTAAAGCTCGTAATCAACTACGATGTACCCGATGAAGCCGAAGATTACGTTCATCGAGTGGGACGTACTGCCAGAGCTGACAGCACCGGAATGGCCATTACTTTCGTTTCACCCGATGAACAGCGAAAACTGGCAAGGATAGAATCTTTGATAGGCAGCACCATTATGAAACAGCCCGTACCTGAAGAGGTCGGCAATAGTTTTACTTATAATCCGTCGGCAGGCGGCGGCCGCGGAAAAGGTAAAAGACCGTTTAATAAAGGAAAAAAGAAGCGATTTAAGGGGCCGCGAAATAAACCAAGATCCTGATCAACTTGTTATCATAGCATGAAATACAAAGTAGATAAATCTGAAGAAGCGTGGAAAAAAGAATTGAGCGAAGAGGAGTATCGCGTACTTCGTGAAAAAGGGACTGAACGTGCTTTTACGGGAAAATACAACCTGCATTTTGACGATGGCATGTACAAATGTCGTGCGTGTGGAAACCCGCTATTCACATCTGAAAGTAAGTTTGAATCGGGATGCGGATGGCCGAGTTTCGACGATCAAGTAAGCGAAGATGCCGTAGTGACGGAAAGAGATACCAGCCATGGGATGATTCGAACGGAGATTTTATGCGGCAACTGCGGTAGCCACCTGGGACATGTTTTCAATGATGGTCCGACTGAATCAGGCTTGCGGTACTGCGTGAATTCGGTTTCGGTAGATTTTGACTCAAAAAATCCAAGGGATTAGCATGCTTACTCTTTTGCGGTAAGCTAAATAGGCAGAACCAAACTCGGCGATAAGCTTTCGCTCCTCTAAAAGTATTCCTACGATAAGATAGAGCGTGCTGACTATCAGAAGCACCATATTTTTCCAAAGTGGAGATAACAGAAAGATTCCAAAAAGAAGCAAAAGAATCCCAAAGTAAAGGGGATGACGAACGTAAGCGTTCAGGCCAGTTGTGATCAAGGTATCAACTTTGGTTTCTCTCCACAAAAAGCGAGCACCATAGTTTCGAACGGCAATGAGTAATACGACTCCTCCGGAAAGTAAAAATGCAAAACCTACCCATTGCAGACCAAGTGACTTAAACATTGATTGTGAAGGTACAATGAGGTGAAATTGTAAAAGGAGTATTAAGTTTACCGTAGCGAATATAGAGTAAACCAAGCGGTAGTAAGGAAAAAAAAAGGGAGCAGTCAGTTTTATAAAATGCTTAAAGCGCATAGATGCCATCATGCTGTGAATGAGGTAATAAGTCATCCAAAATAAGCCAAGAATCAATTCGTTCATTACATTCACCTTTTTGTTAACTTTCGACCTTTCCAATACACGTAAAATGAAAAATAAAGCAATTTCTGCAATATTCATCCTTTTTGCGGCGCTATCCTTTGGTCAGGAAAATAGTGAAGACTTTACGCTACTCATGGACTGGATGACCGGAGAGTTTTCAAGCGCAGAGCAAGCAGCTAAGGATTCTGCCTACTTCGATATCAGTCTTAAGATGACCAGAATTTGGCCGGATAAAAAAACAGGAGCATGGATTTATGTGGAGCAAGCAGTGGCTGCCACACCAAATGAACCCTATCGCCAGCGAGTTTATTTTGTCAGAGAAATGGGCGACGGTCAGTTCAGCAGCGACATTTACATGATTCCTGAAGAAGAGAAGTTTATTGGAGCTTGGAAAGATACCTCTCCATTTGATAATCTGACTCAGTTTGATTTAGAATACAAAGATGGATGCGCCGTATTCATAAACTACGACGGTTTTCAATACTCAGGCAGGACCAACGAAAAAACATGTAAAAGCACGCTGCGTGGAGCAAGCTATGCTACATCTGAAGTGAAAATAATAAAAGATGTTTTGGAAAGTTGGGATCGCGGTTATGATGGTGACGGCAATCAAGTTTGGGGTGCTGAAAATGGTCCCTATGTCTTTAAAAAAATCGACTGATGTTTAAAAAGTTGTTAAACTTTTGGTAAATCCAAAAACATGTTGGTTATTAACCCGTTATTAAAGCAAAGCAATTCAAATGGCAAGACGTAAGAAAACAGATAAAATAAAAGAACTTAAGCCTAAGATAAAAGTTAGACTAGATCACAAAACGGTTATTACCGTACGAGATATGACAAAATTCGAATTTTGGAAAGAGAAATATCCGGATGCGGCGATTATCCAATAAGAATTTAAACCCGACTTTAAGTCGGGTTTTTTATTGGGAAAGAATTTCTTCGATTTTATCGAAGTATGCTTGCTTAAATGTTCCCTTTCCCGCCCATAAAATCTCGCCCTTGGGATTCAATAAAAAAAAGTAAGGCGTCTTTTTATCGCCAATGTCAGCGTCATTGAAAGGCCCACGTTCTCCCGAATATACATAGACGTGATCTAAAATGAGTCTTTCATTGTTTTCTTTCAATTTTTTTACAACATCGTTCTTCGCCAACTTCATAGCACCCGTGAAAAGTGGGAGAAAGCAAACTTTGACATCGTACATTTCATCCATCAGTCCTGTTTTCGCTATGAATTTATTGTAAACAGGAATCTGCCAGGTTTTCAATTCATCCTCAGCTTTCTTTCCGGTACCGACTCCTATGAAGACAAAACTTCCTTCGAATGCATCGGGAACCTCTACTATTTCTCCTTCTATCGTTTCGGTCATCACGGAGGGAAACGAGTTTTGAGCAAATAAAGAAATTGTGGACCACAATGTGATCAAGAGACAAGAGATTTTCATAAGTCTGATAAACGAGAAAAAGGTCTGAAACGTCTACTCTCGAGACACTTTTTGGATAATGACATCCTCAATGGGCCAATCTCTCATCCCATTTTTCACTCCTGTCTCCGCTTGTCTGATTTCGTTTACCACATCCATGCCTGAGGTAACTCGACCAAAAACGGCGTAACCCGGATTACCAGGTTGATAGTCCAAAAACTTATTGTCCTTGAGATTTATGAAAAATTGAGCGGTCGCGCTATTAGGAGCATTGGTACGCGCCATGGCTATTGCCCCCACTTCATTGGAGAGGCCATTATTGCTTTCCAAGGTAATAGGGTTGCGCGTCTCTTTCTTCTCTCCTTCTACTGTAAAACCTCCCCCTTGTATCATAAAACCATCGATCACGCGATGGAATACGGTATTCTCATAAAAGTCAGAATCCACGTAAGCCAAAAAGTTTGCTACTGTTATCGGTGCTTTGTTCGGATCGAGCTCAAGGCTAATGTTTCCCTTACTTGTTTCAATTACTACATATTCCATAGGTACGGGTTCAGGTGTTTCTTCTTCTAGTGTGTTTTGAGAATTTGATTCAACCGAATTATCGGCTTGTTCACGGACATTGTTCCCCGTACAACCTCCAATGGCGACGGCGAGTGCCCAAAGCAATAGTGTTCTTTTCATAATTATAGGTATTCATTTGCCACATTGGCTAATTCTGATCGCTCCCCTTTTTGCAAAGCGATGTGTGCAGCTATGGGGTGATCTTTTACTTTATCGATCAAATAAGACAATCCATTACTCTGTGCATCCAGATAGGGCGTGTCAATTTGATGGATATCTCCTGTAAAAATTATTTTGGTGTCATCACCCGCACGCGAAATAATTGTTTTGATTTCATGCGGGGTCAGATTCTGAGCTTCATCAATAATGAAGAAGATTTTCACCAAACTTCGACCGCGAATGTAGGCCAATGGCGATATCGCAATCTTTTCCGTCTCGAGCATGGTTTCAATCCGCTTGTAATTTTTGTCCGTTGGTTTAAACTGTCCCTTAATAAAGTTAAGATTGTCCCACAGGGACTGCATGTACGGATCTAATTTGGATTTAATATCTCCCGGCAAATAGCCCAAATCGCGATTGCTAAGAGGAATAACTGGGCGAGATACGAAAATCTGACGGTAGTTTGATCGCTGCTCCAATGCGGCAGCCAGGGCTAATAGGGTTTTTCCAGTCCCTGCCATTCCTTGGATCGTCACCAGCTTTATAGCGGGGTTCATCAAGGCGTTCAAAGCAAAATTCTGCTCTGCGTTCAAGGCCTTTATTCCGTACGCTTCTTGGTCGCGCACGCGCTCCAGAATCTCTTCCTCTTTATTGTAGTAAGCCAGAACCGATTTGCGCCGAAACTTTAAGATAAAGTATTGATTCGCATAAAGTTTCTTTCTCTTTAATTGATCGGGTTCACCGATTCCCGCTGCAAATAATTTGTCAATCAAAGCTTCGTTTGCACGATCTACCTGAACATGACGCTTATCAATCGTCTTAACATCCTTGACCTTGCCGGTCTCGTAGTCTTCTGCCGCCAGATTAAGCGCTTTGGCTTTAAGCCGAAGGCAGATATCCTTGGAAACAAGAATTACTTTTTTGTCGGGATTCTCCTCCTTCAAGGTCAATGCACAATCCAGTATTTTGTTGTCATACTTGCTGTCATCAAAAACAGCTTCGGAATTAAGTGCGACGTTCTGATTGTGAAGGATAACCTTAAAATTACCGGTTGTACGACCATTTAGCGGAACCCAATCATTGATGAGTTTTTCTTTGGCTATCTCATCTACAAATCGAATGAACTCTCGCGCCTCAAAGTTTACCGTCTCATTTCCCTTTTTAAAGTTGTCCAACTCTTCCAGAACCTGTATGGGAATAGCAATGTCATGCTCCTCAAAATTCTTGATCGCATTGCTATCATAAAGTATAACGGATGTATCGAGAACGAATATTTTTTTCCCTTTCTTTTTGGACTTGATCGATTTTCTTGTTGCCATTTAAATCTATATCTGCCTTAAAGGTAGGTGCATCATCGAGGGATGAGCAAGTTGAAAAACCCACTTATTCACATGTTCGCGTGGACAGTCTCAGGGGATATATAAACAGTAAGGCGGAACAAAGAATCTTTGTTCCGCCTCATTCAAAAAGACCGTAATCTTTTTCAATGGTCAACTAACAGTTCATCGGTTTCACATGGATTCCGAAGAATCATGATCTAACCTCCGTTAAAGACTTTTTCTTAAAGATGAAAAAACCGTAAGGCAATTCCATATTAGGAATGACATGGGTACTTTTCCTTCCGAAGAATTCAAAGCGCACTCCTTGATTAAGAAAAATTTCCTGTCGGAGTAGTCCTTCACAGGAATACTCTTTTGAAAATGACTTTTGCGAACTTAATCGTTTCAGAGATGACCGAGATCATTTCCTTTCATCATGTATCATAGGTAAGTCGAATAAAGCTTATTAAGGCCTTGATTTCTCAAGTTCAACTTCTCCAACGAAAGCCTTACCTCGTGCGGTAAACCAACTATCTCTTCGTTGACTGACACTAAGGTAATCATAGACTCGGGACTGACAAGTAAAATGCGGCCTTCGTTTCTCACATGCTGTCCACACAGCTTTTCAACTATTGTTAATAACCTGCTCACCCAAAAAAGTCACGAAAAAAAAGGTAGCCAAAAGTGGCGTCCGGATACTATACAGTGATTACAGGCAACTAAGCATGAGTTTGGTGGGCAGCTTCTAATTGAGCTCGGCCTTTTCGGGTTAAACCGTACCCGCCTTTGTTCTCAATCAATCCCTTAAGATATAAATTCGTTATTCGCTCTCCCACTCGACCTTGCCCCAAATTCATTTCTGAATGTGATTCTACTTCTTTCCAAAATTTAGTCTCTAAACTCCTCAACCTTATTTTAGACTTGTCCGTTGTTTGTTTTTTGTAATCCTGAATAATCTCCAAAATTAGGCTGTCGTATCGATCCATGGTAATGAAATATGTTATTTGGTTTATTGAAAAGTTCCAAAACGGAAATCGAGCAAGTGCTCAGTGTTATTAGAACATTAAGTCAGCTTTAAAAGTACACATCACAATGTTAAATTCGGGTAATGTGAATAAAAAAGCGCTGTTAGTAAAAAGGGCTTGCAAGAATCAAATAGCCAGTAATTGTTTGTCTTACAATATGATAAAAATCATTCGCTATGTTGATACATTGACAATTCGGGATGCTTCGGCGTAATCTTTTCAAAAAAGCGATGCATGCGTGCCAAATCCTCTTCCATATTTCCTGATGGGTCAAAAAATTCGCTGACAATTACCTGTTTTAAGGCGTAGTCAAAACCACACATAACGATCGGAACTTGCGCTCTCGTGGCCATTACGTAGAAACCTGTCTTCCAAGTTTCCCTTCTTTTACGTGTGCCCTCGGGAGTAACGCATAGCGCAAAACTGTCGGGAGCATCGAAAAATCCTACTACTTGGTCTACCAAAGAATTCTTTTTCGATCGATCTACAGGATAGCCACCCAATCCAAGAAATAGCCCGCGAAATGGAAACTTGAACAATTCTTTCTTTGCCAAATATTTCACATCAATCTTCAGTAGTTTCCTTGCAGCCACTCCCACAAAAAAATCGATATTGCTGGTATGGGGAGCAACAACCAATATATACTGCTTCTTCTCGGGGGGAAAGGCTCCCTCTATTGTCCATCCCGTAAGTTTAAACCACCAAACGCATAACTGCGTAAACAAAGCACTTATCATGGGACAAAGAACCGAAAATTAAAAAGAGTTGAGCGACAGATGGCCGGATTAAATACCTTTGCATTGATTTAAGAGATGTACGTAATTGTAGATATTGAAACGACGGGAGGTAACAAAAACACCGGTCGTATTACTGAAATCGCCGCTATAAAACACGATGGTGTAAAAACGGTGGATACTTTCGAGACCCTCATTAATCCCGAGCGTCCGATCCCCGACTTTATCCGAAGATTGACGGGAATTTCAGACCAAATGGTCGCAGATGCACCCACCTTTGCCGAAATAGCCGGAAAATTTGATCGCTTCACGGCCAACACGATATTTATTGCCCACAATGTCAACTTCGACTACCGCTTTATTCGTGAGGAATTTCGAAAGATCGGTTTGGATTTCAATAGGCGAAAAATGTGTACCGTTCAGCTAAGCCGAAAAGCTTTTCCCGGGCTTCCTTCTTATAGTTTGGGGAAAATCACCAAAGAACTGTCCATTTCATTAGACGGTCATCACAGAGCAGGAGTAGATGCAAAAGCCACCACGAAGCTCTTCGAAAAGATCATTTTAAAAGAGAGCCAAAAGGACCTTTTCGATTTGAATTTCGGCAAACCTGATTTTGCAAACATAGACAGTCCGTTGATCGATGAAGAGCTCATTGATTCCATTCCTGATGAAAGTGGTGTTTTCCGATTTTACAACGAAGAAGATGAAGTGCTTTATGTTAAGCGTTCACAGCACATGCTCACAGACGTATGCAAAAAGCTCACGGAAACCGAGAGCAAATCCGGACAAGAGCTGCTAAAGCAACTTTATAGAATTGATTGGTCGCCCTTGGGCAGTGATCTGCTCTCTCAGCTCGATGAGGCCTATGAGGTATTGGTAAATAAACCGCAATTCAATGCCGGTAAGTTCAGTATCAAACCGCGCTTTGCCGCTTACCTAGTCACTGAACCCAATTCGGCAAAGCTCACTCTGGAAAAATTAATGAAAGGTGAAAAGGCCGAGCTCTTTTTCACTAGCTTTTTTGAAGGGCTAGATTATTTCAAAGAGCTATCCGATTCAACGAATATTGAATTGACTTACGTCAAAAACGGAAAGCACAATACGCCTACCCTGGATCTCACAGAAGCATTGGAAAGTGAAGGAAAATCCATTTTTCCCGAAAGCGAATACATCATTTTGGATGAAGGACGCTCGGCGTCAGAAAACTCCGTGGTACATGTTCGCGGAACCCACGTGATCGGATATGGTTTTATAGATCGTGAACTACACAGCGGAAACCTGAACGAGGCCGACTTGATCAAAACCTTTGACCCATTTCCCGAACTGGAACTGGTCATTCGCAAATACACGGAGAAAGGTCGCTACCAGAAAAAACTCTATCTCGACTAGCGATTAACCGCGAGTCGCTGAATTCCCGACGTGCCGTTTTTGAATGTAACCTGAACGAGGTAGATTCCGTTGCTGATCGACTCGAGCGGATAAGCAGCCGCTGAACCTGTGTAGCTAATTACCATCCTACCTTGAAGGTCAAGCAAACGAATACTCTTAACCTCACTTGTTCTGCCCGCCAGCTTGAAAATATCCTGAGCCGGGTTAGGCAACAAAGTCACCCCCATTGCACTCAAATCATTGACCCTCAAAATGCCTTCCGCCAAAAGCGGGATAGTCACGCTTTGGGTTGCCGACAAATTTGTGTTGAATGTCAGTGTACCCGAGGCAGAACCTTGCGCGGCAGATGGGTCAAAAGCAACGCGTATAAAAGCAGACTCTCCCTCAACGATCACAAAACCGGTTTCCTGATCGTTCACCAATGAAAAACCCGTTCCATCTACCGAAACGTCTGAAACATTGAAAAAACGTTCACCGATATTTGCCAAAACCAAATTGAATTGAGCCTCAGCTCCCTCTACCACTTCAAAATTTGCCTCCGTGTGACTCAAGGCCAATTCTCCCACGTTAGGCCGATCCTGATCCAATCGGAAAGAGAAAATCCGATCTACGAATTGGGGGAAATCGACAAACGGATTGCGATTATTCTGATAGCTAAAAACGTCTTCGTTACGCTGCAGGTCTACCTCAGTAGGCGGAAATTCAACGTGCCACTCTCGCATGGCATTCTCCATATCTTCAGAAAGGTGACCACCATAATTCTGATAGCGCGTTACAAAATAGAGAATCGCACGTGCCGACCTTCCTTTTTGTCCATCGCGCGGCTCGAAAATTATTTCACCCGAGGCATTTTGCCCGCGAAGGCTGCCGCCTTCGCTCCAGTCAATGTTGCTGACTACGTTCCCCAGTCGAAAGTTTGCGCGAGTTGCATTTGCATCGACATCCGTCACGAAAAGGTGATGCACATCTGATTTCATCGGTTCGTTGCTGTTGAAGTTCCCTTGAGGAAAAGTATGCTCCGTATTTAGGTTATAGTTGTTTTGGGCATCAGATCGACTATTGTATCCGACTGCATCAGTTCCCAGATAAGAGCGTGTTAACCTGTTTTGAGAAGAGCCCTGCCCATTCACCGCCTGATTGTCAAATTCCATATACATCAAATCGCGGCCATAGCTATAGCCAAGGCTATTATAGCCTTCCTCTAAAATTTCATTTAATGCCATTTCCAGGTCCTCATCCATCTCGCCGAAGGTGTCGTCATAATAATCACCGGGATAATCACAAGCGCCTTGCAAGTCGATGGAAATTGCTCCTCGATTTCCCGAAGTTTTAATGATCATCTCGGTATTGTGATCAATATTGTGAATCGGCTCGAAGGTGATTTCCAACGTTGCTGAGCCTCCTGCAGTTATTGTGGCGGGCATATCACTCACTTGAAATGGGGAACTATTATAGATATTGAAAAACAGCACTTCTTCAATTTCAACTTCCTCGTCACTAAGATTTGTTAACTCAAAAGAAAGTGTAGCATCCTCGCCGTAGTTTACCACTCCAAAGTCGAGACTCGATTGAGACGATTCTACAACTTGAGCAGTCGCAGCAATTGTTAGAATCAGGGCTAAAAAAGTAAATGCTTTTGTCATGAAAGTATGTTTAAGGCTGCAAAAATAATCTTTCCTTTTCAGGCTGACCGAAGAATGGCGTTATGAATTTGTAAAACCTTGGGGATAACAGGATTCTTATCGTCATTAACAATTTCAAAATCAGCGTACGCTCTTTTTTCATCATCCGACATCTGTGCTGAAATTCTTTTCTGAATGGCTTGTCTGTCAGTTTGATCGCGTTCTATCACTCTCGAAATTCTCAGCTCCTCGGGTGCGGTGACCAATACCAGTATATCCATCAGCTTATGACCACCCGTCTCGACCATTATGGCAGCTTCATTTAACACGTAAGGTGAAGAAGCATGTTCAAGACAAAACTGCTCAAAGGCATTACGAACCTCGGGGTGAATGATGGAATTCAGCAATTCCCGCTTTGCGCGCTCGCCAAAAACAGCTTTCGCCAAAAATGCCCTGTCGGGAACTCCGTCTCGATAGGCTTCGTCACCGAATTTTTTTTTGACAGAGGCTACCACTTTTTGGTCAGACGCTAAGATTTTTTTAGCCTCAACATCTGCGTTAAAAACAGGAACCCCTATCACAGCAAAAATTTGTGCTACCAGCGATTTCCCTGAGCCAATACCTCCGGTAATTCCTACCCGAATGGGTTTATTTTTTGGCAATTGCTTCTTCGCTGACGCCATCGGGAGAGATCGCAGATTTTTCAACCTTAAGCTTCGCACCGGTCATGGTATCAATCAAAACGGTTTTTTCCTGTACTTCCAAAACCTTTCCGTGAATTCCGCCGATGGTCACCACCTTGGTTCCTTTGTTCAGAGACTCTCTGAATTTTTTGGCATCCTTAGCGCGCTTGGCTTGTGGACGAATCATAAAAAAGTAGAAGACGGCAATGATACCGACCCAAAAAAGAATATTAATGATTTCTCCTTGCTCCATTTTGTAGATTGATTTTACTTCATGTTGTCAGGAACGACAACTTCTGTTTTAATAAGTAGTTGGGTAGCGGCCGGCACAGTGTTGGCCGATACGATAATGCTCACATTTTGCTTGCCTGCCTTTCCATCACTGTTGTATTCCACCTCTATTTCACCTCCTTCACCAGGCATAATTTTTCCTGTAGGATAACTGCGCGGAACCGTGCAACCACATGAACCGTCAACAGTTGCGATCAGCAAAGGTGCTTCTCCGGTATTGGTAAAAGAAAACGTATGTGTTATGATTTCTCCCTGAGTGATTTTTCCTACCTCGAAGGTTTTCTCTGAAAAGTCAATGACCGGCAGCTCGTCTGCAATGACACTACCATCTTCATTCGTGGGAATATCGATCACTTCCGTACCCACTGATTTGTTTTCGCTTTCACCACATTGTACCAATAGTGTAGTCAGCAAGAGACAAATGACATATTTCATTTTCATTGGATTAGTCCTCTTCCGACTTTGGCGATGGTACCATCCTCTTTCATTTGAGAGAAAAGTTTGTCCAAAACACCGTTTATAAATGTGCTGCTCTTCGGAGTGCTGTAGTACTTTGATATCTCGATGTACTCATTCAAGGTAACCTTAAGAGGAATCTGCTTGAACTCTCTTGCCTCAGTGAGCGCCATCCGCATCAGGATCATGTCCATCATAGCAATTCGTTCGATCTCCCAATTCTCCGTGTGATCTTTGATCAACTTGTTATGTTCGGTGGCTTGGGAGAGGCTTTTTCTGAAAAGCGTTTTTGCAAATTCGATCTCATCTTCAGGATCCTTCCAAAGCGTTAGAATCGGAGTAAATTCATCGGAACTCTCATCAAATAGTTTAAAGGTCTTAATGGCCATCGATGCCACAATGTCCAAATCATCTGACCAAAAAATACTCTTCTCATCGAAAAATGATTGGAAGGCATCCATATTGATCAAATGACGCTTAAAAAAGCGGATAACTAATTCCTTGTCGGCAGCATAGTCATTCTCATCAGCCGACATATATTCTTTGTATTCTTCACTTTTCAGCAGTTCACGGTAAAATTTTCTGATAAGTTCGCCTTCTCCTGTCCATGATACCTTCTTTTTATCTGAAGCACTCTTCAAACTCTTGTTGGCATCAAGTTGCTTGAGGAATCGATTTTCAACAAAACGCATGTTCGGATTCAAATCTTCCTCACTGGGTAATCGCTTGTTCTTATTGTCCTCAATCTTCTTTTCAGCTACGTCTCTAACATAGGTAATTACTGACATCAAGTAAATATACATTTCGTACATCTTTTCGATGCTTAAGAACAGCTCCTTCTCTGCTTGAGCTACGGTTTTCCCACCGGATTGGCCCATAGCGTAAAGCATGTGCAATATTTTAATTCGGATGTGTCTGCGGTTCAGCATTTCCGTAAAGGCGTTAAACTATTTGATAAATAGGTTGGGTGTAAAACAAGGCGGCAAAACTATACAAAGTTCTCTTCTTTGAACGCAAACGATCGTAGTATCAAAAAAATTGTCGAAAATGAACTTCGTTTCTTTCAAAATTAAGAGAATGAACTTTGGCTTCGCTTCTGTGTTTTTTATCGGTTTAATAAGCCTTAGCTTTGCAAACCGACAAAGGCACAAAAGTAAGCTTTTTCGTTCAATCACCTTGCAGGAAAATCCATGAGAGCACTCGCTCATCTTAATCAATTCTTATGGAAATATAAATGGCATCTCATTTTGGGAACGCTTTTTATTATCCTTTCAAATGCGTTCGGCATCTATGCTCCTGTTCTCATCCGCGAGGCTTTCAATTTGGTGACAGAAACCATGTCCGCCTATCGCGGAGGTAATATTTCGGATTATTCCATTGAACTCCCTGAGTCGGTGATTTTCATCAATGACTTATTCGGGCTGGATGGTACCATCTTCGATAATATCAATGAGAAAAGCTCTTTGGCGGAGCTCATCACGCGATTGTCTCTCATTTTGGCAGCCATCTATTTGGGCGTTTCTTTATTGAAAGGACTGTTCCTCTTTTTCACGAGGCAAACGATCATCGTCATGTCAAGGCTTATTGAGTTCGACCTGAAAAATGAGGTCTACGATCACTATCAAAAGTTGAGCTTGGCCTTTTACCGAAGAAACAATACGGGCGATCTGATGAACCGTATCAGCGAGGATGTAAACCAAGTAAGAATGTACTTAGGTCCTGCCATCATGTACAGCATTAATCTGGTGGTATTGGCCGTTCTGGCCATCACTGCCATGCTTCGCGTAAACGTGGAATTAACCCTCTACGTACTTCTACCACTTCCGCTATTATCAATCTCCATTTATTATGTGAGCAAAATCATCAACCAGCGGAGCGAAAAGGTTCAAAGACAGCAATCAAAACTGTCCACCTTAACACAGGAGGCCTTTTCGGGAATCAGGGTACTCAAAGCCTACAACCGTCAAAAGTTCATTCAACAAGATTTCACGCGCGAGTGCAATACATATAAGGTACTCTCACTTTCTCAGGTAAAGGTCGATGCGCTCTTTATGCCTGCTATTATCCTGTTGATCGGACTCAGCACGATTATCACGATTTACGTAGGCGGCATTAAAGCAATTGAGGGAGAAATCAGCGTCGGTAATATCGCAGAGTTTGTCATATACGTCAACATGCTGACTTGGCCATTTGCCAGTGTTGGATGGGTCACTTCTTTGGTTCAAAGAGCAGCTGCATCTCAAGAGAGAATTAACGAATTCCTTCATACAGCTCCCGAAATATCCAATCCCAAATCGCAACCCGATGAGATATCGGGAAAAATTGAGTTTCAAAATGTCTCTTTTACCTACCCTGATAGCGGCATAGAGGCACTCAAAAATGTAAGTTTTACTGTTCCGAAAGGATCTACACTTGCGATAATTGGCAGAACAGGCTCAGGAAAAAGCACAATTGCCAATTTAATCTGCAGAAATTTTGATGTCACCTCAGGAAAGCTGCTTGTAGACAATAAGGCTGTGAACACGCTCAATCTGGAAAGCTTGCGAAAGGCCATAGGCTATGTGCCGCAGGATGTATTCCTTTTTAGCGACAGTATTGCAAACAATATTGCGTTTGGCTTGAATCCCGAGGATGTAACGTCTGACTTAATCAAAGAAGCTGCAGACCGCGCTTACGTCAAACACAATATAGAAGAGTTTCCGAAGCAATTCGAGACTCTTCTCGGTGAGCGGGGAATAAATTTATCGGGAGGACAAAAACAACGCGTCAGCATAGCCAGAGCCATAGCAGGTGAACCCGACATTTTAATATTTGATGATTGCCTTTCTGCAGTAGACACCGAAACGGAAGAAATCATTCTGGGAAACCTCAGAAAAATCATGGAGGGAAAGACCACCCTTCTAATCAGCCATCGTGTCTCTACCGTGAAAATGGCGGATCAAATCCTTGTCCTCGACCATGGGCAGGTTATAGAGAAAGGCAGTCACGATGAATTACTGGCCTTGAACGGCGAATATCGAGACCTCTATCAAAAACAACTTTTAGAGGAGAAAAAAACCGTGGATTCATAGGTTCTGCTCGAAATTGTATATTTGCCCACTACACTACTATTAATCAAAATTCTTTACTATGTCAACGGAGCACGGAGATTCTATTAGAGACGACATTTTCTCCAAAGCAGTCAGAGCGGGAAAACGAACTTACTTTTTCGATGTTAAGTCTACGAGGGGGAATGACCTCTACCTTACCATTACAGAAAGCAAAAAGCAATTCAAGGACGGTCGACCGACCTACGAGAAGCACAAGCTTTTTCTTTACAAAGAAGACTTTGAAAAATTCAGAGACGGCTTAACTGAAGCCATCGAAAAAATTAAAGATATCCGCTCGGGAAACAACGAGTTCATCGATCCTGCCGATGAGGAAGAAGAAAAGTCCAAGGATTTTCAGCAAGAATCTGAAGAGGTAAAGACAGAAGCCTTTACAGACATCAGCTTTGATGATTTAGACGAGCACTGATTAAAATCTTGCGAAACCCTCTATTTGTCGGCGGAGTAATTCGCTGTATTCGGCAAAAGCTATTTCACCCCTTTCATTTAAGTGCTGATGCACGGATGAAAGGGGTATTTTTTGGCTGTAAACCTCCATCTTGAGGTAATTAAGAACGGCTGCTAAATGATCCATTCCTCTCAAGTTTCCTGCTCTTCCCGTGGCTACCCCAACCAACGCTGCCTTCTTTCCTTCCCAAATAGAAGGATTAAGCGTATCCAAAAAAAGCTTCGTGATACCAGGGTAGCTTCCATTGTATTCTGGAATGACGAATACAAATCGCTCCACCGGCACGATCAATTCCTTTAAAACTTGTGCAAAACTTTCCGGACATTCACCGTAACCTTCGGCAATGAGAAAGTCTTCGGGTAAATCTTTAAACGAATACACTTCAGACTCCAAACCCTGATCTTCAGCGAGTTTCTGATAGTTTTGAGCAATGATTTCCGTATTGCTATCTGTTCGATTTGTAGCACTGAAAATGGTGATCATATTCTAGAGTGGATTAACAAAAAACTGTGCAAAATAAGGCATTGTATACTGACTGGGAAAAGAGGAAATGAAGTACTTTTAAACTTCCAAATCTCTCTGAAGAAAACCTTATGACGATAACACATTACGGGCATTCTTGTTTTGGGATTGACTACAACAACACGCGTTTGTTGTTCGATCCGTTTATAACGCCCAATGCGCTGGCTGAGGATATTGATGTGGAAAAAATTGAGGCTGATTTTATCTTGGTTTCGCATGGCCATTTTGACCATATTGCTGACTTGGTGAGCATCGCTAAACGAACCGGCGCAAAAGTTATCTGCAATTACGAGATATTCAACTGGTTGGGAAAGCAAGGAGTAGAAAACGTCCACCCGATGAATCATGGAGGTGCTGTAAGGCAGCCTTTCGGCAAAGTGAAACTCGTCAACGCCGTTCACAGCTCTTCCCTCGACGATGGCACCTACCTCGGAAATCCGGGAGGTTTTGTGATCGAGTTCGGAGATCTTTGTATTTACTATGCCGGCGATACGGCATTGACGTACGACATGAAACTAATACCAAGGGAATTTAAGATCAACTGGGCCTTCTTCCCTATTGGCGATAATTTCACTATGGGTGCAGATGATGCAATAATTGCTGCTGATTTTGTCGAAACGAAAAACATTATCGGAATGCACTACAATACTTTTCCTCCAATCACGATTGATTTGGAGGAAACAAAGCAAAAATTTACTCAAGCAGGTTTGAACTTGAGGTTAATGGATATAGGAGAATCGATCGAACTTTAGATATGGGAAAGATAATTTCAATTGCAAATCAAAAAGGCGGAGTGGGCAAAACTACTTCAGCCATTAATCTGGCCGCTTGTCTCGGCGTTTTGGAATACAGAACACTCCTGGTGGACGCCGATCCGCAGGCAAATGCGACAAGTGGAGTGGGAATCGACCCCAAAACCATCAAGACCAGCATCTACGAATGCCTGATCAATGATGTAGACCCCAAGGATATTGTAATCCACACCGACACGCCAAACTTGGATCTCATTCCTGCTCACATCGATTTGGTCGGTGCTGAAATTGAAATGATTTCACTTCCCAACAGGGAAAAGATGATGAAGCACTCTCTCAATGAGTTGAAAAATGATTACGATTTTATCATCGTAGACTGTTCGCCATCGCTGGGATTGATCACAGTGAACGCATTAACTGCATCTGATTCGGTGATTATTCCCGTACAGTGTGAATACTTCGCCTTGGAAGGTTTGGGCAAATTGCTCAATACAATCAAAATCGTTCAATCCCGTCTGAATACCGACCTGGCTATTGAAGGAATTTTACTCACCATGTTTGACAGCAGATTGAGACTGGCCAACCAAGTGGTTGAAGAAGTGAAGATGCACTTTCAAGAATTAGTATTTAATACGGTTATTCACCGAAATACCAGATTGGGCGAGGCGCCGAGCCATGGTGAAACCATCATCATGCACGATGCCTCCTGCAAAGGCTCGATCAATTATTTGAACTTGGCCAGAGAAATCTTGCAGAATAATGACCTCACGAAAATTAAGACGGAGGACAAAATGATTGAGCTCGAAAATGAGTAAAAAAAGAGGATTGGGAAGAGGACTTAGTGCCTTGTTGGAAAATGTCGAAACAGACATCACTACAGGCGTAAGCACCGAGAGCACGGAGCGTGTTTTGGGCTCTGTGGCTATGTTGCCGGTAGAATCCATCGAAGCAAACCCGTTTCAGCCGCGAACGGTTTTTGAAGAGGAACCGTTAATGGAAATGGTTCAATCCATCAAGGAGCTTGGCATCATCCAACCCGTTACCGTGCGAAAAATCGGTCACGATAAGTTCCAGCTGATAAGTGGAGAAAGACGTTTTCGTGCTTCTCAAATTGCCGGCTTCGAAGAGATTCCTGCATACATCCGGGTGGCCAATGATCAAGCCATGCTCGAAATGGCCTTGGTGGAGAACATCCAACGAAAGAATCTCGATCCGATCGAAATTGCCATATCCTACCAACGCCTCATTGAGGAGTGCAACCTTACACAGGAAGCCATGAGTCAACGAGTGGGAAAGAAAAGAGCAACCATAAGCAATTACCTTCGCCTGTTAAAGCTACCGCCTCAGGTACAAATGGCGCTTCGTGAAAACAAAATCACCATGGGCCATGCCCGCGCGTTGCTTGCTTTTGACAACGAGGATGAATTGATCACGGCTTTCAAAAAGATTTTATCCGAAGGCATGTCAGTGAGGCAAATTGAAGACTTCGGCAAGGAATCAAAAACGAAAAAAGCGAAGCCAAAAAAAGCGGTGCTCTCCTTTGAACACCAAAAATTCAAAGCAGATCTCATGGACCGTTTTGGCACAAAAGTTGACATCAAGCGCGATCAGAAAGGAAAAGGCAAAATTGAGATTACCTTTGCATCCGATGATCAACTTCGACGCATTATCGATTCACTTGAAGACTGATTTCTCCAAGCAGGTTCTCCTAACCGCACTATTGCTCGTTTTCTGCGGTCAAGTCTTTGCACAGACAGACAGCACGGAAACGACGTTGGATCTGGAAAGAGGCAGAGTTGAGGGAGAAGTAGAAGAGGTCACTACCGAGTCTAGCCAACAATTGCATAGCCCTAAAAAGGCTACCATCATGTCGGCCGTTTTACCTGGCTTAGGTCAGATTTACAACAAAAAGTATTGGAAGGTGCCCATTCTCTACGGGGGTTTTGCCGTGGCGGGTTGGTTTCTCAATGACAATCTCAAACAGATTGAGCTCTACAAGGATGCTTTTAAAGCCGAAACCGACGGTGATCCTAATACTGAGAACGGAACAGGATTTTCAACAACCCAGCTTGAAGAGCTCATAAGTCAGTACAAGACGTGGAGAGACTTGTCCTACATCTCGCTGGCAGCAATCTATATTCTAAACATCATCGATGCCAATGTCGATGCCCATTTGTTTTACTTTGACGTGGGTGAAGATTTATCGCTGAACATTCAGCCTTTTGTTAATCCTGCACAACTCCCTTCTGCAGGGCTCACATTATCTTTGAAATTGTAACTTCGCCCGATTGGAATCGTCTCTATGAAAATTGCATTAATCGGCTACGGACGAATGGGTAAGCGAATTGCTGAACTGGCAAAAGAAAAGGGGCACGAAATCGTGTCAAAAATTACTTCAGAGAATAAAGGCGACATTGATGAGCTTCCTGATTGCGATGTAGCCATTGAGTTTACTCAGCCCGATTCTGCTCTTGCAAATTTTCGCAAAGTACTCGATCAATCCATTCCTTTAGTGACGGGAACCACTGGGTGGTACAAACAGATGGATGAAGTTAAAAACATGTGTTCGGAGACAGATGGTCACTTTTTTTATGCCTCCAATTTTTCACCGGGCGTCTTTATTACCCATCACCTTACAGCTGAGCTTTCGCGAATCATGAATAACTTCGATTACCAAGCTGAAATAGAAGAATGGCACCATACGGGAAAGAAGGACGTACCAAGCGGAACCGCCGAAACTCTGGCCGATGAAGTGGTGAAAAACAATGACAAATATGTGGACCACCAACTAAAGAATGGAAATGTCGCTGCCGATTCCGTGCCTATTTCCGGTTATCGCGAAGGCGATATTAAAGGAACCCACATCGTTAGATTCAAGTCGGAAATCGACTCCATCGAAATAAAACACGAAGCATTTTCCCGAGATGGTTTTGCCCTCGGGGCTATACTAGCTGCCGAATTTCTGATAAAGCAGAAACCAGGCTTTTACTCTATGAATAACCTATTGAAATTATGATCATTGCCTATACCATATTTTACTTGACCATCCTCTCCTACTTTGTTTGCCTGTGGAAGATTTTCACGAAGGCCGGTCAGGAGCCGATTTGGGCGGGATTTGTTCCGATTTACAATCTCTTTGTTTGGCTCAAAGTCATCAACAAACCATGGTGGTGGTTGCTAATCTTGATTGTTCCGGGTGTCAATTTCGTATTGCTCGGTGCCATGCATGTAGAACTGGTCCGAGCCTTTGGTATGCGCACGTGGAAAGATTATTTGATGGCAATATTTCTCCCCTTTCTTGCTTTGGGATTGATTGCCTTCAAGGATGACATCAAATACACCGGCCTACCCGATTATAAAAAAGTAAAGAAAGGCAAAGGCCGCGAATGGGCCGAAGCCATTGTGTTTGCTGTGATAGCGGCTACCATTATTCGCACCTTCACGATCGAGGCTTTTACCATTCCGACTCCTTCAATGGAAAAATCACTTTTGGTGGGTGATTACCTTTTCGTCAGTAAACTCAGCTACGGGCCGCGCCTTCCCATGACTCCGCTTACCTTTCCGTTTACACATCACACCATTCCCGTGATCAATAAAAAATCCTACGTGGAATGGCAGAAGCTCCCCTACTTTCGACTCCCCGGTTTCGGTGATGTAGAGCGATACGATGCCACGGTCTTTAATTTTCCTGAAGGAGATACCGTAGTGGTAAACGCTCAGGAAAGCAGCTACTATCAATTGTCTCGACAGTTCGGTAGAGAAAACATGATGAAGGAGCGCTTCATCACGGATGAAGGACGAATGGCAGAAACGGGAGGAATTACCGTGCGGCCGCTGGATAAAAAGGAAAATTACATCAAACGCACCATCGGGCTACCGGGAGACGAAATCCAAGTGATCGATCGACGTGTTCATATCGACGGCGAAGCGATTCGCAGACCCGATGGCGTCCAGTTTGTCTACGATGTATACGCCAAATCTCCTCTCTCAGTGGAGGTACTGCAAGAGAAGTATGACATTTATATCACCGATGCCGAAAGACAATTCTACGCCTTAAATCGTTTTTACCGCATGCCGTTAACGGATAGCGAGAAAGAAATCATACAAGGAATGTCATCCGTTGATTCGGTGACCATCGAGATGAAACGTCCCCAAGCCGATCTTCACATTTTCCCTAATCACCCCGACTACAGCTGGACGGAAGATAATTTCGGCCCGCTTTGGATTCCGAAAGCCGGTGAGACCATTGATCTGACTACGGAAAACCTACCGCTATATCAAAGGGTGATTGATGTTTATGAGCACAACGATTTGGAAGTGAAAAACGGCGAGATTCTCATCAACGGATCGGCGGCCAATAGCTATACCTTCAAGCAGGACTACTACTTCCTTATGGGAGACAATCGCCACAATTCTGCCGATTCACGCTTCTGGGGATTCGTTCCTTTTGATCACGTTGTGGGCAAGGCCGTCTTCATTTGGTTCAGCAAAGATCCTGAGACAGGTATTCGCTGGAGCCGATTGTTTTCGCTGGTAGGCGATGAATGATCAACAGGTCATCCTATCTCCTTTCTGCCTGATTCCGCCTGTGGGACTCTTTGCAGCCATGGCGCGCGGTTACAAAGTGTATTTCGATGGTGGTGAGAATTACGTGAAACAAAGTATTCGCAATCGCTATCACATCTTGGGGGCTAACGGAGTCCAAACATTATCCATTAATGTAGTCGGTCAAAAAGGCGAGAAGATCCCCACCAAGGATATCACCATTGATTACGACGAGCCGTGGATTCGGCTGCACAAAAGAACCTTGGAATCAGCTTATCGCTCCTCCCCTTTCTTCGATCACTACTATCCCAAAGTAAGCCGCTTGATTGACACCCGACACACTGACTTTGGCAGCTTTTTTAGCGAAAGCCTAAAGCTCTGGATCAACCTGCTTAAGTTTCATCCCCAATATGAGATAAGTGAATCCTTTCTGGAAATAGAAAGCGCCTACGACTTGCGTCAAAAAATCAAAAGTCCCGATCGGTTTCCAAATGAGTTCCACACGGAGAAGTACCTGCAGGTCTTTTCTGATCGGTTTGAATTTCAGCCGAACTTATCCATCCTCGATTTGCTCTTTAACGAAGGGCCTGCTTCGCTGTCGGTCTTAAAAGGTTGAAACCGTATATTTGGACACCACTGAAAAAAATCATTTTGCGCACATGGCGGATAAGAAAGAATTGGAATTGAATAAAAATGAGGACACCATGCGATTGATGGTGTCGAAAGTGAGAAGGGAACTCGAAAAAATCTACCTCGGAGGAGGGAAATCGAAAATCGAAAAGCAACACGCCAAGGGGAAGCTCACGGCCAGAGAAAGAGTTGACCTCTTGCTGGATGAGGGTGCCGATCGCATCGAAATAGGCGCTTACGCGGGTCACGGAATGTATCAGGAATACGGTGGCTGTCCTTCCGGCGGAGTCGTGGTAGTTATGGGCTATGTGAAAGGCAGGCAATGTATCGTAGTAGCAAATGACGCTACTGTAAAGGCGGGCGCTTGGTTTCCCATCACGGGAAAAAAGAATCTTCGTGCTCAAGAGATTGCCATGGAAAACCACATTCCCATCATCTACTTGGTCGATAGTGCCGGTGTATTTCTTCCTATGCAGGATGAAATTTTCCCCGATAAGGAACACTTCGGACGCATTTTTAGAAACAACGCCGTGATGTCGAGTCGCGGTATTCCGCAAATAGCTGCCGTGATGGGAAGCTGTGTCGCAGGAGGAGCTTACCTGCCCATCATGAGCGACGAGTCTCTGATCGTCAACAAGACCGGGACGATCTTCTTGGCGGGATCTTATCTGGTAAAAGCCGCCATCGGCGAAGATATAGACAACGAAACACTCGGTGGAGCTACCACACACAGCGAGATATCAGGTGTGACCGACTATAAAGTAGAAGACGATCAAGAATGCCTTTCTACCATTCGGGATTTGGTTGATCAGATTGGTGTGACCAATGCCAAGGCAGGCTTTAATCGGGTAGAGCCAAAAATGCCAATGGTTGACCTCGCTAAAATTTACCGCACCTTCCCCGTAGATAAAGGAAAACAGTACGACGTAAGAGATGTGATCAAATGCTTGGTCGACGAAAGTAAAATGACCGAATACAAAAAAGGATTCGGACAGACCATTGTCTGCGCTTACGCAAGAATTGACGGTTGGTCCGTAGGTATCGTGGCCAATCAACGCAGCATCGTAAAGAGTGCCAAAGGCGAGATGCAATTCGGTGGCGTTATCTACAGTGACTCGGCTGATAAGGCCGCTCGATTTATCATGAATTGCAATCAAAAGAATATCCCGTTGGTCTTCTTGCAAGATGTCACCGGATTTATGGTGGGCAGCCGCAGCGAACACGGTGGAATAATCAAAGACGGAGCGAAATTGGTGAATGCCATGAGCAATTCGGTCGTTCCGAAATTTACCGTCATAATGGGAAATTCTTACGGAGCTGGTAATTATGCCATGTGCGGAAAGGCCTACGATCCTCGATTAATTGTGGGATGGCCTACGGCTCGCTTGGCGGTAATGGGCGGAGAGCAGGCGGCTAAGGTGTTGCTCAGCATCGAAGTAGCTTCACTTAAAGCCAAGGGAAAAGAAATAACGAAGGAGAAAGAAAAAGAGCTTTTTGACAAGATCAAAAACCGATACGATGAGCAGACAGAACCACAATATGCAGCAGCCAGACTATGGCTTGATGCCATCATTGACCCGGCCGAAACCAGAATGCACCTCGCCATGGGAATCGAAGCAGCAAATAATAAAAAAGCAGAAAAACCATACAATGTCGGCGTTCTTCAAACCTAATGGCCTGCTGAGCTTTCTCTTTCTCATTTTATTGAGCATGGCCTCCTGTAATGATAAGGATGATGAGAATCTTCCACAACCCGGCCCTGTGCCTGCAGATACTACAGCGGCCCGAGACACCATCCGATTCAGCTATCTGGCCCTAGGCGATAGCTACACCATCGGAACTGCACTACCTGATAGCAGCCGCGCCTACCCCTATCAATTGGTCGAGCGCCTGAGTGAAGACAGCCTGTTGGAAGGTGAAACTCCTGACATTGTTGCTTTTGGTGGGTGGCGTACCGATCAGCTAATAGCAGGTATTGACACCGCCGATTTAGAAGAGACATACGATTTGGTTTCCTTGCTTATCGGTGTAAATAACCAATTTCAAAATGCTCCAACCGACGTGTACGCAATACAATTTGAGCAACTGCTCAATTCGGCCATTCAATTTGCGGGAAATGATACCGACCGCGTTTTCGTGCTCAGTATTCCCGATTATGGTGTCACCCCTTTCGGAGAGAATTATCCGAATGCTTCAACCGGAGTTGACCTCTTCAACTCGCTGAATATGGACATAGTCGAGGAGTATGGAATAAGCTATTTTAACATCACCGAAATCTCACGACAAGCCGAAAGTAATGCTGCCTTGGTAGCACCCGATGGTTTGCATCCTTCGGGAGAGATGTACGAACTTTGGGTAAATGAAATTTTAGAAGACGTTAAAGCCAAGCTTTATGAATAAGAAAATAGGATTGATTGCAGGATTGGTGCTGTTTGCCTTTTCGGCAAATGCACAAGTGTACAATTACGCCGACGGAGAAGGACCGGTTGACCCGGATAGTATCAGAGGTCTATATGTAGCGCTTAATTTGGGGTACTACTTTGCAAATAATAATTCTGCTTACATCTACGGAGGTTACGGTTACCAAAGGGATGGTACCATCAATGATTTTGCAAATGCTTGGCTCAATCGCTCCATACAAGGAAATCCTGAATTCCGCAGACAAACCAGCGAAGCCTTGGGGCTGGCTGATGGAGAGTGGGCTTTCACGGAGGATGATATGCCTGGCTTGATGCAGTTCAGCGGATCGTTTATGTACGGCGGACATTTACGGTATATGTTCAACGCTGACTTTGGGGTGTATGGAGAAATAAATGGTACCAATCCTGTAACGGTTGGAGAATTCACCATCCAAACATTTTCGCCGAGCCCCGACCCTACCCAAAATCAAAGATTAAGACGTTTTGGAATCAGAGGCGAAGAGCAACGCTTGATTTTAAATTTTGGTTTACACCGTGTTTTATTCCGAGAACAATTCGAAGAACAAGGAAGGTCTACTACAATTTTGCCGTATGTTGATGTGGGAATCAATTTTACGTTCACTAAATTCGAAAGGAATTTTTATTCGCTCGACGACGGCGTTGTGCAAGATCTGACTCTGTTTTTCAATCAGCAAAGTCAATTCGTAGACCAGGCCAATTTATTGACGGGAGCAGGTTTCGGAGGTTTCGCATCAGTGGGAGGACAGATTACTCTGGGTAGTAAGTTTATAATAGACATAGGATACAACGCCAGCTTTGAACAAATAAAACTCGGGGAGGTAAACGAGCGAGGACTGCAAAGTCAAATTGTGCTCAAAGCAATTTACATGTTCTAAAGTCTTTCTGAACATAGAAAATTCCTTATATTTGCACCCGCTTTATGGCTGCGTAGCTTAACTGGATAGAGCACCGCACTACGGATGCGGAGGTTCGGGGTTCGAATCCCTGCGCGGTCACTAAGAGAAGGAAAACCCATCGCATGAGCGATGGGTTTTTTCGTATCCGAAACACCTCAAGCTTGCTTGAAAGGTGGAGCGGATACGAAAAAACATACCGACGGTAGTCGGGTGTTTTCCTTTTCGGAATTTGGAGCGAAAGGGATCACCCGACCGAAAGGAGGGTAATCCCGATTGACCTTATTAAGAGATCTATTCTTGAAATAAAACATACCGACGGTAGTCGGGTGTTTTCCTTTTCGGAATTCGGAGCGAAAGGGATCATTCGACCGGTAGGGAGAATAATCCCGTCAACCCTCCTAAAAATCCGGGCTTCATTGAAATCAGGATGAAATCAGCTGGGTTTTCCTTTTCGGAATTCGGAGCGAAAGGGATCACCCGACCGAAAGGAGGGTAATCCCGATTGACCTTATTAAGAGATCTATTCTTGAAATAAAACATACCGACGGTAGTCGGGTGTTTTCCTTTTCGGAATTCGGAGCGAAAGGGATCACCCGACCGAAAGGAGGGTAATCCCGATTGACCTTATTAAGAGATCTATTCTTGAAATAAAACATACCGACGGTAGTCGGGTGTTTTCCTTTTCGGAATTCGGAGCGAAAGGGATCATTCGACCG
>JGI12048J13642_10415467_pt1 | contig 27693 bp, 13 predicted proteins | sample ElkSlonscriptome_16_FD_13642 | JGI IMG/M metagenome (IMG submission 13642)
AGGAAAGTGGCCCGGTCAAGATGCTGAGCGACCAGTGGTGGGACATTACGGTTCACGCGGTGCGGGAAGGGAAGCGGCTGGGGATCGATATCGGGCTGTTTAATTGTCCTGGCTGGAGCCAATCCGGTGGCCCGTGGGTAAAGCCTGAGCAATCCATGCGTTATATCGCTTACACCGAAACGCAGGTCAGCGGCCCGACATCGTTTCAGCAAATACTGCCTGCCCCCGAATGCGATTTTCAGGACGTGGCCGTGCTTGCCATTCCTATTTCGAAGGCCGACGAAGAACCGTTGACGGCGCGCAGTCCCGAGATCACCTGTTTGCCGAAGATCAAAGATGAACATCATTTGGTGGATGGCGACCTGACCACCACTGCATCGTTTTCGCTAAGCCAAAAGAATAGACAACAACAGGTCGACATTCGTGTCCGCGAGCCGTTTACCGCGCGTAGCGTCATTCTTCGACCCAGTAACGGATTCTTCATGGCGAACCTAACGGTCGCGGCCTGGGTGAAGGGAGAATATCGAATCGTTGCGGAAGGAAAATATGACCGACGAAAGAACGCGGCCAACGTGGGGCCGATACCCAATGGTGCCGTTGCTCTCTCGCTGCCGCCCACATCATCGAACCGTTTTCGCGTGACGGTGTCAGACTATCGAACCGGGCGTGGTGATCAAGGGACCGAGTTTTCCGAAATCGAAATTCTTTCCGCCCCGCGAGTCGAATATGCCGTCGAAAAGCAACTCGGTAAAATGCATCCAACACCGTCGCCCAAATGGGGTGACTATAGCTGGCCGCCAGCCCGGACGGATTCGGGTCGCTCGTCGTTTGTTGATCCAAACCAGGTTCTTGATTTAACCGACAAGCTCGCCGTCGACGGCCGATTGACTTGTCAAATCCCCGACGGTGATTGGGTCATTCAGCGGATCGGCATGCTGCCCACGGGAGTGAAAAACAGTCCGGCTGCTCCCAACGCCACCGGTTTGGAAGTGGACAAGATGAACCGTCAACATCTTGATGCTCATTTCGATGCGTTCGTTGGCGAGCTGTTAACACGGCTGACGCCGGAAGAAAAAACGGCATTGAAATACGTCGTTGCAGACAGCTACGAAGTGGGCTCGCAAAACTGGTCGGACGATTTGCGGGATACTTTCAAAGAAAAGTATGGCTACGACCCGCTGCCGTATCTGCCGGTTTTCAGCGGGCGTGTTGTCAACACTCCGCAGGCCTCGGATCGTTTCCTGTGGGATCTGCGGCGGTTGGTGGCCGATCAATTGGCGGACGTGTACGCCGCAGGCTTGAAAGAACGAAGCAACCAGCACGGTCTCAAAACTTGGCTGGAAAACTATGGCCACTGGGGCTTCCCCGGTGAATTCATGCGATATGGTGGTGCTTGTGATTTGGTGTCGGGCGAATTTTGGGCCACCGGCACACTCGGCAACATTGAATGCCGCGCTTCGGCATCGACCGCGCACGCTTACGGGAAAAAGATTACTTATGCCGAGGCGCTGACGTCGGGACAGAACTGGGAATTGACGCCTTACAAAATGAAAGCTCGCGGCGACTGGGCGTTCACCGAAGGCATCAATCACTTTGTGCTGCACGTCAATATTCAGCAACCCGATGAGCAGATGCCCGGAATGAATGCCTGGTTTGGCACCGAGTTTAATCGGCACAATACTTGGTTCTATGAAGGCAAGGATTGGATCGACTATTTGCGACGTTGCCATGTCCTGCTTCAACAGGGACGGCATGTGGCGGACTTTGCATTCTTTATTGGCGAAGACGCCCCGATCATGGCCGGAACACGTCAACCCCAGCAGCCCGCTGGATACGACTTCGACTTCATCAATGCCCAAGTGCTGATGGAACGCATGTCGATTCAGAATGGCCGTTGGACGCTTCCCGATGGAAAAAGTTATGCCGTGATGGTGCTGCCGCCACTCGATACCATGCGTCCGGCGGTGTTGAATAAATTCCGAGAATTGGTCGCTGCGGGGGGCATCCTTTACGGCGAAGCTCCGCAGCGTTCTCCGAGTCTGCAGGATGCGGAGCAGGCGGATGCATTGATTGAGTCCATGGTGAAGCAAATGTGGCAGGGCATGATAGCCGGCGATACCGGAACGAAGACTTTTGGCAAAGGCAAGGTGATTCAGGGCGTCGAACTGAAGTCCGTGATGAACTCGATTAACCTGCCCGCAGATGTTTCAAACATTGATCCTGAAACGGTGCTGTGGACTCATCGTCAAAGCGATGAAATGGACATCTTTTTTGTGTCGAATCAAAAATTGGAATCGGTGGAGTTGGATCCCGTCTTTCGTGTCTCGCCTGAGCGTCAGCCAGAGTTATGGCATGCCGATACAGGCCGTATAGAAAAAACAGCCAACTTCGAGGCTTTGGAAAACGGAACGCGTGTTCCGCTGCGGCTAGGCCCTGCAGGTTCGGTGTTTGTCGTGTTTAGAAAAACAGCAAATTCGATATCGAATCCAGTGGTCAAGGTGAAGGGACCGCAACCACTTTCGATTCTGACCGAAGAAGATGGCGAGTTTGCATACGCGAAAGCATCGGGAGAATATGAGCTACGATGCGCCGATGATTCCATCGATCGAATCAATGTCGATGCGTTGCCCGCACCCATGACGCTGAGTCCGAAAGGTTGGTCGCTACAGTTCATGCCGGGCCGCGACATGCCGACATCGATCGAACTCGATAAGCTCCAGTACTGGACTGATTTGAAAACGCCCTCGGTGGTGCATTATTCGGGGACGGCGGGATACTGCACGACCTTTGAGTTCCCCGAATCGCGTTTGGATCGCCAGGATCTTCGCTTTGAAATGCAATTGGGAAAAGTGGAGCCGATGGCGCGTGTTTGGCTCAACGGAAACGATTTGGGGCTGCTTTGGAAACCGCCCTTCACCGTCGATGTAACCGATCATTTGCGAGCGGGAACGAATGAACTGAAGGTCGACGTGACAAATCTTTGGAGCAATCGCTTAGTTGGCGAAATGAAGTATCCCGGCGGGTTTCCGGGTGAGGCAAAAAACACGTTCACACCGACTTGGCACTCCAAAAGAAAACTAAAGGAGGGTCGCAAGATTCAGCCCTCCGGAATGGAAGGTCCGGTTCAGATCAAGACGATACGAAGAGTTCCACTGCAAAAATAGCTTCCCGTGTGCTGCCTCAATAACAAGTAATCATCGAGTGTTACCATGAAAAAAATGATGGCGTCACTTCTCTTTCTACTGTTGGCGGTCAATGCACTTGCCTATGCAGATGATCGCAACGCGATCGGTTTGTACGACTTGAGAGTTGAGCATCTTCGAGATCCCATTGCATTGGACGTCGAAAAGCCAAGATTGAGCTGGAAGATTTCTGCGCAGGATTCTGAAGTAAGAAATGTTCAGCAGCAGTCGTATCATGTTTTGGTGGCAAGCAGTGAGAAACTGCTTGCCGGCGACCAAGGCGACCTTTGGGACAGCGGACAGGTTTTGTCTTCTGATTCGGTATTAGTTCCATACGAAGGTCAGCGACTAGCCAGCCAGCAAACCTGCTATTGGAAAGTACGAGTGACTGACAAACAGGGACGTGAAAGTGGCTGGTCCGATGTGGCCCAATGGAAGATGGCTCTGCTGGAAGCCTCGGACTGGTCCGGTTCTGGGTGGATTGGTCTCAATCAGAAAACTCGCGACCACGAACTGGCCAGCCGAGAGCACGTGAAGCTGAAGGAGGACTTGCAGTCCCATACGTCTCCGCTGCTACGAAAAGAAATTGTCATTGCCAAACCGCTGCGAACGGCGACCGCTTATGTTAGCGGAGTGGGCTATTCCGAGTTCTACATCAACGGAACCAAGATCGGCGACCATGTGCTTGATCCCGGCCAAACGAACTACGAAAAACATACGCTGTACGTGGCCCACGATGTTACGACCTCGCTGGAACAGGGCAAGAATGCGTTGGGCGTTTGGCTGGGCAACGGCTTTTATGGCCAGAACATCGGGTTCGCCAAAAAGTTTGGCTATGGCCAACCGAGTGTCCGAGCGAAATTATTTGTCGAATATGCCGACGGCACGACGGAGGAATTTGGAACCGACACCACCTGGAAAGCGACTCCCAGCCCGATCGTTTTCGATAACGTTTATTGGGGCGAGAGCTATGACGCCCGTCTGGAAATTCCCGGCTGGTCGAAGCCCGGCCTGGATGATTCAACATGGCAAGCCGCCATCAATGTGCCCGCCCCTTGTCCCGACAAGCAACTTCGGCCTCAACTGATGCCGCCAATCAAAGAAATGGAGCACATCAAGCCCGTCGAAATTCGACAGGTGAACCCCGATACTTGGCTGTTTGATTTTGGAAAGAATCTTGCCGGCTGGGTTGAAATCAAAGTCAATCAAGATGCGGGCGATGTGATCAGAATTTTTCCAGCAGAGGTGCTTAGCAAAGACCAATCGAGAGTTGACCAAGTGACCTACGGTGGCGCGCCGGGGAGGCCTTACGAGTTGTACTACGTTTGTAAAGGCGATGGCGAAGAAACCTGGTCACCTCGTTTTACGTACACGGGATTTCAGTACGTTGAAATAAGTGGTCTGACGTCGACGCCTGACGCCAGCAGCGCTGAAGCTGTGTTTGTCCGAAGTGCCATCGAAAAAACGGGGTCGTTTTCCTGCTCGAACGAACTGCTCAATCAACAATACCAGGCCAGTTTGCTGAGCATGGAAGGCAACCTCCATTCGCTGCCCGAAGATTGTCCGCACCGTGAAAAATGCGGCTGGCTGGGTGATGCGCACGCCACGGTTGACCTGTGCCTGTACAACTATGACATCCTGAAGTTCTACTCGAAGTTCAATCGGGACATCCAAGAGAGTCTGACAACCCAATACGGCAAGGGCGACGGTGGAGGTTTTAGGGTTGGCCAAAGAATCTCGACGGTTCCCGAGGGTCTTGGCGGCATACCTACTTTTGTCGCGCCAGGAAAACGGACATCGGGGCTGGGCAGCATCGACTGGGGCGTCGCGTATCTGATTTTGCCGTGGCAGATGTATCTGCATAGCGGAGACGCGGAAGTCTTCAAGTCTCACTTCCCCCACATCAAAGACTTCATCGCTTACTTTCGAACTTATAAAACGAAAGCAGGCGTGATCAACAACGGCTTGGGCGATTGGTGTCCACCACGATGGGATCGACGAGCCGCGCCCGAATTCATGGAATGCCATCCCCATGTTTCAGGCACCGCGTTTTACTATCAAGCACTGAAGATCGCCAGTCAGATGGCGGAGGTTTTGGGCGATCGAAAATACAGCCAACTTTGCCTGAAAGAAGCTAACGAAATCAAATCCGCTTTCGTGAACGTTTACCTGAAGCCAATTGAAAACACCGATCTGAAACACTTTGGCAGTCAGACAGCGACCGTCATGGCTCTGAAATTAGGAATGGTCGATTCGGCAGATATCGACGGTCGCGTTGATGGGCTTGTGTACGACATCAACCACTTGCATGACGGACATCACTCGTGCGGCATTCACGGATTGCGGCATCTCTACACGGTGCTTGCGGATCAGGGACAGGACCAATTGGCTTACCAAATGTTGACGGACACAACCTTTCCGAGTCCGGGCTATGTTTTGAGTTGCGGTCTGTCCACCTGGCCCGAACGTCGATTCGAATGGAAAAAGGAACGGTTCAGGAATTCATTCAACCATCCCATGAACGGTGGTTTCGTAGCGTTCATGCACGAATCGCTGGGCGGCATTCGCCCGCACTCATCGGCTCCGGGGTACAAGCGTTTTGTTCTGAAACCCCACCTGACCAAACAGCTTGACTGGGTAAAAACCAGCATCGAATCTCCCTATGGACCAATTCGCAGCGAGTGGAAGAACGATGCAAATTCGTTTTCGTGGGACGTTGAGATTCCGCCCAACACGACCGCGACACTGTTCATCCCGTATTCGGATGGAAATCGACTAACCGAAAGCAATCAAGCGTTTAATGTCGAGAACGAAGCACAGGTGGTCCAAGCAGGCCAACCGAAGTGGCGGCAATTGGATGTTGGCTCTGGCGTCTATCGTTTCGTGGTGAAGTAATAGAATCGAGAAAAAACAAGAAGAGTTCTTCGCTCGTTCCTTTTGTTATCTTGACGGCAGTTTCACGACACTCAACTTCAGCAACTTCCGCTTCTCTAAACCATTACAACCATTAGATGAAAAACTGCTTTGTCATTGGCATCCTGAATTTCGCTCTATCTTCGCTGACAATGGCGGGCGACTTGCGAGAATCCTTTCACGCCCCACCTGAGTCCGCTCGTCCGGGGGTGTACTGGTACTTCATGGACGGCAATCAAGACTTCGATGAAATGATTGCCGACCTGCACGCGATGAAGGAAGCGGGTATCGGCAGCGTCATTTTTCTTGAAGTTGATATCGGCGTGCCGCGAGGACCGGTTCCCTTTATGAGCGAAGAATGGCAGGAGAACGTTACCGATGCCTTCATCGCAGCCGAAAAAATGGGCATTGAAGTCATTCTAGGGACCGGTCCCGGCTGGGCGGGAAGTGGAGGATCGTGGGTCGAGACGGAAGACTCGATGCAGCATTTGGTCGGAAGCTCCCTGTCGGTTTCAGGGCCTTCGACACTCAACGAGAAACTCGCCGTTCCGCCTCCCCATAAGCCCAACCCTTTTTCGGGCATGAGCGACGAGCATTCTGACCGCCGCGACGCATGGTACCAAGACGTAGCAGTCCTCGCCTTTCCGACGCCGCCAGAGGGAACAACGCAGATCGACGAGGTCGACATCAAGACCCTCAAAGATGTGCTGCCCTATTCCATCAAGCGAACGCTCCGGCGCTATGTCGATCCGGTTGCCAACCACGACGAGCCTCCCGCAAATCAAGTCATCGACGATACGCGGGTCCTTGACCTCACCGCTTCGATGCAATCCGATGGGACTTTGAATTGGGAGGTTCCAGAAGGCGATTGGACGATCATGCGTTTTGTGTCGCGAAGCACAGGGCAAACCACACGCCCTGCGCCACGCAGCGGCCACGGTTTTGAAAACAACAAATTTGATGGCGAAAGCTTCCAAAGGCACTGGGACAATTTCCAAGCCAAGCTGATCGACAAGTTGCTCGACAAAGGTGGCAAGATCGGAGGCAGCAAAGGCTTGACGACGATCCACTTGGATAGCTGGGAAATGAGCTCGCAAAACTGGACCGCTTCCTTTCGCGAGGAATTCCAAAAGCGTCGATCCTATGACCCGCTGCCCTACTACCCGGCCTACATGGGTTTGGTTGTGGGAAGCATGGAGCAAACCGAACGTTTTCTCTGGGACATGCGAAAGACTGCTCAAGAGTTGGTGCTCCAAGAGTACGCTGGCGCGATCAAGCGAATCGCTCGCCAGCACAATCTCCGATATTCAAACGAACCCTACGATATGAACCCGGCCGGTGACCTTGATTTGGGAGCCCTGGCCGATGTCCCGATGTGTGAATTTTGGAATGCTCCGCATGATTCCCAATACTCGTGTATCGAAGCGGCCAGCATTGCGCACACCATGGGCCAACAGGTCGTCAAAGCCGAAGCCTTCACGTCATCGGAGGACGCATTTCGAAAAACTCCCGCCAACATGAAGAACCAAACCGATTGGGCATTCGCTATCGGCATCAATGGAATCGTCTTTCACACCTTCCAGCACCAAGCCTTCGGCGATCGCGTCAAGCCCGGCATGACCATGGGGCGGTACGGTATTCAGTGGCATCGCAACCAAACGTTTTGGGATTTCTTGCCAGCGTACCACCACTACATCGCTCGCTGCTCGCATCTACTCCGGCAGGGTGAAGCCGTGGCCGACATCCTTTACCTAACCCCCGAGGGCGCTCCTCATATATTCGCCGCTCCCGACGACGCCACCGACGGCGATGAACGTGTCCGCGACAAAAGGGGCTACGTCTTTGACGGGGTCTCGCCTCGCATGCTTGCTTCGCGAGCCTTCGTCGAAGACGGCCGCATCGCTTTCCCCGATGGCAGCAAGTACCGAGTCCTTGTTTTGCCCGACTCTCCCACCATGACGCCAGAGTGCCTGGACTTTGTTCGCACCCTTTTGGAAAACGGAGCGACCATCGTTGGCAATCCACCACAAAAATCGCCAAGCCTTGCCAATGACCCCCAGTGCGATGAACAGGTTGCTTCGCTCGCTAAATCGATCTGGGGCGAGGGCGAGAAAGTCCCAAGCACCCGGCAACGGATCGACTATGGAAAGGGAAGTATCTACTGGGGCGGCGAACTGCAAGTGAGCTCGGATCTCTACCCCAGCTACGCTGCGACTGCGAAGCTGCTCTCCGATCTGCAGCTTCCCGAGGATTTCTCTTCGCCATCGGGAAGTCTGCGTTTCATCCACCGCAAAACACCAGACGAACACATCTACTTTGTCTCCAATCGAACGGACCTTCGTGTAGAGACTGAGGGCGTTTTTCGGGTTTCCGGCAGCCAACCAGAACTTTGGGACCCTGTAACCGGTGAAATGCGGCGACTGCCTGACTTCCAAAACTCCGGCGTCCAATCGCGGGTGCCCCTCGTCTTCGAGTCCTATCAAAGCTACTTCGTTCTCTTTCCAAAAGCGACTAAGAAAGAGCTTCCGTCCAGCAACCCAGTCACCAACTTCCCCGCCCTGCAACCCATCAAAGAACTTGACGGAAGTTGGAAGGTTTCCTTCGACCCGGAGTGGGGCGGACCGGCCAACACCACCTTCGACTCGCTCCAAGATTGGTCTCAACACCCAGACGATGGGATACGCCACTACTCCGGAGTCGCGACCTACCGCAAAACATTTTCAATGGATAACGGCAAAGGCAGCGAAGGCAGCCGCGTTTACTTAGATCTCGGCAAGGTCCGCGATCTCTGCCGCGTGCGTCTCAATGGACACGATCACGGCGTGCTTTGGACAACTCCCTGGAGACTCGACGTGACCGATGCCCTAACGGCAGGACAAAACCAATTGGAAATCGAAGTCGTCAATGCTTGGGCCAACCGATTGATCAAAGACGCCGCTCTTCCGGACCGTTCGCAGTATCAATACCGCAACCCGAAAAATAGCATAGCCACGTTGCCACAGTGGATCACGGAAAAAAAACCGCTGCCCAGTGGACCGCGAAAAACGTTCATCACCTTCAAGCATTTCGCTGCAGACGACCCGCTCAGCCCATCTGGATTGTTCGGTCCTGTAACCATCCTCCAAACCTCAGACCAATAATACGAAAGAGACTAGAGTCTAATAGTAACCAATCTCATTGGGCGAGCGTCAGGAATGAGTCTACCACTACAGAATGCTTTTTTGCCGCTCGCCTTACAGGCACGTGTGAGCGAACCGTTTTGAACCTACATAGGAAACACCTCAACAAGACAGAATCAATGAAAAGAAATCTAGTCAAGTCAACGATACGATGTCTTCTGCCCATCTGCTTAGCCGCATTTGGCACGGTCTTGGGTGCCGATGTGGTTGATCCGCGTTGCGAGTATCATACCAACCCGCTGGGCATCGATGTGCTGCAGCCACGTCTGAGCTGGAAGCTGGAGTCCGACCGACGTGCTCAGAAGCAAAACGCGTATCGGATTTTAGTGGCCAGTACGCCGGAGATTCTGAAACGGGATCAGGGTGACTTGTGGGACTCCGGGAAAGTATGCTCAGACCGAAGCAATCAGGTGGTCTACCAAGGAAAGCCGTTATCGTCCCGTCAGCGATGCTACTGGAAGGTGATGTCTTGGGATCAGGATGACAAACCGTCAGCCTGGAGCACGCCCGCGATGTGGTCGATGGGGCTTCTGAGTCGATCCGATTGGCAAGCCGAGTGGATTGGGTATGACAAAGTGCCTGCCAATCCCGTCGTCGAGCATTCCGAGATTGTCATTTTGAAGGCACTCTATGGCCTTGCCAAAAACCGCGCGAAGCAGGTCGATATCAGTGATGTTCTCCGAGGGGTACCGAGTTCATCTTTGGAAGGATTCGTGATCGACAACGATCTTGTCGGCAAAGACCCCGCGCCCGGAATGCGAAAGACCCTCGAGTTGGAATACACGATGGATGGGGTTCTTCGCAAGCGTATCGTGAGCGAAGGAAGCAAGTTCAACTTCCACAATACAAATCGTCAGGACTTGCTGAAGCGACGCTACCTGCCATCGCCACAATTGCGGAAAGAGTTTCTGGTGAAGTCGCCTGTCAAACGGGCGATCCTCTATGCTTCGGCCCAGGGCGTCTTCGAGATGCACTTGAACGGGCAGCGGATCAGCGACGAGTTCTTTCAGCCCGGCTGGACGGATTATCGAAAACGCATTTGCTACCGGGCCTACGACGTCACGGACCTGCTACAAGAGGGGAACAATGCGATTGGGGGCATTCTTGGCGACGGATGGTTTCGGGGGAACATCAGCATCCTGGGACAGAACAAATATGGGAGGACGCTTCGGCTGCTTGCTCAACTGCACATCGACTACGAAGACGGTAGCAGCGATGCGGTCGTGTCGGACTCCTCGTGGAAGGGGTCCTTCGGTCCGATCCTGAAATCCGACATGCATGCCGGAGAAACCTACGACGCCCGGTTGGAGATCCCCGGCTGGAGCCTTCCCGATTACAACGACGGCCACTGGGCACCGGTGAACACGGGCACGCCGCTCAAGCCATTGCGACAGGCTTATTCGAGTGATCCCGTGCGTCGCACCGAGGAACTCCAGACGGTCAAGGTGACCGAGCCGCAGCCGGGGATTCATGTTTTCGATATGGGGCAGAATTTCTCGGGGTGGGTTCGGTTGAAGGTAAGTGGCAGAGCCGGTGACAAAGTGATGATGCGCTTTGCTGAAATGCTGAATCCGGATGGGACCGTCTTCACCGACAATCTCCGCTCCGCTCGTGCGACCGACACCTATGTCTTGAAAGGAGAGGGTGAGGAAACCTGGGAGCCGCACTTCACCTTCCACGGTTTTCGCTATGTCGAGGTGACGGGCCTGAAGGGGACGCCCGCAGCGGACATGCTGACGGGAATTGTGGTGCATACGGATGCACCGATGACGAGCTCCTTTGAGTGCTCGGATCCGATGCTCAACCAGTTGCACCGCAATGTCCTCTGGGGGCAGCGATCCAACTATCTGGAGGTGCCGACCGATTGTCCGCAGCGCGACGAACGCCTCGGCTGGACCGGAGACACCCAGGTTTACATTCGCACCGGGACCTATCACCAGGACGTGGCGGCCTTTTTTACCAAGTGGATCGTGGACGTGATGGACACCGCGAACCCTCAAGGCATCTTCGGCAAGCAGGCACCGGTATTTCATGGCCATGGAAGTCCGGGGTGGTCGGACGCTGGGATCATTTGCCCGTGGACGATCTATAAAGTTTACGGCGACACCCGCGTGATCGAGCAGCACTACGATGAAATGGCGAAGTATCTGGAGGCGTGCGGAATAAATGGTCTTGATGGTCTAGGCGATGGTTTCGGCGACTGGCTGGCGGTTGGTTCCGACACGCCAAAGGAGGTGATCTCCGTGGCCTACTACGCCTACGTGACAAAGCTGATGGCAGAGATGGCCAACGCAGTCGGAAGGGACGAGGATGCTAAGAAGTACCGGGTCCTGTTTGCCCGCATTGCGAAGCACTTCCAGAAGCGCTTCGTTGAACAGGACGGCAAGATCCAGGGGCATACCCAGACGGGATATTGCATGGCCTTGCACTTTGATTTGTTGACCAACCCGCAGCGAAAGCAGGCGGCGGACCACCTGGTGGACCGGATTGAGGCTAAGAATTTCCACCTGTCTGTTGGTTTCCTTGGAGTTCCGATCCTGTTGCCAACTCTGACGGAGATTGGCCGTAGTGATTTGGCCTACCGTCTGTTGCAAAACCGTACTTATCCTTCCTGGGGTTACTCCGTAGAGCAAGGTGCGACGACCATTTGGGAACGCTGGGACAGTTGGACCCGCGAGGATGGCTTCAACGCGGGCGCGATGAATTCATTCAATCACTACGCCTATGGGGCGTGCAGCGAGTGGATGTTTTCCAGTATGCTGGGCATCGATCTGAAAAGCCCCGGCTACAAAGCGATCCGCATGAAACCGGAAGTCGGTCGCGGCGTGGACTGGGCCAGGGGCTACTACGATTCCATCCAGGGACGTATTGCGAGTGACTGGAAGATCGACGGCGGCGAATTCCACTGGAAAATTACCGTGCCGGCCAACACCACGGCTAGTTTGATTCTGCCTACCGATCAGCTGACCAACGTGACCGAGAGTGGCCGCTTGATCAAGGATGTCGACGGGCTTCGTTTTGAGCGAACCGAAGACGGGCGTGTCGTCATCTCGGCCGGTTCAGGAACCTACGACTTTACGGTCAGGGGAATGTAGAGAATGATCAGTAAGGATTATCGAAAAGTAAGTCCTATGAGAAAAATTGCACTGTCGATTTTGACCGCTCTAACCATCGCGACGACGTTCGCACGAGGAGCGGAGACGGAGCGTCCAAATATCCTGTGGCTGACGAGTGAGGATAACGGTATTTCGTGGGTGAGTTGTTATGGGAGCAAAAATGCGAGGACGCCCGTGATTGATCAGCTTGCCAAGGAGGGCTTCCGCTACACGCATTGCTTCGACAACGCGGCGGTATGCGCACCGACCCGTTCTAGTTGGATCACCGGGATGAACGCGGTATCGATGGGAACGCAACCGATGCGTAGCCGATATGATATTCCGCACGACGTTATTCAGTATTACCCGGATGTCTTGAAAGAGGCCGGATATTTTGTAGCGAACTGCACCAAGACCGATTTCAACATCGGAGGGCGGCCGGATGGTTCGTGCTGGGATGAACCCAAAGCCAAATACGCATGGCGCAAACGCAAGCCCGGGCAACCGTTTTTCTGCATCTACAATGCGACGAGTAGTCATGAAAAAACAGCCCACCGTCCTTACGTTCCGAACGAAGAACTGATGGAGGGCGCCGAGGACATGAAGCTTTTCGCTTACCATCCCGACCTGCCGCAAGTCCGTAATAACTATCTCCAGTACGCCCGCGCCGTGGAACAGATGGACGCCGAGATGGGGGAGGTTTTGAAGGCGTTGAAGAAGGATGGTTTATACGACAGCACCATCATCGTTTATAACTCCGACCACGGCGGTGTGATGCCTCGGAGCAAGCGTTTTCTCTACGCATCGGGTATCCATTGCCCGCTGGTGATTCGCATCCCGGAAAAATATAAACATCTCTATCCCGCTGAGAAGACCGGAGTGGCGGTGGATCGGTTGGTCAGTTTTATCGATATGCCGAAAACCTGGGTCAGCCTCGCGGGCGCGAAGATTCCCAATACGTTTCAGGGAACCGTATTTCTCGGGCAGGGAATCGAAACAGAACCGAAATATCACTTCGCTTTTCGTGAGAGGACGGATGAACGCAAAGACAATGTGCGCGTCATGCGCGGCAAGCGATTTGCCTACCACAAAAACTACATGCCGTATGCGCCGACCGGGCAATACCTGGGCTATATGTGGAAGGGTTCCGTTGCTCCGGCCTGGGAAAAAGAATATCGCGAAGGAAGAACCAATAAGATTACCGGGCGTTTCTTCGAGCGACGCGTTCCGGAGGAATTCTATGACAATGTTGCTGACTTCGACAACGTGCATAACTTGATTGACGCTCCTGAGCATCAGGCGAAGATCAAAGAACTGAAACAGGCGCTGCGCGAGGAGCAGTTAAGAATCTATGATTCGGGGCTGCTGCCGGAACAGATGCGTGTGCGACGTGCTGAAGCGAACCAGATGACGATATATGAAATGGTGCGCGACCCGAAGCTTTACCCGCTGGAGACCTATCTGGATGCGGCCGACGTTGCGTTGGAACAGGATCAGGCTAACCTCGACCGGTTTGTGCATGGATTGAAGGATGATGATGCGGGTATCCGCTGGTGGTCTATTAATGGTTTGCTTTTGTTGTATGCAGATGCTGCACCTGCAAAAGAAGCATTGCAAAAAGCGCTCAGTGATCAAGAGCCTGAAATCCAGATGATGGCTGCTTGGGCGCTGGTTGAGTGCGGAGAACAAAAACTGGGTTTGGTGGCGCTTGATCAGATGCTGTTCGACGAGTGCGGCAACGTTGAGATGTTGCATAATATTATCGACTGGATGGGAGAGCCAGGGTTGCCGTTGGTTAAGAAATATATTGAAAACGGTGGTTCACGTGAGGGAAAATACGGAGTCGTCAGCATGCTTGGCCACGTTGCTGAACTGAATCGTTGGTAAACCGGTGCTGGGGAAAAATTCGACGGGGCACGAGGCATTTGATGCGGCCGAAAAAAGAAGCATGAAATAGGTAAAGACCGATTATTGACGATGAAACAAGTTTTCTTAAGTATTGCAGCACTGTTGGTAGTCGCAACAGCGAACGCCTTGGCGTCGGATCCGTTGAAAGAGGGCTTCCACACTCCACCCGATTCGGCAAAGGCGTTGACGTGGTGGCATTGGATGAATGGCAATGTTTCCAGGGAAAACATCACGGCTGATTTTGAAGCGATGAGGAGAGTCGGTATTCATGGAGCTCAACTCTTTAATGTCAATATGGGCCATCCTCCTGGATCGGCGGCCTATTTGAATCCAGAGTGGTTGGAGCTGTTCAAATTTGCGGCCGAGGAAGCGGATCGTTTGGGCTTGGAACTTGCATTCCACAACGGTCCCGGTTGGTCGTCGAGTGGTGGTCCCTGGGTGACGCCGGAGCTGGCCATGCAAGAGGTCGTTTTCAGCGAAGTAACGCATCAAGGCGGAAAGCCGTTTCGGGCGCAATTACCTCAACCACCAACGAAACTGGATTATTACAAGGATATCGCCGTTCTGGCTTTTCCAACGCCGAAAGTGTCCGAACGCATCGACTCGCTGGATTACAAAACGCTTTCCGGAAAAGTACGGAATCGTTTGATGCCTGACTCAAAAGCAATTCCTGCCGATGCGGTGATTCAGTCGGAAACGTTGATCGATTTAACGGACCACGTTTCAGAAGATGGGTTGCTGAATTGGAACGCTCCCCAAGGTGAGTGGACGATTCTTCGGCTTGGATACACCCCCACCGGTGCGAAGAATCGGCCGGGTGTTGTTGGCGGTCAAGGGTTGGAATGCGACAAGATGAGCCGTAGGGCAGTGGATGCATTCTGGAAAGACGGCATTGATCCGATCATTCAAAAACTGGGGCCGTTGATTGGGACGGCGGTTACCAAATGTCACGTTGACAGTTACGAGGTGGGAACTGCCAATTGGACGGACGGTTTCGAAAATGAATTTAAGCGGCTTCGTGGTTATGGATGCTCTCCATTCTTGCCGGCGTTGGCTGGGTATTATGTTGAAAGCGGAGAAGTCACCGAACGGTTTTTGTGGGACTTTCGTCGTACGATTGGCGATTTGATGGCCGAGAATTACTACGGTCGTTTTCGTGAGCTTTCACATCAGCATGGAATGATCTTTTCGATGGAACCGTACTGGGGGCCTTTCGACAATATGCAGGTAGGTGAATCGGCCGATATGGTGATGGCCGAATTCTGGAGCGGGGTTCTGGCGTTTTTCGATTCGCCTAAATTTGTCGCCTCCATCGCCAAACTCAATGGAAGTTCGATTGCAGAAGCGGAAGCCTTTACATCACTTGGTGGATGGAACCACTCTCCGGCAACGCTAAAAACCATTGGTGACCGAGCCTGGACGCAGGGGATCAATCGCTTTGTCTATCACACGTACGTTCATCAACCCTGGGACGCTAAGCCTGGAGTGACCCTGGGGCCATTCGGTATTGCATTCGACCGCTACAACACGTGGTGGGAGCAGGGGAAAGCGTATTTGGATTATGTTGCCCGCTCGCAATTTCTGCTTCAACAAGGACAAACCGTTGCCGATGTTTTGGTCTTCGTCGGAGAATCCTCGCCCAATGATACGTTTCTGGTTCCGGGGATCAATGAACTTGGGTTCAACTATGATTTAATCGGACATAACAAGTTATCTGCATTGACGGTTGAGAATGGAAAAATATGTACGCCAACTGGTGATGTCTATTCAATTCTGATGCTTCCCGAAACGACTTGGATGCGTCCCGAGACCCTTCGCACAATCGGTCAACTTGCGAAAGCAGGCGCAACGATTATCGGGCCAACACCCACCCGATCTCCAAGCCTTCAGGGTTATCCCCAATGTGATGAACAACTGGCTGAAAGGGCTGAATCGCTTAGGGATGCGGGCTTGATCAAAAACGTGTCAGTGCTTGACATGCTGAAACAGGATGCACTGGTGCCTGACCTTAGCGTTGAGAGCGGCTTCGGCGAAAACCTCGATTGGACTCATCGCAGGGCCGATGAGACCGATATCTATTTTCTCGCCAACTCTCAAAAGAACAGCCGCGTGGAGACGTGTCGTTTTCGGGTTTCCGGAAGACAGCCTGAATTCTGGGATGCGCAAACCGGCGAGATTTCTGACGCGACCGTTTGGCAGGACAACGGTGATGGCTCCGCAAGCGTGCGCGTCCAACTCGAATCGGAAGCGTCCATTTTCGTCATCTTTAGAAGACCCGCTGCTTCATCGGACTCAATTGTCAACGTCACGATGGATCTGAATCGTCCCGCATCGACACCGCTTCCTGATCTGAAAATCATTAAGGCTGAGTATGGCACCTTCTTACAGGACGGGCTGGTCGATGTTAGAGAAACGGTCGCGAGCAAGGTTAGCGGTGGAAAGCTAAGCGTCAGCGTATTAAGGAGCCTCTGCGACTGCGATCCGGCACCGGGTTATCACAAAGAACTGCGTGTCGAATATCAAATTGGCGATACACGCGCGGTCAAATACGCAAAGGAACGCGAACTGCTCGAAATTGATGCAAATGGAAAAGGAGAGTTAACGATCCTGAAGGCCGTTTTCGGCAAATTTGAATTGGGGATCGAGGGTGTTCCCTCAGTTTATCCCGTACATGATGTGACAAATAGAATTGAATCGTTGGTGAACGCTGGAGAATATGAGATCGCGGTTGATGATGAATTGGTTGGGGCAACAGCCGTTGAGGGAGATCGAAATGCGTTGCGTCTTGTTTATTCATCTGGCGAGGAAAAGGTCGAACGGACGGTCGCTAACGGAAATGTCTTGAAGCTACAGCTGCCGTCGCCAGAGCCGACCCTATCTCGGAAGGACGATTCGGTATTTTGGAAGACGCCTTATTCAGGAACGCTGACCTGCAGGATGGCATCCGGTCTTACAAAAACCGTGGAAGTAAAATCGGTTCCTGAACCCATTGTGCTGAAGGGCTCTTGGGACGTGACGTTTCCGCCAAACTTGGGCGCGCCGAGAAAAGAGACCTTCAAAAAGCTGATCTCATGGACAACTTCGCCAACGGATGGCATTCGCTATTTCTCCGGAACAGCAACCTACAAAAAACAGTTCAATCTGCCTGAAGCGTTGGTGCAGTCAGATAACTCCCTGGAGTTAGATTTAGGCCGTGTTCACGTGATCGCCGAAGTCATCGTGAATGGAGAGAATCTGGGCGTTTTTTGGAAAGCACCGTTCCGAATTAATCTGGATGGACATGTTCAGGCTGACGTAAATGATCTTGAAGTAAGAATCACCAACCTATGGCCCAATCGATTGATCGGCGATGAACAACTTCCTGATGATGTAAAACGGCAGGGCCCGAATGTGAAGCAATGGCCCGATTGGCTATCCCAAGGGCGGGAACGTTCGACAGGGCGAATTACCTTTCAGGGGTACAAGCATTGGGATGAGGATTCCGAGCTGAAGCCTTCAGGTTTGTTGGGACCGGTAGTGATACGACCCTATGCAGGGACGGAAGTGCCGACTCAGCCGGAACCTACTTACTTAAATCAGCGTTGATGCTGAAACTGAAAAGGCTTGCAACCGATAAGGTCCGAAAAGATGTCACAACATACAAACTACCTAGTATTCATTGCTGTAGCGATCAGCTTGGCATGTTTGGACGCTTGCGCGCACGCGGAGGTCAACGATCTACGCTGTGAGTCAAAGGTGACGCCAACGGGAATCACGGTCGCGAAACCGCGTTTCAGTTGGACGTTTGTGCCAGACGAAAAGCATCCTGCACAGGGCGGCTACCGGGTTTGTATGGCGACAACACTGGAAAAACTGAAGGATCCAGATATCTGGGATACGGGGCCAACCAGTTCGCCGCAGTCCGATCCTTTGGAGTATCGAGGCGAACCACTGAAATCGGGCCAACGGATCTATTGGCAGGTCACTGTCTGGGGCACGCAGCGTGGTTCGCAGAAAAGCGAGCCGAGCTGGTTCGAAATGGGTGAAATTCAAAATCCCGAAACAGCGTTTAAGCCGCGAGTTTTTCCAAAGACTGGAGATGTCGTGAACATCACACTCAACGGCGACGATTCTGGGCGGACGTTTGAAGGAATCGGCGCAGTGAGTGCTGGCGCTTCCACGGATTTGCTGTACGACTATGAAGATCCAGTGCGAGGTCAGATTCTGGACATTTTGTTCAAACCGAAATTCGGTGCAGGCTTCCAGCACCTGAAAGTCGAAATGGGAGGCGGAGAGAATTCGACCTGTGGCTCGGAACCCTCGCACGCCATCACGCGCGAGGAGCTCAAAAACCCGGTGTCGCGAGGCTACGAATTCTGGCTAATGAAGGAAGCACGCGACCGCAACCCCGAGGTGATTCTCGAGTATCTTCCTTGGAGTTTTCCAGGCTGGCTAAAACCCAATATCTTCACGAAGGATTCTGCTGACTATTTCGTCACGTTCCTTGACGTCGCCAAAAAGCAGTGGGGCCTGGACATGGATTGGGTCGCTGCGGCGGAAAACGAAAATGGCACCGATCGTGATTGGCTGGTGAATCATTTGCGTCCTGCGCTCGACGCCAAGGGCTACTCGCATGTCCAAATTCAGGGACCTGATGACAACAGCGGTGATTGGCAGATTTTTGACGATTTAGAGAATGATCCAGAGTTCCAAAAAGTCATTAAAGCCGTTGGGTATCATTATGTGACGGGGCGCGAATTCAACGAAGACATGGTGGATGGCCGTGGACGTCCCACGACCGAGAAGGCAAAGAAATCTGGCACACCGCTGTGGGCGAGCGAAGATTGGAGTTGGACGGGCGAGGAGTGGGGCGGTGCGGGCGCATTGAATCTTGCGCGTTTGTACAACAAGTTTTATATTCGCGACCAGATCACGAAAACATTGATTTGGGCGCCAATCGGCTCCATCACGCCGACGGTGACGTGGGACAAAGCAGGTGCCATGAAGGCGAACCGTCCTTGGAGTGGATATTACGAAGTGTGGCCCTGTGTTTGGGCGACGGCACACACCACTCAGTTTGCTGGGCCGGATGCTTGGCGGTATCTCGATGCCGGATGCGGACTCTTCGACGCATCAACTTACAAAGGAAGTTGCGTTACACTCAGAGAAAGGACCGGTTCGAACTGGAGCATGATCATCTGCACCGAGCAAGCCGAAAAACTGGCGGTTACGATTGAAGATGACCTTTCAACCGGAACCGTTAAGGTCTGGAAATCAGATGAGCAGGATCAGTTCATTCAACAAGAGAATGTGACGCCCAAGAACGGCTCCTTTTCAATCGAACTCGAGCCCAAATGCATCTATTCGCTGACGACGACATCGGGGCAGCAAAAAGGACAGTATGAGGTCCCGGAAGACGCACCGTTTCCCGTTCCTTACCAAGAGGATTACGAGGACCGGAAGGTGGGTGACTTACCAAAATATCATTCCGACCAAAAAGGCAGTTTCGAAATCGCAGACAAGCCAGGCGGCGGTCAGTGCTTGAAGCAGATTTGTCCCGAGCAAGGCTACGACTGGATGCGAATCTACCGCCGAAGCAATGTCAAACCCCATACGTTGGTCGGCGATGCGAACTGGGACGACTTAATTTGTCGAGTCGAAACGTATATTGAAGGGGGACATGTTGAATTGGGCGGTCGGGTTCAGGGCAGTTACCTTCGAGGCCATCGGCTGATGGTAACCAAAGAGGGAACGTGGACGCTGCTGTTCGATAAAACGATCTTGGCCAATGGTTCAATAAAGAACTTTGACGCCAACAAATGGCACGAACTGAAACTCACGTTCCGCGATAAAAAAATTGAGGCGTTTATCGACGGACAATCACTTGCCAACGTGTCGCACCAACGTCGCAGTGGATTGGTATCGCTGGCCAGTTCTTATGATGCAAATTTGTTTGATGATCTCGAAATAACTCCATGATCCGAAAGGCATTGATTGAATGTCAGCTCAATTTCCTGTCGCTTGTTTTTTAGATAGTAGCACGCAAAGGAAGACATTGGCGATTGCTATCGGTTCATCAGGAGGATTGGACTCTACTTTTTGCTGATCCGTGATTCAATCGCAATCGTCAGTTCCGGGAGGCCATGGATGGCAGTTATCCGTTGTGAAAAGTGTTGCTCCCAAATCGAAGACACCATGCGTTTGTTCTATCGTACGTTGTCGGAAAAAGAACGGCGACGGTGCATGTCATTAAGAAAATGAACCAGACCCAACGCAAAGCGACTCAAGGACTTCTTGAGAACCTGCCTATTGAGTTTAATTCGATTTTGCCTCGATGGAATTACACCGCCGTGGCGGGGAGAGTTTTCTGATTGCAGAAATGGAAGAATCGTTTTTCAGTTGCGGAAGTTATTCTTTTGAAGCCCTTACCAACGTGAATGGCACGAAAACCGTGCTGCGCCAGTACCTCCTCATTGATCTCTGTTGAAATTCAAGCCAACCGGGCTGTCTTCTTGAAACGAACGCACTTCTGTCTCGCCTCCGATCTCGAACTCCACCGTCAGGGTCTTCACGCTTCGATGGTGTGGGTCGCCAAAATGCTGGTTGTAACCGCCCGAAAGGTCGACACGACCATTGGAAGTGATGGGGCGCTGCCGCAGTTTTGCGGTCACATCAATCTTTTTCTGTGACGAGCCATAAGTCGCTTTGATAATTTCCGGCGTTGGCTTTTTAACGGGCTCTTTCACTCGAGTCGTGGTCTGGAACGTATGGGTTCCCGAACTGACCTGGATCACCGCAAAGCCTTCGACATTTTCACTCTTGGCGGGGGTTCCGTTGTGGCGGATCTCGCCGACTCCGCCCGGAAGTGGAATTTCAACCTGGGCACTCATGCCGTCCGGAATGGTGAGGGCGAGCTCGAAAGGGGTTCCGGGAGTGTTTTCGATTTCGACTTCGACCGGCCCACGGATCGTCGGAATCTTTCCTTTTGCAGCGGTTAACGTGCCGGGATTTGGACGAATGAGGGCCTTGGCAAAGCCGGGCTCCATCGGCTGAACGCCCAGAATAAAGCGTGGGATAAGGTTGGCGGGAGCCGCTCCCCAGGCATGGTTCCAGTCCTGATTTGGTTTGTATTTCTGATCCCAGGCCTCCCAGGTAATGGTCGTTCCGCTCTCGACCATGTGCTTCCAGCTTCGATCACCGGGGGCCATCATCAGACCAATCGCCGCCTCCGCGTTTCCGTTTTCAAAGAACGCCTCCATCAGGTATTGTGCCGCATAAACGGAGCACTTCATCCCTCCCGAAGCAAGCCAGTCGGCAACCTGCTTCCGGTGCTCTTGCGGGACGAGTCCAAAAGCCAGCGGGAAGAGATTCGCATGCGTCGAAATGTGCTCTGTGCGAACCCCATCGCGATAGAGTCCTTTGACCTCATCAAAAAACGCCGCCTGAAATGCCTCATACCCGGCATCGTAAAGTGCCGCGTATTCTTCCGCCTCGGCGGTCTTGCCCAACGCCTTCGCCAAACGGCTCATCAGCTCCAAACTGCGGAGATGAAAGGCATTCACAACGGTATTACGTTCAGTAAATACATAGCCGTCGCGTTCGGCAGGCGGCCAGTCCACCAGATCGGGACGTGCCTGACCCCGCACGCTGGATACTAAATGATCGTCGCCCCGCCGCTGCAGTAAGAGCTTTGTTTTAGCGCGTTCGTAATTCTCGCTTAGCCACTGCCGATCTCCGGTTTCCATGTAATCGGCATAGACCATGAAGACCATGTGCGATGCCCATTCCGTCGGCCAGGTCGGATGTTTGAAAAGGTGGTCGATCGTATCGCGGGCCACCTGTTTGTCATGGTCGACATAATAGTGGCTTAACTGGTTGAGGTACGCGTCCGCCTCGTACGGGATTCGCTCGCGGTCACCATCCACATACACTCCGGCAAAGGTGGTCGCCTTGATGGAGTATTGGCATAGTTCCCAGATTTGATTGAGCATCTCACTGGACGATTCAAAGGAGGCGGCCTCATCATCCCAGGTAGAAGAATAGGCAGATCGACGAACGATCGACTCAGCCGCGAACGGACCATCCCACCCCTCGATTTCCACCCAGCGGAAGGGAAGAACCGTTCCCCACTCTTTCGGGGTCAACACGGCCGTCGCGCGCGGAGCGGATCGCACCTTCGTGTTTCTCGCATCCGCCGGCGGGGCCACCAAAACGGATGCCTTGCCGCCTAACTCAATATCTGTTTTTTTGTAGCGCACGGTTCCGGGAGGCCTACGGTTGATGCGTCCGTTGATCATCGCCTCACCGAAATGCACGGTCACGATACCCCGAGCGCCCGAAGGGGGCAGCAGGCGTATATTTCCAAACGAGACCTTGCCGAAATCCACTAGATACACTCCGTCATCAAGCTGGGTCACGTCGACCGGCGATTCCTCGACGAGGTGAACCGGTGCGGCAGAAAGCCCTGATGGCATCACAAAAACGTATCCAAGCAATGAGGCTACTAACGCATGCTGTGTGAGCTGAAGAGCCCAGGCTCTTTGAAGCCGTTGGTTACCAATCGTTTTCAAAGCGAATCTCCTACAAGTGAAGGATCGTGTCAGGCAACAAAACAATTTTCTATTCTCTCATCAACTATTCTCTTATCCAGCGGTCGCCAGTTGTGGCCTCATTTTGTCGGCGTGCCACTGAAGAATTTGTTTCTTCAATTCATCAACGATTTCGGGATGCTCCGCAGACACTTCGTCTTGCTCGTTGGGGTCTTTGACATCGTTGCCCGTGACGCCATGCACAGTCGGAAACTTCCCCGTCGCCAAGGTGGCCAACGAAGGACGGCACAACGGGGAAGCGACATAGCCTCGGTCGAAGAGCAAACCCTCTTTCGCTTTGCGTCTCACCGTTTTCTCTCGCAATGCAGTCTACTTGCTTTGCTTCATTGCGAGAAGGGTTGCCGACCCTCGTTTTGCGACAATCGAAGCCGCTCAATGACTCATGACGGGCGACACCAAGGGATTCTGGGAACGGATTGATTCACTTTGGCAAATGGTTGCATCACCTCGTCGAAACCACTTGAAAATCAATGCTCAACAGCTTGCCAACTTTTTCAAAGAGCGAATGATTCAGCCCCACACTCATCGCCGCGTGATGCGTTGGTGCCAGCACGTACCACTGATTCATCAATTCGCTCGGGCCGCGATCGAATTGCACATGCGTCATCGTGTTTCCAATCTTGAGAATCGGGGTGTCGATCGCCTCGCCATCAGCGATCGCGATGTGAACCAGTCCGTCAGGGGAGCAGAAAGGGGCAGGCAATGTTATCGATGCGGACGAATCGGTAAGCGGGCCGCAGGCACGCACGAACGTCAATTTTTTCCGGGGTCTCCGGGCTTTCAGTGTTGGGGAAAAAGGACACTTCTCAGTGAACGCCAACAAATGGTCGGATCGAAACTTACGATGTTGACCAACATTCGCTTGGGCCCGTGCCATTGGTAGAATGGCAAAAAATGGAGGGCAAAAAATGAAGAGTCAAAGCATAGACGCGAAGAACAGGTTTCCATTTTTTGCCGCCCATTTTTTGCCAAATCCGACTTCCAGTCCTGGTGACTAGTAGCGTTCACCGAGAAGTGTCGAAACCTGGTTGTTTTTAGCGACCAACTTATTGCCAAAGGCTCTGTGGACCGTTGGAGAACATCGAATGTCGAACAAGGAGTTTCCAATGAGGAAGTCCGGGACATGTCCGAACAAAAAGTTCAACATTCGAGATTCCTTGTTCGGTGTTCGACATTGAGTTCTGCTGAGAAACTCACCTTCGGCCTGGAAAGTCCTCAAAGAACTCTGGCGCACGCTTCTGTCGGATGAGCCTGAATTCCCCCCTTCCCAATACTGTTCGGCACCAGACTTGCTATCTGCGGCAACAAATTTCATTCCGTCATTCTTGAAAACCCTGCGAGTTTTGGCACGACATATGCGCATGTGCGTTGACGACTTTTCTTTCTGCCAAGTTGTCATTCCAATTTCATCCGACCGTGCCTCAGAAACCATCAAAGAAAAAAACACTACCGAAGCGACGTAAGCCGATTGCCAAACGCGATCAGGATGACGTCGTCGAAATTTCATGGGATGTCGACAACGAAGTTGCATGGGTTCCCAAGCTAAGAATGTCCAGAGCAAAGACGTTCAGGGACTAACGTACTTCGACATGCTGATTCCACTACTGGAGCGTCTGCATGGTGAAAAGTGTGGTCGAGATAAAGCGAGCAATCGTGAGCTTTTCTTTGACAAGCATTGCATGCTTGTGTTGCTTTACATGTTTAACCCAACGGTCACCAGTCTCCGCGCGATTGCCCAAGCGAGTGAACTTGAAAAGGTCCAGAAAAAGCTTGGGCGTCGCAGAACTTCGCTCGGTTCACTCAGCGAAGCTTCGCGAGTGTTTGATGCGGAGCCTCTTAAAGAGATCATCCAGGAACTTGGAGAACAAGCGTCGCCAATTAGCAAGGATGCCCGACTATCGCAGATCGACCAAACGATCACACTGATCGACGGTTCAATCGTTTCGGCGCTTCCGAGCATCATGCAAGCCTCGCTGCTAAAGCGAACCGAAGGCTGCGAACGGGTGCAGTGGCGACTGCACACCCATTTTGAAGTGGATCGTTATGTGCCCACACGCATTGACGTGACTCCTAATGGAGGTGGCCAGTACGACGAGCGAGCGGTTGCCGAGAAAACGATCGAGAAAGATCGCCTCTATGTCATGGATCGCGGCTACGCCAAGTTCACGCTATTCAATGCCATCGTAAAAGCAGAAAGTAGTTATGTTTGCCGACTTCGCGATAACACGGTTTATGAAGTGGTTCAGAATCGCGAGTTATCCGAAGCCGCCATCGCGACAGATGTGCTGAGCGATCAAATTGTCTCGCTTGGCAAGTCGAGCAAGAACTCGGACAAGCCGGATCACGAGATTCGGCTTATCCAGATTCAATGCACGCCGCATAAGAACCGAACCGGTGCCAAAGCCAAAGGCTCCACCGCCCCGAACAGTGATGGAGACTTACGGATTGCTACGAACCTACTGGACGTTTAGCCACAATCAAAACGGAATCGAAATTCAGGCTTACTGCGCGATCATCGCCTGCTTGCTAATCAATCTTTGGACAGGCAGAAGACCGACAAAGAGAACCTTTGAGATGATCAGCTATTACTTCATGGGCCTCGCAAGTGAAGCGGAGCTAATTGCGCATCTGGACAAACTCAAGCGGCACGACGAAGCGAAATCAAAAAATCAGTAGTACGCCACCAGGGAGCAGTGCGCAAATGCTCGACCTGTCGTGAATGCTGCGCCCAGACGAATCAAGTGCCCATCAAACAAAACGCGAAAATTGACCACTAGCTCAATCGAGCTGTCGCCAAAACAAGCTGCCGGCACAGGGCGTGCCGAACAGTATTGCCCCTTTCCCCTTTTGTACGGCATGCAAGAGAATAGCAAAAAAAGTCGTTGGTGTCTCAAGTGCGAAGGAAACAGGGGTGGCTGGTAATCTTGTCTTGATTTTTGTAGAACAGGTGTCGAACGGGCGAGATCACCCTCTTGGCTTGCTTTCGTTAAGCCTAGCGGATCATGCTTCGGCTGTCCGTGTCTGCCACATGTGTTTCAATGGGTTTGCTTTTCATGGCTTCTCGAACTTCACAGCATTTCTGGCATGTCCGCCGTTGCTCGCTTTTTGGACAATTGGACAATGACCAATTGGATCAGCTTGAGAGGACATCTCGGATACGTACTTTTGCACGCGGTGACACCATTTACTTGCCTTCGGAAGCTTCCCAGGCTGTTTTCTTTTTGACGAAAGGACGCGTCCGGCTCTCGTCAGCCACCGCTGAAGGAAAGCTTGCGATCCTGGGCTTCATCGAACCTGGCGAAGTGTTTGGGGAACTGGCCCTGGTTGAGCCTGGGCCACGTGAAGAACGGGCAGAGGCCATGGCGGAATCGACGATCGTTTTGCTCTCGGGCGAAAGCCTACAACACTTGATGCAGCAATCCTCTCACGTCAGTTTACAAATCACCAAGTTGATGGGGTTTCGTCGGCGACAACTCGAGCGGCGACTACGCGGGTTACTGTTTCGATCAAACAAGACCAAACTAATTATGCTGATCCAAGATCTCTTGGATCAGTATGGGTTGCTCGAACAATACGGCTTAAACGGCCAAGTCAAACCAACACTGACTCCCAAGAAGCTGAGTGGCATCAAGTTGTCGCACCAGGATCTCGCTTCGCTAATCGGTGCAACCCGCGAATCGGTCACTCACATTCTCGGCGAACTGCAACGAAAGGGGATCGTTCAGTGCGGTCGACAAAAGATTTTGGTTTATGATTTACAGGCGTTGCAACTGGAGAGCGAAGAATCCGAGATGCGAAGAATCCGAGATGCGAAGACCACAGCCGAAACGCCACCCTGAAACAACCAACCTCGATTTGCCTTGCAAACCAAAGAAAGAACCGAAAGACTCTGAGTTAACAGGTCCATTGTGATCTACCTCACAGACTCCGAACTTGTTTTTTTCGATAGAATAGCTAGGTCCCAGACTCGATAACGATGCACGATATCCATTTCATGAATTCTTACGCTCGGGTGATACGATGAACGATGACCAATGGGCTCCCTGTCCGCCTGGCGAATTAGTCAAGTCAGCCAAACGAATCCAAGATACGAAACGAAAAGTACGGAGAAACGTATTATTGAGCGGAGGCGTGGCCATTTTGGCTGTCGCCATTTTCGCGTCACCCTTTTCACCTTTCAGCTCCCAGGATTCTACCGACTCGGGGAACAACTATGCGGGTATCACTTGTGCCGAAGTCAGGGCAAAGGTAGGCGATTACAAAGCTGATAAGCTAGAGCCTGCGATTCGTACCCAAATGGAAGAGCATTGTCGGCAGTGTGTGTTCTGTCGGCAATTATTGGCTCGCCAAAGTCGAGCTGCTCAGGATCGCTTGGCTGGCAACGCTGCCTCTTGGAAACGCCCGACTGCGGAGACTTGACTTGCTCCGCTTTGATCTTGGATTCAAAACGTCTCGGTTGCGATGTTACCGAGCAACTTGGTGGCGTTTGCGGCGTACGAAGACCATACCGGCAGCCCCCATAGCAATCAACGCAAACGACGATGGTTCAGGGACCGCCGAGGTGGCGAATGAGATTCGATAGATGGGCGTTGCACCCGAAATCGATGAGCTATCGAACGTATAGCCTGCCGCTGTGGTTAATCCGTCATAGGTGGTGAGTTCCGAAAACGCAAACTCGATCACGCCATTCTCGGCGACTCGGTTCCCATTGACGCTACCGACAAGAAATGCTGCATTGGCAGCGATCGCTTGCTCCGATCCAGCATTCCAGATATCGGCGCCAGTCTGGGAAATAGTGTTTAGCAATAGGTTGCCGCTCGTGTCGAGC
>JGI12048J13642_10084296_pt1 | contig 27643 bp, 28 predicted proteins | sample ElkSlonscriptome_16_FD_13642 | JGI IMG/M metagenome (IMG submission 13642)
CCAGGCGTGGTGTTCGATACCACGCGGCAAGTCGAGGAGCGCGAGCACCTCGAACAAGTCAATTCCCTCCTTAAGTCCTTCCTCGACAATTCCGCGAGCTATGTCTTCGCCAAGGATCTGGACGGCCGCTACATCTTGGCCAACCAGTTCTACCTCGAGGCCTTCGGCGAGACTGAGGCGAGCCTTTACGGCCGCACCGACCGCGACCGCTTCGGCGAGAACGAGTCCTACAGCCTGAACGACCGCCGTGTCGTCGAGACCGGCACTCCGATCGAGTTCGAAGAGGAAGCCCGCAAGGCGAATGGCGAGAACATACACGCCATCTCCGTCAAGTTCCCGCTCCGCGATTCCCGCGGCGTCCTGTTCGGCACCGGATCCATCTCGACCGATGTGACGGACCGCAAGCGGGCCGAAGCCGCCCTACGCAAGAGCGAGGACCGATTGCGCGTTCTGATCGAGGGCATCCCGCAACTCGTTTGGCGGGCGACCGATGGTGGACGGTTTACCTGGACGAGTCCGCAATGGGAGCGGATTACCGGTCTCTCGAGTGAACATAGCCGCGACCGCGGATGGCTCTCGGCAATCCACCCCGACGACACGGAGGGTGTGGTCGCCGCTTGGGAGAATGCACCGTCTGAAGGAATGCTCGAGGCCGAATGCCGGGTGCTCCAGGCGAGGGACGGGGGCTATCGCTGGTTTCAATGGCGGGCGCTGCCTGTGCGCGATGCGGAAGGCGAGATCATCGAATGGCTGGGCACGGCGACCGATGTCGACGACCTGCGCCGGCTTCAGGGACGGCAGGACGTGATGGTTTCCGAATTGCAGCACCGCACGCGCAATCTTCTTGGCGTTGTGCGTTCGATCTCCGAAGAGACCTTGCTGGCGAGCGAAACGCTCGAAGACTTTCGGACGGCCTTCAACGGTCGCCTGGCAGCGCTGTCGCGGGTCCAGGGTCTTCTCTCGCGCTCTGACGACGAACCGATCACGCTGGGTGCGCTCCTGCAGACCGAACTCGAGGCACTCGGTGCTTCAAGAATGCTTCAAAGGGCGGCGGTGAAGGGCCCGGACGTGCGCCTTCGCCGCGCGACCGTCCAGACGTTTGCTCTTGCCCTGCACGAGCTTGCGACGAATGCGCGCAAGCACGGGGCGCTTTCGACCGAGCACGGGCGCCTCGACGTGAACTGGAGCGAAGACAATGGAGAGGGCGGTCGGCGTCTGAGCCTTCATTGGCGTGAGACCGGCCTTCCGCCTCGCAAGGGCGGGAAAGCTTCGGGCGGATACGGGCGCGAATTGATCGAACGCGCATTGCCATATGTGCTCGAAGCCCAAACGTCATTCGAGCTAGGCGACGAGGAACTGATCTGCACCATCGACATGCCGCTTCCGCCTAAGGAAGCAGAGGACCGGACCACGATCGAATGAGGGGCCGCAAAAGCAACCGCCGTGACCGATTTCAAAGATAAGACAGTGCTTGTCGTTGAAGACGACTATTTCATCGCGATGGAATTATGTCGAAATCTCGAGGAAGCCGGGGCCGAAGTGGTGGGGCCGATTGGTCGGGTCGGGGAAGCACTCGCTCGAATCGCCCGAACCGATCGGCTCGATGGTGCCCTTCTCGATTTGAATCTGCATGGCTCCATGTCATTTCCTATAGCCGATAAGCTGCGCGAGCGTGACGTACCGTTCGTGTTCGCCACTGGGTATGACGATTCTGTCATCCCCGAGAATTACCGGGAAGTCCCGCGCTGCCGTAAACCGGTGGAGCTGCTAAGCATCCCGACGATCCTGTTTGATTGACTGGCCGATGACCAGTGGCGGACCAGTGTGAGATCACCCACTTGACGTCCGCTTGCACCCATTTTCCGTCATTCCGCAAGGCTTGGCACTTGCCCGAAAGCGGACTGGCGGCTTTTCTTCGCCAGAAGTAAACCAGAGGCCTCGGCCTTATCCTAGGTGCTGCCGCATGCATTACTCGCTGTGAGATCGAACGCTGGGGCAGGGGATAGACAACCCCGTTAACCACCTAAGCCATTGGATTTAAACGATAAAATGCGTTGGCGGAGACGGAGGGATTCGAACCCTCGATACCGCTATAAACGGTATGGTCCCTTAGCAGGGGACTGGTTTCAGCCACTCACCCACGTCTCCGCGACGCAACCTAGGCTGCGAGCCGCGGGCTATAGTCGGGCTGGCCGCGCGCTTCAAGGTGGCATTGTCGCTTTGCCTTCTTGCCGTGCGGGTTCAGCCCCTTGGCCGGAAACTGAAGAAACGGGCAGGATTGCGGCAGCGGTTCGCCGCACGTTCATACGCGGGCGGTTAGCCGATTCGCCTCGTCGCGTTTTCGATTCGCCTCGCCGAGAGCCGATTGCCGCTGCCCGAACGGATGACGGAGAAGGGCGGGCTCGCTTTGGGGGCGATTATGGCGCAAGGCGTCAACCATGAGGCAAGAGGCGGAATGCTGAACCATGACTGGACCTGACCGGATCACATCCGATGCCCGATGCCGGACCGCGCTGCGGCCGGTGGGACGGCTGTTCGCAGTCTTCGCCATGCTGCTCGCGGGGCTTGCCGGCCCGCTCGCGGCGCAGGACGCAGTCGAGACCTTCGATCCCGACGAAGCCTATTCCGCCCCGGCCGCGCCGGATGCGAACGGCGCGATCGATGCCGATCTCGCCCAGCCGCCGGTCGAGCCCCGGCCCGTGCCGCAGGAGCCGACCGAGGTCGAGACCTCGCGCGCGCCCGGCTTCAGCGACGATTTCGCCGATTACTCGGAGCCACCGGCCGACAGTTCGGAGACGGGCGTCCCGGTGGACGACCTGCCCGAATGGACCCGCGATTCCGGTGCCGAGCAGGCGCCGGAAATGGCCGAGACGGTTCCCCAGGGGGCAGCCGCCGATCCGGCGACCTATGGCGAGGATGACCTGATCGGCGCTGCCGAAGGCGTGTTCGGCAAGGGTGCGGAGGGCCTCGCCCGATTGATCGAGGACCTTCTGAAAAAGCAGGGCGAACCCAATGGCTACATCGTCGGGCGCGAGGCTGGCGGGGCCTTCATCGTCGGTGCGCGCTACGGGTCCGGCACGCTCCATCACAAGGTCGAGGGGACGCGCAAGGTCTACTGGACCGGCCCTTCGATCGGCTTCGATGCCGGGGCCAATGCGGGCAATACCTTCGTCCTGGTCTACAACCTGTTCGACACCGAGGACCTCTACGAACGCTTTCCGGCGGGCGAAGGGCAGGCCTATTTCGTAGGCGGGATGACCGCGAGCTACCTGCGCAAGGGCGATATCGTGCTGATCCCGATCCGGGTCGGTGCGGGGCTGCGGCTCGGCGTCAATGCGGGCTACATGAAATTCTCCAAGAAGCAGCGCTGGCTGCCCTTCTGACGCTGCACCGGCCGCGCGACGCGGGCGATTCCCGGTTGCAGCGCGGCCATCGGCGCGGCAGGAGGCGCTTGCCATGCTCGAACGACTCGAACCCCAATCGCCCGACGCGCTGCTCGCGCTGATCAAGCTTCACGCCGCCGATCCGCGCGGCGACAAGATCGACCTCGGCGTCGGCGTCTATCGTACCGAGGAGGGCGCGACCCCGGTTTTCGCCGCGATCAAGGATGCCGAACAGCGCCTGATCGATGATCAGGACAGCAAATCCTATCTCGGCCCGGAAGGCGACATGGGCTTCGTCAACGCGCTCATGCCCTGGATATTCGGCGAGGACGCGACCATGGGCGGGCGGATCGCCGGGATGCAGACGCCGGGCGGGACCGGCGCGGTGCGGCTCGCCGCGGCGCTGGCGCAGAAAGCGGGGATGAAGCGGCTTCACATGGGCGTGCCGAGCTGGCCGAACCATGCCCAGATCCTCGGCGATCTGGGGCTCGAAATCGCTCCCTTCGATCATGCGAGCGCCGACGGGACCGCCGATATCGACGCGGTGCTCGGTGCGATCCGGAGCGCGGGCGCGGACGAAGGCGTGCTGCTGCATGGCTGCTGCCACAACCCGACCGGCATCGACTACACCCCCGAGGAATGGGCGCAGATCGCCGATGCGTTCGAGATCTCGGGCGCCTTTCCGATCATCGACACCGCCTATCAGGGCCTCGGGCGCGGTCTCGAGGAGGACGCGGCGGGCCTGCGAATGGTCCTGGCGAAAGTGCCCGAGGCATTCATCGCCTATAGTTGCGACAAGAATTTCGGCATGTATCGCGACCGGGTGGGAGCCTTCTACATCCTTTCCGATGGCAAGGAGACGCTCGACAGGGCCTTTTCCAACGCCAATGCGCTGGCCCGGGCGAGCTGGTCGATGCCGCCCGATCACGGCGCCGCCGCGGTGCGCCTGATCCTGCGCGACAACGCGCTTACGCAGATGTGGCAGGACGAACTCGATGCGATGCGCGCGCGGATGCGACAGGTGCGCGACCGGCTCGCGGCTGCGGGCATGGCGGGCAGCGTCGACCTCGCCCCGCTCGGGCGGCAGAACGGGCTGTTCTCGATGCTCCCCGTGACCAAGGAGCAGGTCGCGAGCCTGCGCGAGGATCATGCGATCTACATGGCAGGGTCGGGCCGCATCAATGTCGCTGGTCTGACAATGGGCAATATCGACCGCTTCATCGATGCGATCGCCGAGGTGACCGGCTAGGAGCCTCCCCGGGGAATTCATCAAGTATCTGATATTATTCGGTAAACGCCGAATTAACGGCCTGTGAAGGTTCTCACATATATCGTCGGGCGACAAAAACCCGAACGGGTCGCGCCTGATAATCCATGAGGAGACATCACATGGCCACCAATCCGACCGGCGCCGACGATCCTGCCATGGGTCGTCGCAAAGGCGACCGGCGAGAGGCGCAGGAACCCTTCGAGGGCGCCGACCGCCGTGCCGGCGAGCGCCGCGCAGGCGGTGATCGCCGCCGGTTCGAGCGCCGTTCGGGCGTCGATCGCCGCGCCGATCAGGACTGAAGGGGCGCTGGCGCAGATGGGGATCAGCGAAAACCTGGAATCGGTCGAACGGCGCTATGCAAGGCGCCGCCATATCAATATGGGCGCGGTGCTCAAGGGCACGGACGGGGCTGAATATCGCGGCACGATCCGCAACATTTCCGAAACGGGCTGCCTGTTCGGTTGCGACGGAGCGGCAGGGCCGACGCCCGGTGCGCATTACAGCCTCCGCATAGAAGGGCTCGAAGTGCAGGTCGTATGCGCCGCGTGGTCCGAGGACGGCCATGCCGGGCTCGAACTGGCTGAACCGCTGCACCCGGCGGTCGTCGACGATCTCGTGCGGGCGGCGCTGCTGGCGCTGGCCGCCAATGCGCGCCAGGACCGGCAAGGCAATCGCGAGCGGCTCGAAGACCTGCCGCCGCTTTCGCGCGGGCGGCGCGGCTCGCTGCTCTAGCCGTGGGCCCGGGACCAGGCGCCCATCGAGCCGAGATAGATGTCGAGGTGTTCGAAGCCTCGTGAAGCGAGCCAGCCGGCCGCGACCGTAGCGCGCATCCCGCTCGCGCACATCAAGGTGTAATGCCGCGCCGGGTCGAGATCGCGCCAGCCTTCGTTGAGATGGCCGACATAGAGATGCAGTGACCCGTCGATCGCGCCGCTTGCGCGCTCGTCGGCATCGCGCACGTCGAGCAGGGTCCATTCCCCCTCGTCCTCCTCCAGCCTGTGTGCGACCGTCCCGGTGCGCACCATCGGGATCGTTCGCATGTTCGCGCCCCCGGCTGCTGCCGGGACAACGCCGACATAGCCGCCCGCGATCCGATCGAACCCGATCCGCGCAAGATGCTCCATGGCCGCTGCCAGCTGCGCCTGGTCCGAAGCCACCAGTCCGATGCGATTCTCCTCGCCGATGAACCAGCCCGCAAAGGCGCTGATCATGCCGGTCGGCAGGCTCATCGATCCGCCAAGGTGGCCCGAGGCGAAGGCGAGCGGGTCGCGCACGTCGACCAGGCGATCGCATTCCGCTTCGCGCAGCTGCGCGAGCGAAAGAACCCGGGGCCGCAGAACGCGCGGCGCCGGGGCGGCTCCATCCATGTTGAGCTGTTCCATCAGGCGGAAATAGGGCGGCTGATAATGGTTCTCGTCGATCTTGAATGCGATGAACTTGTCGCGGCTCGAGAATTGCAGGCGCGGATTGTTGCGCCTTTCGTGGCCGATGGTCGAGAATTCACGCTCGGCCATGCCCGACCCGCAGACCGAGCCTGCACCATGCGCCGGATAGACGATCGCCTGATCGCCGAGTCCGAGCAGTTTCTGCAGCGAATCGTAAAGGAGCCCTGCGACCTCGCGCTTGCGATCGGGGTAGAAATCGGTCCGTCCGACATCGCCCACGAAAAGCGCGTCGCCCGTGAAGACGCCGACGGCGCCATCGGGATATTCGGTGTCGTGGATCGCATAGGCGAGATGGTCGTCGGTATGGCCCGGTGTCTCGATCACCTCGATGCGAAGCTGGCCGATATCGACGGTGTCGCCGTCACGCGCGGTGTCGGCGAAGACGACAGGGCGTTCGGGGTTCGGGCCGTGGAGCACCTTGGCCCCGGTCATGGCAGCAAGGATCGGCGAGCCGGAGACGATGTCCTCGTTGCGGTGGGTTTCGAGGATATGGGTGATCTCGAGGCCTGCCGCGCGCGCTTTTTCGAGATAGATCTCGCAGTCGCGGCGCGGATCGACCACCGCTGCCTTCCCGCCCGCTCCGACGAGGTAGGACAGGTGCGACAGGCCCGGTGTCTTGATGGTTTCGAGGATCATGGCTGCTCTTCCTTTTGCTGTGTGCCCAAGCAATGGGATAGGCGCGCCCCGTGTTCCTACTGAGGCGGCGCTATCGGCCCGACCCTGTAAGGCCCTGCATGCGCTTGAGATAGCGTGCGAGCACGTCGATCTCGAGATTGACATGCGCACCTACTGCAAGCTGGCCCAGCGTGGTGACCTCGGCGGTGTGGGGGATGATGTTGAGTGCGAAATCGCATGCGCCGTCGGCCCTGTCGCGCACGTCGTTGACGGTAAGCGAGACCCCGTCCACCGTGATCGATCCCTTCTCCGCGATGAAGGGTGCCATTTCGGCCCGCGCCCGGATCGCGACGAGCCACGAATCCCCGGTGCGCTTGTGAGCGACGACTTCGCCGATCGAATCCACATGGCCCGTCACGATATGTCCGCCCAGCTCGTCGCCGAGCCGCAGCGAAGGTTCGAGATTGAGCCGGCGGCCTTCCTCCCACATGCCCGGCACAGAGCGCGAGACGGTTTCGCCCGAGACGTCGACATCGAACCACGCATCGCCCTTCGTGCCGCCGCGCGCGACGACCGTCAGGCAAACGCCCGAACAGGCGATCGAGGCACCGATGTCGATCCGTTCGGGATCGAGCGGGGCGGCGATGCGCACGCGCCGGTCGCCGCGCTGCTCGCTGCTCTGGATGGTGCCGATGGCGGTGACGATGCCGGTGAACATTGGGGGGCGTGCTCCTTCGCTAGCGGACGCGCTGATAGGCGGTGAAGCTGTCGCTGCCAAGCTGGCAGCAATAGCTGCGCCGCCAGCGGCCATGCGCGTGTTCGAGCCCGTCCGGACCGTCGAGCCCGAGGCTCCCGAGCGCGCGCAGCCCGTCGCCGATCACGATGGGCGCGCGGTAGAGGTGCAGTTCGTCGACGAGATCGGCTTCGAGAAAGGCCGAGGCCGCCCCGGCGCCGCCTTCGACATAGACCGAGAGCACGCCATCGAGATCCGCGATGTCGGCCGGTTCGTTGACGACCGTGACGCCGTCCGGCTTGACCCCGCGCGTGAGCACCAGGCGCTGCGGGCTGCGCTCTTCGAGCCCTCGCAGGCGCACGTCGAGCCGCGGGCGATCCGCCCGCCACGTTCCCCCGCCGACAAGGATCGCATCGTGGCGCGCACGCATCGCGTGAACATGGGCGCGCGCTTCATCGCCGGTGATCCATTGGCTGGTGCCGTCGGCCAGCGCGATGCAGCCGTCGAGCGATAGCGCGAGCTTGAGCGTGACCCGGGGCCGACCGAGCCGGCGAAGCGTGAGATAATCAGCAAGGCTGGCTGCGGATGCCGCATCGTCGAGCAGCGCGACGTCTATCCCGGCGCGTTCGAGCCGGGCGATGCCCTCGCCAGCGGTGCGCGGGTCGGGGTCGCGCTGGCCGATCACCACCCGCGCCGGGGCAGCATCGGCGACTACGTCGCAGCAGGCCGGCCCGCGCTTCGAGGCATGGGCACACGGTTCGAGCGTGACATGGAGGGTCATCCCCTTGGCGCCGCCACCGGCGAATGCTTCGAGCGCAATCGCCTCGGCATGCGGGCGCCCGCTTTCGCGGGTCCAGCCGCGCGCCATGACGCGGGGCCGTTCGCCTTCGGAAAGGAGCAGCGCCCCGACTCCCGGATTGGGACGGCAGAGTGGGCGCGCGCGCAGGGCGAGCCGTGCCGCGGCAGCCATCCACGCCTCGTCGCCTGTCGCCGGCGCGCCTATTGCGCGGGTCCTTCGCCGCTGTCCTGTTCGGCTCCCGCTGCCTCGGCTGCGGCCTGTTCGGCGGCGCGTTCCTCTTCGGCGCGGCGCTCGATCTCCTCGACATCCATGCCCGTCGCCCGGCCAAGCGCCTTGTAGAGCTCGCGCTTGCGTTCCGCGATCGCCTCGGCCCGCGCCTCGCGCAGTTCCTTGACCTCCTGATTTTCCAGATTCGAGGCCATGATCTCCTCATCCGTGCGGTCGGGATCGAGGGTCGTGATGTAAGTGACCGTGGGCGGTGCCGGTTCCTTGTAATGGGTCTCGTTCGAAAGCCAGGCGAATATCACCACCAGCGGCAGGCAGGACGCGGCGAGGATCGGCCAGCGATAGGGGTTCGGCTTCCTGAACTCGTGCCAGAAATCGAGCGCCCCCGTCTTGGGGTTGAAGCGTGAATGGGACAGCATGCGGGAGAACATGGGCGCAATATAGGTGACCGCGCGCCCGCGCGCCAGTTCCCTTCGTCGCGGGCGGCGGAGGTCCTAAAGGTAGGTCACGCTGATCGGCACGCGCCCGCGCAGGTCGCCGCCGGCGCGTTCGTCGCCGCTGATGACGAGCGTGCCCGCAAAGGAGAATTCGAGCCGCCCGTTTTCGTCGAGCACCGGCATGGCCGGCAGCGAGGTGGCGAAATCGCGCAGCCGCGCCTGCCCTCCGAGAATTCCGCGCATCTCGATCTCGAAAGGGAATTGGACATTGATCGGCTCGAACGGGGCGCCCGTCACGATCGCGCGGCCGGTGATCGGCATGCCGCCGAGATCGTCGACATCGCCGAACAGCCGCTTTTCGCCGGTATCGAGATCGAGCAGGACGCGCCCTTCGCCCCGGCCGATGATGACGACGCGGCCGAAATCCATGTCGGAATCGATCTCGATCGATAGCCGCTGGCAGTTGCGGTTCCGGTTGCCGTTGCCATTGCCATTGCCATTCTGGTTGCCCTTGCCGCGGCAGCCGGGCGGCAGGTCGCACTGCGGGCACGCGCCTTGCGCCAGCGCCGGCGGCGCGGCGGCGGGCAGGGCAAGCCCGAGAAGGGGGGCGAGCAGCAGGAAAACCCGTGCGAACATGACCGCCGGTTAACAGGCCATAGTTAACGAGCTGCTAAGCATGCTGGCGAAGGCAATCAGCCGAAGGCGGCGTAGAGCGAGCGGCCCTGTTGCTTGAGCCAGCCATCGGCGGTGCGGATTTCGCCTTCGTAGATGTGTGCGAGCAGGGCGTGAAAGGCGGGCGAATGGTCGAAATGGACCAGGTGCGCGACTTCGTGTGCGACGACCGAGCGGCGGACGAAATCGGGTGCCTGCACCAGCCGCCAGTTGATGCGGATGCGGCTCATGTCCGAACAGCTACCCCAGCGCCGCTGTGCGCGCGAAAGGGCGATTGGGACAGGGTCGAGCCCGGCGGCGGTGCAGTAATCGTACATGTCCGCCTCGACCAGCGCCAGTGCCTCGCGTTCGAGCCAGCGCCGCAGCCGCCCTTCGATCCCGTCAATCGGCCCGCCCACGCGCAGCGCGCCATCCGCCAGGCGCGGCGTGCGCGGCGCGGTCTCGGCCCAGTCGATGCGCAGGGCCTCTCCCCGCAGCAATACGTCGCCGCCCGGTCGCGGAGCGGCGCGGCGCGGGATCCTGGCGTGCTGCTGGGCCAGCCAGTCGGTACGGGCATGGGCGAACGCGATCGCCTGCGCGCGCGGCGCCCAATGGGGCACGGTCAGGCGCACCTCGCTGCCGTCGGGCGCGAGGCGCAGGGTGAGCCGCCGCGCGCGTTTGTGCTGGCGCAGGACGATCGGCACGCGCTCGCCGTTGAGTTCGATCTCGGGATCGATCGCGGCTCGGCGCAGCCAGAGCGTCATGTCTCATCCCCGCTTTCCGCGAGGACCGGCGGCTCGAGCGCGTCCATGTCGGGCGCGGGCCATTCGACGATATGGTGTTCGAGCGGGCCTGCCTCGGTCTCGCTTACCACGCGGCCCGCGACCGAGACGCCGACTCGGTGCACCGCCTCGCGGTCTCCGCAGACGAGATAGTGCCAGCTCGGCAGCAGGCGCCCGGCGGCCCTCAGGCGATAGGCGCATGTCGAAGGCAGCCAGGGCACGTCCTCGACGATGGAAAGCGTCAGGCGCAGGCAATCGGGCACTAAGGCCTTGCGGTTGCGATAGTCGCGGCAACGCGCGGTTCCGGTATCTAGCAGCTTGCAGGCGACATTGGTGTCGGAAATCTCGCCCGTATCGGCATCCTCGATCTTGTGCAGGCAGCACTTGCCGCAGCCATCGCACAGCGCCTCCCACTCGGCGCGGTTGAGTTCGCCGAGCGGCATGGTCCAGAAGCTTTCCCTCAGCTCGCCCATTTCCGGATCTCGGCGGCAAAGGCCTGCGCGCCTTCGCGGCCCGGCTGGTCGGTCGGCAGCGGGGCGATCGGTTCGCCCTCGGGACCGAACAGGTAGGTGATGCGCGAATGTTCCATCAGGTAGCCCCCGTCGGGCGTTTCCTCGCCCCTGGCGGCATAGACCGCGAATTCCTCCACCGCCTTGTCTACCTGCGCCTGCGTGCCGGTGAGGCCGATGATATCGTCGGAAAAGGCGCTGGTGAATTCGCCGACGACCTCGGGCGTGTCGCGCGCGGGATCGACGGTGATGAAGATCGGCTGGACGCGCGCGGCGAGTTCGGGATCGCTTTCCTCCAGCGTCTTCATTCCCTGCGCGATGCGCTGCATGTCGGTCGGGCAGATGTCGGGGCAATAGGCGAAACCGAAATAGACCACGCGGTATTTGCCGGCGAAATCGTCCCATCGCACCGTCTCGCCCGCACTGTTCACCAGTTCGAACGGCCCGCCGATGCTGGAACCGGCGAGCGGCGGATCGATCGGAGCGGACGCTTCGGGCGCACAGGCGGCCAACATGAGCAGGCACGCCAGCGCGGCAAGCGTTCCGGAAGCGGTGGATCGGGCGGAGGTCTTGGCGTGTGGGTTCATGCTCTGCTAACTGGCGATGTGACAGCGGGGCGGCGTGGTCGAAAACGTTCGACGGGCCGCGCCCGTGCAATGGGAAAGTGGCAGGAAATGCGAAAGGACAAAAGCGTGTTCGCACCCGTTTTGCGCAAGTTAGGAAGTCCCGCGCTGATTGCGAGGGCGGCGCTGGGTGCCCTCGTGATCGCCGGGGCCGGACATGCGGTAGTGCTCGCTCCGCCCGCTGCGGCACAATTCTATTCCGAGGGCTACCAGTTTCTCAAGGCCGTGCGTGACCGCGACGGCGATGCCGTGACCGAAATGCTGAACGAGCCGGGGACGACCGTCATCAATGCCCGCGACATCACGACGGGCGAAACCGGGCTCCACATCGCCGCCGCGCGGCGCGACGTGCTGTGGGTGAAATTCCTGCTCCAGAAAGGCGCCGATCCGAACATCCGCGACAACAAGGGCCTGACCCCCCTGCAGATCGCAGCGACCCTCGGCGAGGTCGATGCGGTCGAGGAGTTGATCAAGCGGGGCGCGCAGGTCGACGTTTCCGACAGCCAGGGCGAGACTCCGCTCATTGCCGCCGTCCACCAGCGCAACGTGGCGCTGGTGCGCCGCCTGCTCGCACAGGGGGCCAATCCTGACCGCAACGACAATTCGGGCCGCTCGGCGCGCGACTACATGGAATTGCAGCGCGGCAATTCGCTGATGCGGGCCGAATTCGAGGCCGCCGACGAAGCGCGCAAGGATGAGGGAACCAACCAGCAATACGGGCCTTCCTTCTGACATGGACACGATGACCGACCAGCCCGACTTCGCCGACATGACCTTGGACGAGCTTGCGATTGCGCTCGCCCCCGACATCGCCGCCTCGGCGGTGTTCGACGGATGGAACGACACCGCGCTCGAAGCCGCCGCCGAAATGGCCGGCGCCGATCCCGACGTCGCAAAGCTCGCCTTTCCCGCGGGTACGGCGAACGGGCGGGCGATGCAGATGATCGAGGCGTGGATTCGATCGGTCGACAAGGCGATGGAGGCTGAATGGCCGCAAGAGCGCCTCGCCCAGCTAAAGATCCGCGAGCGTATCCGCACCCTCGTCGGTTTCCGGCTCGAGGCGGTCGCCGATATCGACGAGGCGGTTCGCCGCGCGCTCGCGATCATGGCGATGCCGCAGAACGCTCCGCGTGCATTGAAATTGGGCTGGGAATCGGCCGACCTGATGTGGCGGCTCGCAGGCGACAGGGCGACCGATTACAACCACTATACCAAGCGCGCGATCCTCGCCGGGCTCTATTCGGCGACGCTAGCGGTCTTCGTGAACGACGACAGCGAGGGCAAGGAGGACACCTACGCCTTCCTCGACCGCCGGATCGAAGGGGTCATGAAATTCGAGAAGGTGAAGGCGCAGCTGACCGGCGGCGACCGCGAACTGCCCAGCCTGACGCGGTTTCTCGGCCGGCTGCGCTATCCCTCTAGGTAGAAACCTCCATATCGGAAGTGGAAAACGGTCCCGGGTCCTCGCCTCGGGGCGCGGGCTGCCCTATTAACGCTGTGAGAATCGCAGTGGCCGCGCGGCCATGCGGATGAATTGACGGGAAGGGACGTTTCGAAATGGCGGGTTCGCTCAACAAGGTCATGCTGATCGGCAATCTCGGGGCCGACCCCGAAGTGCGCACGTTCCAGAACGGCGGGAAGGTCTGCAATCTGCGCGTCGCGACGAGCGAGTCGTGGAAGGATCGCAATACCGGCGAGCGACAGGAGCGGACCGAATGGCACTCAGTCGCGATTTTCAACGAAGGCCTGGCCGGGGTTGCCGAGCGCTATCTCAAGAAAGGCAGCAAGGTCTATCTCGAAGGCCAGCTGCAGACCCGCAAGTGGCAGGACCAGAGCGGCAATGACCGTTATTCGACCGAGGTCGTGCTGCGCGGGCCGAACTCGGTCATGACCATGCTCGACGGCGCGCCCGGCGCAGGCGGCGGCGGCGGCGGTCGTTCCGGCGGTTTCGGCGGCGGCGGTGCCGGCTATGGCGATCGCGGCGCGGGCGGCCAGCCTGCAGGCGCAGGCGGCGCCGGCGGCGGCTGGAACCAGGGAGGCGGCGGTTCGGGCGGCGGCTCGGGTGGCGGCAATTACGACGATCTCGACGACGACATCCCCTTCTGATCGACGGACCCCGAAATGGGACGCGCTGCGGCGCGGCCTGGTGCTGGTGGCGGGTCTGTCCTTATTGTTCGCGTCGGCCCTGTCGGCACCGATTGTCCCGGCATCGAAATTGTCCGCGGCGGAGCCGGAGCAGACGGTCGCCGACCGCCGTGCACGGCGGCTCGAGGAACGCGATGTGGCGCTTGCGGCGGCCCGCGAAACCATTTCGGAATGCGCGTCGGGCTGCATCACGCCCATCGAGGCGACGGCCCTTGCCTTTTCCGCGGGAGAAGGCCGCGCAGTGCCTGGGCGTTTCCTCCTCGACGTGCGAGGCGGGGGGCGCAGCCGTCTTCGCCGTGAACAGAACCTCTATTTCCTCAATTCGCAAGGGGATTACAGCGCATTCGGCGTCCTCGTGATCGCTTTCGAGGCCGATGCCATGCGGGCCCTGCTCAATCCCCAGCCGCTCCCCCGGGCCACGGCCGAGCCCGAGGGCGACATCGTCGTCCAAGCCCATCTCCCGCGCGATGAGGTGTCGCTCAGCGTCGCCAACATGATGAGCCGCTATCGAGGCAAGCGCATGCTGGTGGACGGAGAGGTGAGCCTGCAATGGATCCGGCAGGGATACGGCGCCGTCTCCGAAGGGCGCCGCACCCGGCGCGAGCGCGGGTATTATCAGGTCTGGGTGCGGGTCACCGATCCGGCGCAGGTCGCGTGGGTGGGCAAGCCGGCGCCGCGCGACTAGAAGCTGCCGAAGCCGATGGAACCGCCCGCGCACGCAGCCATTGATACCGCGACGCCATGGCATCGCCGGAAAACACCTCTGCCTCGCCGCTTACGATCGGCCAGCTCATCGCCGGAATGGGTCTGTTCGGCAGCGCGACGCCGCTGTCCAAGATCATCGGCGAGCACTACCCGGTCTTCACCGCGAGCTGCATGCGCATGGTCATCGCGAGCATCGTGCTTGCTCCCTTCGTCCTCGCGCTGACCAGCCGCTATCGGGATACGGAGCGCTCCGACTGGGCCGTAATCGCCGCCATCGCCGCCTTCGGCATGGTCGGCTTCACCGCCACCATGCTGTTCGGGATGCGGCTGACGACGGGCGTCATCGGTTCGACCATCATGAGCGCCTCGCCCGCCATCACTGCCGCGGCGGCGGTCGTGTTCTTCGGCGCGGCGATGAACTGGCGCAAGGGCGGGGCGCTTGCGCTCGCGGTCGTGGGCGTCGTCGTGATCAACGTCTTTCGCGGGGGCGGCAATGCAGGCGAGGCGGTGCTGCTGGGCGGCTTTCTGGTGCTCGTCGCGGTCTGTTTCGAGGCGGCCTACACCCTCCTTTCGCGCAAGCTGTCCGACGGGATCACCTCGCTCGAGGCGACACTGGCAGCCTCGCTCCTTGCCGCCCCGCTCTTCGTCGCGCTCGCCTTCACCTTCGATCCCAACCCGTTCGATTTCTCGCGCGGGACCGACCGCTCGCTTTATGCGCTGCTGTTCTGGGGGGCGGGCACGGGCGGGCTCGCGCCGGTGCTGTGGTACAACGGGGTGAGAAAGGCGCCGGGCGCGCTTACGGCAGGGGCGATGTCGGTCATGCCCCTGACGGCGCTCGGCCTGTCCTATGTCCTGCTCGGCGAAGCCTTCCGCTGGGTCCATCTCGCCGGTTTCGGGCTGGTGTTCGCCGGGCTGGTGCTGATGATCCTCGAACACGCAAAAGGCGGCGAGGGGGATTAGTTCTTCTTCAGCGCGGCCAGCGCCTCGGCGAGGAGCCCGCGTGGCGTATCCTCGTCGGCGAGCCCCGCTGCGGCCCGCGCTGCATCGGCGCCCGGACCTTCGGCATAGGGATCGATCGCGAGGCCCAGCGTCTGCGCAACCGCCTCGCCGAGGTCGAAGGCATCGCCCGCATATTCGATCTCGTCGAGATCCTCGCGTTCGAGCTCGATCTCGATCGCCTCATCCTCGTCCGCAGGCGCGGTGCGCGCGGATTCGGGCACGAAGCTGAGGTCGAAGGCCTCGCTGATCGTGACCGGGAAATTCTCGTTCGAGACCGCGCAGACCTGCTGCACCGCCGCGCTCAGCATCCCTCTCGCGCGGATCGCTTTCGCTCTTTGCTCAAGCGTGACTTCGGCCCGCAGCGAATCGATGCCGCCAAGACCGAAACGTCGCGCGAGAGCCTCGCGTTCAGCCGCATCGGCCTCGATCACCACCGGATCGGCCGGCAGCGGGCGCGCCTTCACTAGGCGGCTCAGTTCAGGGCCCTGATGTGTCGCAGCATCGGTCACGCAGGGGGCCTTACCAGATTCCGCTCGCCTTGATCATGTCCTCGTCGCTGAAGCGCGACAGGCGATCCGAAAGGGCGAGCAGCTTGTCCGCGACGCATTCCGCCGATGCCTGATCGTCGGCCCCCTCGGCGAACTGCACATTGCGGCTTACGGCAGCGACGAGCTTGTCGCGGTCCTTTTCGTTGAGCGCGCCGCGATAGGCGCCAAGCCGCCCGCCGAGCAGGCTCATCAGCTTGCCGACCTTCTTGCCCACGACCACGTCGTTGACGCCGAATTCGCGCAACTGACCGTCCATGTCCTCGACGAACAATTCCGCGAGCAGGGCGCTTTCGGCGCGCATTTCGGAAGCCTCGATCCGCACGATCACGGTGCTGAGGACAGCGGTGATGAGATCGAACCGCCCACCGACCGTGTCGGCGACCCTGCAATCGGTGTAGAAGCTTTTCTCGCGGGCGAGTTCGATCACCCGGTGCCACAGCGGGCGGATGCGCTCGCGCGGGTCCGGCGCTGTGCCAAACACCTTGGCAAGGAAGGCGAGCGGGCGGGATTTGTCCTTGGTCGGCATCGAAGGGCTTTCGGGTCTGGCTTTCGGGCGGGAGCGCCTTTCTGCCGGAAGTGGCAGGCGTTCAGTCCGGATTCAACCGCGCAGGTGCATCGCGGTTCCGCGGCCAAGCGTCGGCCGGGCGCCCTGCGGCGTTGCCAGCCGCGCCGAGGCGGCTTAAAGCGCCTTGCACGAATGACGGACGGGCGCGCATCGCGCGCCGATTGAGAACAGACGGGAATCGGTCACCTTGGATATCGAACGCAGCTTCGCGGAGGCGGATACTGGCAATGGCACCACCGGGCCCGAACCCGGCGCCGGAACCGGCATTGGCCGGGCGGCGCGGGCGATGCTGGTCGCGCTGGGCGTGGGCCTCGTGCTGTCGGGCTGTTCCTCGATCCGCGAATCGCGCGGCTACATCCGCGATCCGATCCTCACCCAGTTGATCCAGCCCGGCATCGACAACCGGCGCTCGGTCGAAGGGACGCTCGGCCGGCCGACCTTCACCAGCGCCTATGGCGAGCCGACCTGGTATTACGTTTCCAGCACCACGGGGCGCAAACCCTTCGTGCGCCCGCGCATTCGCCAGCACAACGTGCTTGCCGTGCGCTTCGACGATGCGGGCAATGTCGCCGAGGTCGATCGCTCCGGCATCGACGAGGTCGTCTATCTGCGGCCCGATGGCGACAAGACGCCCACCCTGGGCCGCGAGCGCGGCTTCCTAGAGGACCTGTTCGGCAATATCGGGCGCGTCGGCGGTGTCGGCGGTCCGGGTGCGGGTCCGGGCGGCGGGCCATAGGCTAGGCCGGGGCGCAGGCTTGACCGCTTTGACCGAGCGCCCATATCGCGCGGCATGAGCAATTCGAGCGACAGCCACGGCATGGTCCAGTGGCACGGCACCACCATCATCGGCGTGAAGCGCGGCGACAGGACCGTCATTGCGGGCGATGGCCAGGTCTCCATGGGCAACACCGTGATGAAGCCCAATGCCCGCAAGGTCCGCCGGATCGGGCAGGATGACGCGGTGATCGCCGGGTTCGCCGGCGCCACCGCCGATGCTTTTACCCTGTTCGAGCGGCTCGAGAAGAAGCTCGAGCAATATTCCGGCCAGTTGATGCGCGCCTCGGTCGAACTCGCCAAGGACTGGCGCACCGACAAGTATCTGCGCAATCTCGAAGCCCTGATGATCGTAGCCGACAAGGATGCGCTGCTGGTGCTGACGGGCAATGGCGACGTGCTGGAACCCGAAGGCGGCATCGCGGCGATCGGTTCGGGCGGCAATTACGCTCTCGCCGCAGCGCGGGCGCTGTCCGATTACGAGGACGATCCCGAGGCGATCGCGACAAAGGCGATGGCGGTCGCGGCCGATATCTGCGTCTTCACCAACGGAAACCTGACCGTAGAGACGGTCTGACCGGACACCGATAGACCCATGGACAATCTCACCCCCAAGGCGATCGTCGCCGCTCTCGATGAACACATCATCGGCCAGAAGGAAGCCAAGCGCGCGGTTGCCGTCGCGCTGCGCAATCGCTGGCGGCGCCAGCGGCTCGGCCCGGACCTGCGCGACGAGGTCACGCCCAAGAACATCCTGATGATCGGCCCCACCGGCTGCGGCAAGACCGAGATCAGCCGGCGGCTGGCGAAGCTCGCCGAAGCTCCCTTCGTCAAGGTCGAGGCGACCAAGTTCACCGAAGTCGGCTATGTCGGGCGCGATGTCGAACAGATCGCGCGCGATCTCGTCGAGGAAGCGATCCGGCTCGAAAAGGAGCGCCGCCGCGAAAGCGTGCGCGAGGCGGCCAGCGATGCTGCGATGGAGCGCCTGCTCAACGCGCTGGTCGGCGAAAACGCGTCCGAGGCCACCCGCCAGAGCTTTCGCGAACGCATCGTCCAGAACGCGATGAACGAGGTCGAGGTCGAGATCGAGGTTTCCGAAAGCCCGGGAATGCCCTTCGACATGGGGAACATGGGCGGCTCGATGCAGATGATCGACCTGTCCGACATGATGGGCAAGGCGTTCGGCAAGCGTCCGTCGAGAAAGCGCAAGCTGCGCGTTCCCGATGCATGGGACAAGCTGGTCGACGAGGAAGCGGACAAGCGCCTAGACGATGACGATGTCGCGCGCGTCGCGCTGGAAAACGCGCAGACCAATGGGATCGTGTTCCTCGACGAAATCGACAAGATCGCCGTATCCGACGTGCGCGGCGGATCGGTCAGCCGCGAGGGCGTGCAGCGCGACCTGCTGCCCTTGATCGAGGGCACGACCGTGTCGACCAAGCATGGCCCGATGAAGACCGACCACGTCCTGTTCATCGCGAGCGGGGCGTTCCATGTCGCCAAGCCTTCGGACATGCTCCCCGAACTGCAGGGCCGTCTGCCGATCCGCGTGAACCTGCGGGCACTGACGGAAGAGGATTTCGTGCGCATCCTGTCGGAGACCCGCGCCAACCTGGTCGAGCAATATCGCGCCCTGATCGGGACCGAGGAGGTCGAGCTCGATTTCACCGACGATGCCGTGCGCGAAGTCGCCCGGATCGCCGCGCAGGTGAACGAGAGCATCGAGAACATCGGCGCGCGGCGGCTCCAGACCGTGATGGAAAAGCTGCTCGAGGAAATCAGCTTCGAGGCCGAGGAGCATGTCGGCGAGACGATCACCGTCGATGCCGCCTATGTGAAGGAGCGCCTGTCCGACCTCGCGGGCAATTCCGACCTGTCGAAATACATCCTGTGACGCGCGGCCGGCCCGTCAGCGATCTCGGCGAGATGCTGGCGGGCATGCGACCTGACCTCGACGATCGCGCCTTTGCCTTCGTCGTCATCGAGGGCGACCGCCCGCCTCCGGTCGACGCCTTCGCTCTCGTGCACGAGGCGGAGGGAAGGAGCGCGATCGTCCCCGCGCCCGATGCGGACCCGCGCTTCGCCCGGATCACTTTGGCCGTACATTCCGCCCTCGAGGCGGTCGGGCTCACCGCCGCCGTCTCAGGCGCGCTCGCGGCGAAGGGCATCGCCTGCAATGTCGTTGCGGGGTTTCACCACGACCACCTCTTCGTCCCTTGGGAGCGCCGGGTGGAGGCGCTTGGCATTCTCGATGCCCTTTCGCATGACGCGCGTCGATGATCGTGGACGGTTCATAGGGCGCGCGCAGGCCGACGGTTGAGCAACGGGGCGAGGCAGGCTTTACTCCCTCACAATCCAAACGAACCGGGGACCCAGCCATGATCAGGACCACCATGCTCGCAGGTGCCGCGCTTGCCGCGCTCGCCGCACCCGCATTGGCGCAGCAAGAGCCCGCCGCGCGGATGCCGCCCGCGCTCACCGCGCCCGCGATCGAATACGAGATGTGGACGCTCGAAAACGGTCTTCGCGTCATCGCCATCCCAGACGAGACGACCAGCACCGTCACCACCTCGCTGTGGTACGATATCGGCTCCAAGCTCGACCCCGAGGGCCGCAGCGGATTTGCCCACCTGTTCGAGCATATCCTGAGCCGCAAGACCGAGAACATGCCCTACAACATGATCTATTCGCTGACCGCGGATATCGGGGGCACGCGCAATGCGTCGAACTGGATCGACCGGACCAATTACTACGAGCAGGTTCCCGCCGCCTATCTCGAGACGATGCTGTGGACCCACCGCGAGCGCATGGCGAAGGTCGTGGTCGACGAGGAGGTGTTCGAGACCGAGCGCGGCGTGGTGAAGGAGGAACTGCGCCAGCGTGTCCTTGCCCCGCCCTATGGCCGCCTGCAGCGCTTCGTTCTTCCGGAGAACGCCTATGACGTCATGCCGCATCGACGCCCCGGCATCGGCTCGATCGAGGATCTCGACAGCGCGACACTCGACGATGCGCGCGCCTTCTACGAGGCCTATTACGGGCCGGACACCGCGACGCTGATCGTCGCCGGCAATTTCGAACTCGCCGGCCTCAAGGCGCTCGTCGATGAATATTTTGCCGACATCCCGCCGCGCGCCAACCCGGTGCTGCTCGCGATCGAAGCGCGCGAGCCGGAACGCACCTCCCCGCGCACCGTCGCCGCGACCGCGCCCAACGTGCCGCTGCCGGTCTATGGCGGGGTCTGGAAGGGCGTGCCCGTCACCCATCCCGACGCCGCCGCTCTCGAAGTGCTCGAGGCGATCCTCGTATCGGGCGACAACAGCCGGCTCGACAAGGCGCTGGTGAACACGGGCGAGGCGGTGCAGGTGGTCGCCACCGTCCAGTCCTTCCGCGAGGCGGGCGCGCTCGGCGCCTATGCCATCGCGCGGCCCGACCGGATCGAGCAGGCGGGCGTGACGCTCGATGCCGAACTCGAAAAGCTGCGCAGCGAGCCGGTGACCGCGGCCGAACTCGCCGAAGCCAAGAACGAGATCATCGCATCGACCCTGCGCCGCCGCGAAACCGCGCGCGGGCGGGCATTCGAGCTGGGCGAGGCGCTCGTTTCCTCGGGCGATCCGGGTTTCGCCGACAAGCGGCTGGCCGCCATCGGCGCCGTGACCGAAGCCGACGTGCTGCGCGTGGCGCGCGAATATCTCGACCCGCAGAGCCGCGTCACCGTGACCTATACCTCGGGCGAGGCGGACCCGTCTTCCTATGCCAATCCCGTGCCGATGCCGACTTTCCGCACCCTGCCGCCGGCTACCGGCGAAATCCGGCAGGTCAGGCCTGAGGACGAGCGCATGGCGCCTCCCGGACCCGGCCCCGCGCCCGAAGTGGCAAAGCCCGAAATCGTCGAGGCAGAGCTGTCGAACGGCATCCCCGTGGTCGCGGTGCAGACGGGCGAAGTCCCGATCGCGACGATTTCGATGCTGTTTCCCGGCGGCAGCAAGACCGATCCGCGCGACCTTGCCGGCCTCGCCCAGCTCGCCGCTAGCCTCGCCGACAAGGGAACGGCCAGTTACACCGCCGAGGAAATCGCCGCGCGTTTCGAAAGCCTCGGCGCGGCCTTCGGCGGAGGGGCGGGTTCGGACGGAACCAGCTTCTCGCTCACCGCGCCGGTCGCCAATCTCGACGCGGCGGGCGCGCTCGCGGCGCAGATCGTCAAGGGCGCAAGCTATCCCGCAGAGAAGGTCGCGCGCGAACGCGACCGCGCGGTAGAGGGGCTGAGGGTCGCGATGAAGGAGCCCGGCAGCCTTGCAGGCTACGTCCTGCGCACCGCGATGTATGGCGATGCGCCCTACGGCACGCAGCCCGACGGGACCGAGCAAAGCCTTGCCCGGATCGATCGCGCGGCTCTCATCGGCTACCGCGAGGCCTATTTCCACCCGGACCGGATGAAGATCGTCGTCAGCGGCGGGATCGCGCCCGAGCGGGCGGTGGCGCTGGCCGAGGAGATGTTTGGCGACTGGTCGCAATCCACCGATCCGGGGGCCGTGCCCGAGGAAGCGGCCGGTCCGGAGCCTGGTGTGCGCACGATCGTCATCGACCTGCCGGGAGCCGGCCAGGCGGCCGTGCTCGCCGCGGTGCGCGCGCCGGCGCGGATCGATCCGGATTACTTCCCGCTCGAACTTGCCAACAGCGTGCTCGGCGGCGGGTCGAGCGGGCGCCTGTTCGAGGAGGTGCGCACCAAGCGTTCGCTCTCCTATGGTGCCTATTCGGGTTTTGCCGACCGCGCGGACGATTCGATCCTGACTGCGAGCGCGCAGACCAAGAACGAGAGCGCCGCCGATGTCGCGCAGATATTCCTCAACGAATTCGAGCAGCTCGGCAGCGAACCGCTGGATGCGGACATGCTGGAAAAGCGGCGGCTCTATCTGTCGGGCAGCTATGCCCGCGCGCTGGAGACGAGCGGCGGCTTCAACGCGATCGTCGCGACCCTGCTCCAGCAGGGCCTGCCGCCCGAGGAAGCGAACGCCTATGCCGAAAGGCTGGCAGGCGTCGATCCGGGCGCGGCCAGTCTGGCCGCGAAGACCTATGTCGATCCCGACAGGGCGACCATCGTGATCGTCGGCGATGCAGCGCAGTTCCTCGAGGACGTGCGCGAGCTGCGCGGCGCGGTCGAGGTGATCCCGGCGAGCGAACTCGATCTCTCTTCGCCGAGCCTGCGGCGCGCGGCGGAAGCCGGGGAAGCGGAGAAAGCCGAGGTGGGGGACTAGGCGGACGGCTTATTCCGCCGCTTCGGCTCGCTCGCTGCGTTCGCTCGCCTGCTGGGTCCACATTTCGGCATAGAGCCCGCCGCGCGCGAGAAGGCTCGCATGGTCGCCTTCCTCGGCCAGTTCGCCCTGGTCGAGGACGAGAATACGGTCGGCATCGGCGATGGTGGAAAGCCGGTGCGCGATGGCGATGGTGGTGCGCCCGCGCTCGATCCGGTGCAGCGTGTCGAGGATTTCCTGCTCGGTGCGGGTGTCCAATGCGCTCGTCGCTTCGTCCAGCAGCAGGATCGGCGGGTTCTTCACCAGCGTGCGGGCGATGGCGACGCGCTGCTTTTCTCCTCCCGACAGCTTGAGCCCGCGCTCGCCCACCAGCGTCTCGAAGCCGTCGGGCAGGCGTTCGACCAGCCCCGTCAGCGCGGCTCCGCGCGCGGCCTCCTCGACCGCCGCCTCGTCCGCGCCTTCGGCGCCGTAGGCTATGTTGTAGCCGAGCGTGTCGTTGAACAGCACGCTGTCCTGCGGGACGATCCCGATCGCCGCGCGCACGCTCGCCTGCCGTGCCTTCGCGATATCCTGTCCATCGATCAGAATGCGCCCTTGCAGCGGATCATAGAAACGGAACAGCAGCCGCCCGATCGTGCTCTTGCCCGCGCCCGAAGGGCCGACGATCGCGGTCGTCGTCCCTGCGCGAACCTCGAAGGAAAGGTCCTTGAGGATCGTGCGCCCGGGGTCGTAGCCGAAGGTCACGTTCTCGAACCGGACCGATGGCTCGCGCACGATCAGCGCGGGCGCGCCTGGAATATCCTCAACCTCGACATCGGTATCCATGAGCCGGAACATCTCGCCCATGTCGACGAGCCCCTGGCGGATCGTGCGATAGACCCAGCCGAGCAGGTCGAGCGGACGGAAGAGCTGCATCAGGTACATGTTGACCGCGGTGAGATCGCCCACGCTGAGAGCGCCCTCGCTCCAGCGCCACACCACGAAGGCGAGCGCGCCCGCCATCAGCGCATTGGTGATGAACGCCTGCACGATATTGAGCATGCCGAGCGAATTCTCGGTCTTCTCCGCCGCCTTGGCATAGGCCCGCGCCGAGCGGGCGTAACGGGCCTCCTCGCGCGACTCGGCACCGAAATACTTCACGGTCTCGTAATTCAGGAGCGAATCCACCGCGCGGTGCAGCGCCTCCCCGTCGAGATCGTTCATCTCGCGCCGCAGTTTGGTGCGCCATTCGGTGATCGCCCGGGTGACGGCGACATAGGCGACCACCGTGACTGCGGTCGCCAGCACCAGTTCCCAGCCGAACAGCGTCCAGAAAATCACCGCCACTGCGACCAGCTCGACAAGGGTGGGGGCGATGTTGAAGAGCATGAAATAGAGCATCATGTTGATGCTCTTGGTCCCGCGCTCGATGATCTTGGTGACCTCGCCCGTGCGCCGGCCTAGGTGAAACCGCAGCGAAAGCCGGTGGAGCCGGTGGAAAACGTCCTCTGCGAGCGTCTGGGTCGCGGTCTGGCCGACCCGTTCGAACACCATCTTGCGCAGATTGTCGAACAGGACTGAGGAAAAGCGCCCGAACCCATAGGCCAAAACGAGCGCGAGCGCGACGAAGCCCGCGCCCTCCATCCCCGAAGTGCCCCGGGCCTCGCTCACCGCATCGACCGCGTTCGAGAAGGCCAGCGGCAAAGCGAGCGTCACGGCCTTCGCCGCGAGGACGAAGACCATCGCCCCGATGATCCGCCAGCGCAGGTCGGGGCGGTCCTTGGGCCAGAGATAGGGGAGAAAGCGCCTTAGCAGGTGCCAGCCGTCGATCTCGCGCGGGTCGGAAGAGGAAGGGCTGTCAGGCGGCATGCGCGAGCGAATGTGGGCGCATGCCCTGCTTTCGGCAACCCCGGCGGCGCGGGGAGCCGGTCCGCCTGCTAGCGATTGAAGCCGTACGAGGTCCCCCGACGCGCGCGCCGCATCGCCCGCGCGACATCGCGCGGCAGGTCGAACAGGACGCGCTGGCTCGCGAAATCGATCGCGACCCTGTCGAAGATCTTGAGATGCTGCATGCCGAGCGAGATCACCGGCTCGTCCTTGAGCCCGAGCGCCTCGAAGGCGGGCGGATCGGCGAAGGTCAGCGGGACGCCCTTGATCGACAGGCCCTCGATCGTGAGGTCGCCCACCACCGCCAGTTCGCCGATGATGTCGACGCCGTTGACGTCGGTCGCGGTGACTTCCTGCGACCGTTTGGCGCGCAGCCGGTCGCGCAGGGCGGTGTTGGCGAGGCTCATCTGCGCGCCGGTATCGATGATGACGGTCGCGCGCACGCCCTCGACCAGCGCATCGGTGAGCAGCAGCTGGCCGAGCCGGGGCCGCGCGCGCACGACGATTTCGAAGCCCCCGCGCGAACCTTCCTTCTCGCGCGTGTTCTCGAGCGCGATCGTCTCGTCGCGGAAATCGATGAGGACGCGGAAATCCTGCAGCGTGTCGAGCCCGATGATCCCGTCCGCCCCGACATGGGCGCGCGTCAACAGGGGGGAGACGAGGCCGGTCACGGTGTGGCTGCCGACGGTGAGCGCGCCGACTTCGACGAGCTCCACCACGCGGCGGCTCGCCATGCCGACGAGGATCGCGCGGCCGAACGGGGGCAGGGCGAGGCCGAGATTGATCTCGTGGGTGAGCGCAGTCGCTTCGCTGCCGGTGTCGATCATGAAATCGAACGGTCCCGCCCCCTCGATCAGGACAGGCACGGTGAAACGGGCGAAGCGCTCCTCCTCGAGTGGGAGGATCTCAGTTCCCGCACCGGCGAGGTCGGGGGCGATCGGTCCCTGTTCGAACGGCGGCGGGGGCGGATCGAGCGAAGGTTCGGCGAAAGCCGCGGAAGAAGCGAACCCGAGCGCGGCGGCAAGACCGAGCGCTGCCTTGTAAATGTCTGTCATCCTGTCCCATCCCCGGCGCCTGCGGACATCGCCGCCGCGCCGATGGCCAAATGTTACCATGGCCCGTCCATTCGCCCAAATCCGGCACAGTTCCGCTCGCGCCCGGCCGGGGCGATTGGCAAGCCGCGCGCGCCTGCTAGACGCATGGGCGTGATGCCCGATGCGCACGCCTTTCGCCGGATTCAGGTCACGGTACTCGCCCATAACGAGGAGGCGCGGATCGCCGCGTGTCTGGCAAGCCTTCCGGTCGGCGCGGAAGGGGTGACGGTGACGGCCGTCGTCAACGGGTCGAGCGACCGGACTGCGCATATCGTGCGCGCGCACGCAGGTGTCGAACTCGTCGAATATGGGCAGGGCGGAAAGGCGCGGAGCTGGAACCGCTTCGTGCTGGAGGAAACGCGGGCGGCCGATGCTTTCGTCTTCGTCGACGGCGATGCGCAGCTCGTCCCCGGCACGGTCGAGGCGCTTGCCGCAGCGCTAGCCGAGGACCCGGGAGCCAATGCCGCCTCCGGCCTGCCGATGAACGGGCGGCGGGCGAAGGCCTATCGCCGCTCGATCGCGGCCGAGAGCGGCCTGTTCGGTGATTGCTATGCGCTTGCGGGCGACTTCGTCCGGCGGATGCGGGCCTCCGGCATTCGCCTGCCTGACGACATCATCGGCGAAGACGGTCTTATCCGTGCGCTTGCCTGCACCGACCTCGCTTCCGAACGCGAGTGGAGCAATGCCCGGGTCGTGCCCGTGGAGGCGGCGGGCTTCTGGTGCGAACCGAACGCGATCGATGCGAAGGGGCTGCGCCAGCAGGCTGCACGCATGGTCAATTATTCGGTGCGGCATTTCCAGAACCGGATCGTCAGCGACATCATGCGCGGACCCGGACCTGTCGACCTGCCGCGCGAGCTCGCCTCGCTCTATGGCGAATACCTTCCGCGCTTCCGGCCCCGGATCAGCCCGCTATGGTTTGCGTTCGATCGGGCCGCGCTGGCGCGGATGCGGGAGAGCATGGCGGCTCGGGCAGGGCATCCTCCCGCGCGGACCTGAGCATCGTCCAGCTGTCGCGCACGACTTGTGGCCAGACCAGGATCAGCGCCGCGAGGTAAGCCGCCGCGCCGACCGGAACCAGCACGGCGAGGCGCCACCACGGCGCGATTTCGGGCAGGATGGCGCCCGTGCCCGCGACCGCCAGCCCCATCGCGGCGCTCGCCGCGACCGGAGGCAGCATCGCGCGGGCGAGGTCGAGCGGGGCGAGGCCGACCACCGGCAGGGTCAGCGTCAGCGTCGCCGCCAGCAGCGCCGGGGCCGCGACCCACCATGCGTAGGTCAGCCCTTCCGGCCCCCAGTTAACCCCGACGAGAAACGATCCCGCGAAAAGCACGGCCCCCAGGATCGAGGTGGTGAGATAGATGCGCGGCCGCCCCATCGCATTGGTCGCCGGGCTGCACACGATGTGCAGCGAAAGCAAGGGCATGACGAGCGCGAGATTCCGCAGCAGCGGCGCCATGCCGAGCCATTTTTCGCCGAACACCGTCGCCACTGCCTCGTGCGCGGTGAGGGCAAGACCGACATAGAGCGGGAAGACGACCAGTGCGACGGTGCGCAGCACCCGCAGGAAATACGGGCCAAGCCGCTTTCCGGCATGGTGCAGTTCGGCATAGGCCGGGAAGGCGACCTCGTTGATCGGCGGCAGGAAGCGCCCCGACAGGATCAGGGCCACGAACAGCGCTTCGGAATAAAGGCCGAGTTCGTAGGTGTCGAAGATGCGTCCCGCGATGAAGACGTCGCTCTGGCTCTGGATGATCCAGAAGAACTGGCACAATGTCAGCGCTCCGCCGAAAGTGATGATCGCCCGCGCCCCGCGAAAGTCGACCGTCGGGATCGTGTAGACGGGCGCCGCGACGCTCAATGCCAATGCGCGCGCGGCAAAGGCGAGGATCGGCGCATAGACAAGTGCCCATACACCCCAGCCGCGCCATGCAAGGAACAGCGCGACGCTCGCACCCGTGACCGCGCCGGCCATGCTCGCAAAGGCCTGCGGGCGGAACTTGAGGCGGCGCGAGAGCATCGCTTCGGGGAGCGCGATGAAAGGCACGACGAGAAACAGCGCGACCTGGACGCGCAGGATCTCAGCGACTTGCGGTTCGCGAAAATAGGCCGCGGCGAAGGGTGCGAGCACAAGCAGCGCGCCAGCAAGCGAGGCATTGAGCAGCAGCAGGAGGCCGAAGACCTGCGCGATATCGCGGCGGGCGACCTCGGCCGTGCGAATCAGCG
>JGI12048J13642_10255967_pt1 | contig 27640 bp, 23 predicted proteins | sample ElkSlonscriptome_16_FD_13642 | JGI IMG/M metagenome (IMG submission 13642)
AGAGCGGCATATTGCCGCCCGTCAAAAAATGGAAATTGCCGGTTTAAGTCAGGCCATCGGCCAATTGCTGTTAAAAGAGCTGCGTTCCATGCCATTAGCAGCTCGCTCAGAACGCGATGCCAAGGCGTTGCAGAGTCAATTGGCTGATGTGGGGCTTGGTCAACTGGAGCATCAGCGGGAGCGCAAGGAACTCAGTGATCTGCAGAGTTATGTGGACAGCTACTTGAGTAACAACCTCCACAGCGATCTCGACGAGCCCGAGGTTCGGCCGACAGGCAATTTGACGGAGGAGACCCGGCGAGAACTCGAATCTCAGTTAGTCGATCTGGCCGATTCCCGCCGGGAACTGCTGGATAAAGCCATTGATACCGAACAAGCCTTGTTGCAGTATTTGTCGGAACAGGAATGGGCTGCCATTGAATTGAAAACCGCTATCGATGAATTCAGTGACTTTCTCTCGGAACGCTTGCTATGGGTACGAAGCGCCCCTCCCTTAAGCAAAGAGCTGATCGTCGAGAGTTTGCAGGCAGTGGTTGATGAGCCTGTTCTCAAAGGCATGCTGGAGGCGGAATTACAAAGCTACCGCTTGCAACTGACCCTTTGGAGTGGGCTCGGCTTGCTTGTTGCTCTTATCATTTTCGTAAAACAGCGGCAGCTCAGAGATTTAATGATCGCCCAGCAGGAGCCGCTGAAAAGGCTGGCGACAGATAGCATTCGTTACACGCTAGTCGCTTCGGTGCTAGCGGTATTGTTAGCGTTACCGGTGCCACTGTTACTGGCTTTGGCGGGGGATGCCATGCGATTGTCGGTTACCCGCAATACTCTGCTGGCAAACATTGGTGTTACGCTCATCACTATTGGCATCTACAGTTTTATATTGCAGGCCTTGCGTAAGCTTTGTTCGACTGACGGAGTTGTGGCCAACCATCTTAAGTGGCCCAGGCAGGCGGTACTGGAAATTCGCAAAGATCTGGCACGGTTTGTCTACGTTTTCCTACCCATGGCGTTGTTGACTGGTGTCATGGTTCGCACCCAAATTGATACCGACTTAGGCATGTATGCTCATCTTAGCCTGATGTTGATGCTGCTGGTGATGAGTTATTGTTTCTACTGCTTCTTCAATAATCCCAGAGGTTTGCAGGTCATCTACCGCCGCTCTAATAATCGTCACCCCCCGCTTTTTATCCAAAATAGTCTTCGCTTGATCATGGTGGCGACGCCCTTAGTGTTCGGCATTCTCGGCCTAATGGGCTATACCATTACGGCCGCCACGCTGGCAATCCGGCTGCTGGACACTTTTGTATTTCTATTATTTGCCTACCTGCTAGAGCAGTTTATTCTGCGTTGGCTTACCCTTAGTCAGCGTCAATTAGCTTACAAAGCCGCTCTCGAAAAGCGAGCTGCCAGACAGAAACAGGCGGCTTCGGAACCAGAGGCCACCAATCCAGAAAAATTTGAAGTGGAAGAATACACTATTGATATCGACCAACTCAGTAAAGGGGCGCAGCAAGTGTTCAGTACCTTGTTGCTGGTATTTACTGCCGTCGGCCTCTGGTGGATCTGGTCTGAAGTATTACCAGCCTTTACACCTTTACAGGATATTTCGGTGTGGAGCTACAGCGAAACATTCAATGATCAGGAGCGATTGGTGCCGGTGACTCTGTTTGATGTGGGTCTGGCTGCCTTCGTTCTGGTGCTGACCATATTAGCGGCCCGCCGCGTCCCGGCTTTGCTGGAGTTTGTGTTGTTGCAGCGTATCGAAATGAGCGCGGGCGGACACTACACGGTACGCACACTATCAGGCTACATCATAGTCGCGGTTGGTTTGTTCAGCATTCTATCCACACTGGGTGCCAGTTGGTCGCAATTGCAATGGCTGGCCGCCGCTTTGAGTGTGGGTATTGGATTTGGTCTACAGGAAATCGTCGCTAATTTTATCAGTGGATTGATTATTCTGTTTGAGCGCCCGATCAGGGTAGGTGATGTGGTCACTGTAGGTGATACCGATGGCGTAGTGACCCGCATTCAAATCAGGGCAACCACCATTCGTAACTGGGACCAAAAAGAATTGTTGGTGCCGAACAAAGAATTTATCACCAGTCGGTTGTTAAATTGGACCTTATCAGATCAGACCGTCCGCTTGCTGATACCGGTAGGGGTGGCGTACGGCACCGATGTGAATCAAGCCATGAAATTGCTGGAAGAAATTCTCGGCCAGCATCCCAAAGTCTTGAAAGAGCCTAACTTCATGGTGTCATTTGAAAGTTTTGGTGACAATGCACTGATCCTTTATGTGCGGGCTTATGTGGATCGGATCGAGCACCGGCTGCCGGTTACTACAGACCTTCATAAAGCCATCTATCAGGCGTTTAATGAAGCTGATATCGTGTTTGCTTTTCCTCAGCGAGATGTACACCTGGATACCAGCCGTCCACTCCAAATCGATCTTATGCAGCCCAATGCAAGCCAGCATGGCACAACATGACATTGGTTCGACTGAGAGGATTGTCGACGCAACCTAAACCGCTTTATTTGGAGTATCAATAGTATCAGGATTGGAGGCGTCGGCAGTATCGGGAATGGAAGAGTCGATAGTATCGGAATTTGGGGTATCAGGAGTATCCGGGGCTTGGGTAGGGCTCGGATCATTATCTGCAGGTGGGTTCTGCAATGCCATCACTCTTCCGCAACAAATGCCGAGGCTGTTGAGAAAAGTGGATTGATGTTGATTAAGGCTTTCCTCATCAAGAGCGCTATGACAAAAGAACAAACCAAGCAAACCCGTCTTTTCTCCTTCAGGATTACTCAGCGTGACTGTTATCAGCCTGATTTGCTGAGCTTGTCCTTGTCCTTGTCCTTGTCCTTGATTGAGCATCGCCGCGTGAACGCCGGTCTTTTCGGCGTTAGCCTGGTGGTAATGGAGCAGGTGAGTGCTTGAGTTGTTGTCCATGAAAGCACTGATGAGTTTGTTCGAGGTATCGTCGCCAGCCAGTGTAGGGAGTTTTTGATGTGCCTTGCCCCCTGAGCGGGTGAAGAAGCAAACCGGAACTAAACGATGCGGATGCCATGTGTACAACAATACGGCCTCCGCCGCGGACAAAGACAGGAGGTGCTCAGCCAGTGTTTGTAGATCGTTTGGACCGGTGTTTGCGCGGTTAAGCAAGCTGACTATGCCGCTCATTCCCAAAGTCGATTTGCGGGTTGACTCAAGGGAGGCTTCTATTTGCTGGATATCCCCCAGGTTGCTGTTACTACTAATGGGTTGGGAAAAATCAAAGTTCACCAAGGGTTTAGCTGAGGAAACCAGGCTAGCCAATGGTTGCGACAGCTTTTTAGCTGCAAAAAATGTCAACGGAATACCAAGCAAAATGATGACGATGGTGATAATCATGGATTGATTGCGTATAGCGTAGGCTTCTTGTAATAGTTCAGCTTCTGGCGCAATGATGAGCAGATTAGCGGTAAAGCCAACCAGACTGAGGGGTTTGTTAATGCCGATCCAGCGGCTTCCCCCTGAATCGAGAAAGAAATGGGAGTTGTTGGTATGGTTTGGCTGTTGGAAATAGTCCCTGACCACGGGGATATCCAGCTGCTGGAGTTCGATAATGGTGAGTGAGTCGTCGCCCGATTCAACCACGATCGAATCGGGATCCATACTGGCAATGACCTCGTCATCGCTGGTGTATAAAAGCATTTGTGACGAGGGGCTGACACGATTCCTTATCAATGTATTGGACAGGCTTTCGAGGGTAATATCGGCTGCGAAGACGTTCCCTGAATCTGGTTCGTCTGCCACAACAGTTACCCCGACTTTGCCGATAAAATAAAACAGATAGGGGGAAGTGGTGGTGACATCGCTGTTGTAAACGGCCAGCCGGTACCATGGCCGTACCGTCGGATTGTAACTGGTATAGCCCATTTGTTTTTCTTCCAGCAGGTTGAGTTGCTGGTCGTAGTACAGACGAGTGAAGTCAGTGTGGCCGCTGGTTCGCTCGATATTATCCACTGCGTAGCGGGCATTCTCTGGCGCACCAAACCGCTTGATCATGTAACTGCTGTTGAGGCTGCGCACTATAAAATACTCAGCATCACTGTAGCCCACCGACAATGCCACAATCTCCGGCTGAGATTCCAGTACAGACACCAAAACCGGCAGACGGCTAAGGCGGGCTGCGCGGTTTTGATCCTGGGTCAGGGGCGACATGGCGAGTAGTCTAACAGTGGAGGAAACAGACCCATACTCGGCATGAAAGCTGTTGGAAACATCTTCAGCCACTTGCTCAAAGAGTTGCTGCGAAGATGTGAGGAATATAGCGCTGGTCTTTTGATGATGGAACCAGCCAAGGATCACACCCAAGGCCAGCACGGTGGTTAAAAGGAAGATGGTGAGAAAAAGCTTAATTGACAATTTGGTTTTCAATGGGAAGGCAATTCCGGCGGCTGATGGTAACTCGGCCGTTAATTGTACCATTGATTCACGGCAGCCTAGAACACTCTGCGTGAATGCCTTTGTTGAAATGCCTTTAAACTCAATAAACAAGCTGCCAGTTGTTGCATTCACTTGCGACTCCGCGAAACGGCATGGAAGCCGTTTCAGGATGAAAACTAGAGTAGTCCATTCAGAGCGTCTCGAAGTGCGGGGTCTGAAGGCTTGATATGGCTGGGAAACTGCGACACCACCTGACCTTGTTCATTAACCAGAAACTTGTGGAAGTTCCAGCGTGGTGAGTGGCCACTTTGTCGCTTCAGCTCTTGAAACAACGGATGGGCTGCCTCTCCGGTGACGGGTTGAGGTGCCGTCATGGTGAAGGTCACGCCGTAATTGCGATAGCATATTTTTGCAGTATCGGCTTCACTGGCGGCCTCCTGTTTAAAAGAGTTGGAAGGCACGCCCAAAATTTCCAGACCCTGTTGTTGATACTCTTGATACAGCGCTTCCAGTCCTCTGAACTGACCAGTGAAACCGCAATGACTGGCGGTATTAACAATGAGTAAAGGCTTGCCTTGAAAGGCTTCGCAGAGGTCCACTTGTTTAATCGAATGCAGTTTCTGTAAGCGATGATCAAGTAACGCCGTGCATTGTTGTGCACTGGCACCGTTGGGAAGCAAAATCATCGCTAAAGCACCCAGGCAGGCGCTGATTATTCTGGACGAGATGAATTTAACAAGCATATATATCTCCATTTTTGAATATGAGTTTTACCCACATTTTACGATGAACTGTCGCGACTTTCTCACCCTGTTTGCTCATTCATACCCCTCCACTCACTCCTGTTAGGGGTGGCAAAATCTTGTTGCGAGCCCTTGCTTTAAAATCTGTATTGTTCAACAGGGTAGTTCAGTGAACGCTTTGGTGAATCATCAGTGATGAGGTTGACTGTCAATCCCATGGTTTGAAGGCTATTGTTCCTAAAAGACGCCTGTTAGCGTTATACACTGCGGCAAATGCTGCCCCATTGCCTGTCATTCAGTAATACAGATGATTGATTTGGCCGCATTGCTTGAGTATTCGAGTCACATAGTTACCATTAGGTTCTTATTCTTTGAAAATGTCAGAAATAAATAAGGTGATAAAGGTGCCGGTCTTGGAGAACACTAAATTAGCAAGAGCAGTTCGATGTTTGGTCATCATGGTGATCTCCGCAGGAATGCTTAATGGCTGTCAGTCATTGGGCAGCAGCGCAGCGGGTGCAAAAAATGAAGGTAGTGCAGGTTATAAAGAAGAAAATAAGGAGTCTGAGCAGAAGCTACTTAACCAATCCAGCAAGAGCACCAATACAGAGCAAGACGCTGCAACCCGCAGCAAAGTTGACAATAAAAAGGTTGTGAGTCGGACCAGTCCTGTACGAACAAACCCCGAGCCACCAAAAAAGAAACCATCATCAACAGCAAAAAGCGTGGTTAAGCCTGTCGCCAAGCCGGTCTCTAAGTCCAGGCCAGCAGAGGCCAGGCCGAAGAAATCAGCTAAGTCATCCTCCAGGGTAGCTGCGGCTATAACGTCAGCTACTCCTAAAGCTGCCGCTGTCACGACTGGGAAAGCGACAGCAACATCTGATGCAGTGCGGCCTGCCACGGGTGCCACGGTGCAAAAACAGGCAGATAAAGTGGAGGCAGCCACCAGTCAGTCTGCAACGTCAAATGTTGCCAGCAATGAGCGGGTTAGCGAGGTGGCCGCCAGCGGTAGTGCGTCTTCAAAAACAATAGTGTCGCCTGATGCTGAGACTGAAACCAACTCCAGTGGTCTGTCCGACGCTACTGAAAAGCTACCTTCCCCCGATGGTGAAGCAACTAAAATCGCTCTGCTCGACCCGTCGGCACTAGCCGACAGTCAAGCGCAGATCGAGCAAGCCATCAAATCCCCGGGTACAGCAATTAATCTGACCCTTGACATGCTGCCTTATGAATTTGATGGCTGGGTGCTAGAACACAACTGGGACAACCAGCATCCGCAGACTTGTCGCTTGCGCAGTGCAAGGACCGCGATCAACGATGGCTATGAATCAACTTATTTGTGGGCAGAGATACTGCCTAAGGAAATTAACATCTATACTGGTTCTAACATCGACTTAACATATGATGGAGCAGGCCTGCAAATCGGTGATAACCCATTGCAGTCATTTTCCGGTTTTCTGAATGAAACCTCCGTCAGTTTGGCTGGCGATCATAGCACTACCTTAAGGCTTGCCAGTGAGTTGACTGTTTCGCTGGGGTTTTGGCCCACCTGGCCTAAAACCGAGACCCAGCAGGTTGTTTTAAGTTCCGCCGGATTAGCCGAGGCCATGCCGGTCTTTAAAGCTTGTCAGCTTTGGTCTGAGTAAAGTCTGGCCGGTATTGTCTTGTCGTTTCTGTGGTTGGCTGGCAAAGCTGGAACACCATCTGCATGTAATGCACGAATAGCAACATAACGAGATCTGAAATTTTCGGGAATAATAACCATGTCTTTACGCTTAAAATTCAACCTGGTACTGGGTTTTGCCTCTTTGATTGGAACCTTAGTCGCCGCTGTACTTGTTTATGGCCTGCTGCAAAAAAATGCTCAGGAGGAAGTGCTGGACAGCGCCCGCATTATGATGCAAAGCGCAGTAGCGGTGCGTGGCTATACTGTTGCCGAGATCAGACCTTTGCTTGCGCTGCAACAAAAGCGGCAATTCTTACCACAAACGGTGCCCGCTTATGCTGCGCACCGGTATATTGCTAAGTTGCAGAAAGAACATCCCGATTATAGTTACCGGGAAGCCACCTTGAATCCGACCAACCCTGCTGACAGAGCGGTCGATTGGGAGGCGGATATTGTCAACTATTTTCGCAGTAACCGGGACGAGCAAGAATATGTGGGAACAAGGGATACCCCAACCGGACCTTCATTGTACTTGAGCAGGCCAATTGAAATCACTAATCCCGGTTGTCTGACATGCCACAGTACTCCTTCTGCAGCCCCCGCTACCATGATCGATATGTATGGCAGCAGTAATGGCTTTGGCTGGAAGTTGAATGAAATTGTGGGGGCGCAGATTGTCTCCGTACCCATGTCCGTGCCCTTACAGCGGGCCGACACGACCTTCCAGGTCTTTATTGGTCTATTGATTGGTGTGTTTTTGCTCATCGCCATTCTGTTAAACATTATGCTGAACTATATTGTTATAAAGCCGGTGCGTCAGCTCTCCGAGAAAGCTAATGAGGTCAGTATGGGATCCTTGGAAGCGGAAGAAATGCCGGTTAAAGGTAAGGATGAAATATCCTCTCTGACCAAATCGTTTAACCGTATGCACCGTAGTTTGGCAAACGCTGTCAGAATGTTGGATGAATCCGGTTCATAACCAACGGAGAGCAGCTATCATCATAGTAGGGGCGTCTATCGCCCCTTGTATTTAGATACTATTGAGGCAGTATGAGTAGTCAGCCACCTTTTGATTACATCGGCAAGTACCGGGTTGAATCGACCATCGGTCAAGGGGCTATGGGCGTTGTCTATAAAGCCTTTGATCCGGATATTGAGCGTCCGGTTGCGGTCAAGATGCTGCACGCTCATTTGATGGTGGATCATGAAAATGATGGCAGAGGCTTATTAGCGAGGTTCCGTCAGGAAGTGCAGGCGGCGGCCCGTTGTTTGCATTTTAATATCGTTACTGTGTTTGATTTTGGTGTTATCAAACAGTCGCCTTATATGGTGATGGAATATGTTGATGGGATTGACCTTCGTTCCTTTCTGAAAGACGGTACGGCGCTCACCATCAAGCAGGCCGGTGATCTGGTGATTCAAGTGCTGGACGCTTTGGATTATTCCCATTCTAAAGGTGTGGTGCATCGGGACATAAAGCCCGCAAATATCCTGCTGTTGGAGTCGGGACAGGTCAAAGTAACTGACTTTGGTGTTGCCAAGCTGGACACCTCAGATTTGACCAATGTGGGAGATATTATTGGTACGCCGAGTTATATGTCTCCTGAAGCCCTGCGAGGAGATGTAGTCGATGGTCGCAGTGATTTGTATTCGACGGCGGTGGTTTTACTGGAATTGATCCTGGATAAGCGACCGCAAAAATCGGGAGATGACTGGACTCAGCAAGAAATTCGTCAGTTACTGTCCACCAGCCCGATGTTGCCACCACAGCTAGAGCAGGGTTTTGAGACCTTGTTGATGACCGCATTATCGTCAGATCCTGATGCTCGCTTTCGCACCGGGCAAGACTTTGCGAGCGAGTTGAAGAGGTTGATTTCACCAGATCAGGTCTATGTGCCTAAGCTGGATGATCTCGCTGCCACGGTAGTGCAGAGTAAGGTCACCAGAAATCAGCAGCCTCGCCGGGATGAGGCGGTAGACAGTCGGTTGTTTTCTTCTTCTCAAATTGCCCTGTCACCTGATGTATCCCAGGTGTTGAGCAAAACCCTGGCCCCCTTCCTCGGACCCATGGCGAGTCGTCTTATCAAAAGTGCTGCCAATGAATCTATGTCGTTGCATGATATGATCGAGCGGCTGTCTCACCATATTCCAACCGAGACCGAGCGCAAAGACTTTCTGCAATCGCTGAACCAAACCGGCATTCGTTCGATGCCCACGGCTACTTCGGGTACGGGTGCCTCCAGAGTGACTACCGTCGGTTCTGTCAGAGCCGGGCAACAAGCCCAGCAATCATTGAGCTTGCCTGCAGAGTCAGTCCAGCAATTGACTCAGCTTGTGGCTCTTCATGTGGGGCCGCTGGCTTCGCGCATGGTTAAAAAAGCGCTACAGGGTTCTGCATCCTATGACGAGCTGTTTCAACGGCTCGCTAACAGTATACCGGATGAGTCAGAGCGGACTGATTTTGTTGTTAAAGCGCGTACTATTATTTGATGAGTTGGCTACAGGCTGCTTGCTACCCTTACTATTTTGCACCTTCATACGCTGCTCCCCTCATATGCTCTGTACTTTTAAGCTTTGTAACTTATGCGCACCCATGGTTTAGTGATTCGGGCAGAGGCTAGAGCTGCTATTCGCTGGAGACTTCGATGGTGATTCTTTCTGAGACGATGGGGGGGTTGTGAGGCCGATGTAAATAGTCTCCGAAAATGATTTGCAGGTTGTGGGTGCCCGGAGTCAGAAATAAATTGAGTTCACTTTCACCATTATCCAGGTGAATGACTTCACTGCCCATAGGTTCATTAGCTCTGATGGAGGCCTTACCATCAATGGACAGATGGAAATGTCCACCACCCTCAACTTCCTCTCCCGCAGGTGTGAGCTTTAAATTTTCTTTGCCAAATCTTACCATGAAAGGAGCCTGCACCGTTTCCCCGCTGGAGGGTGCAACGAAAAAGACCCGTGCGCCTGGTGGAGCAGGCGTAGGCTCTAATGGAAGTGCTGACAGGTAGCAGGAGAAGCACAGGCCAAGGGTGGAAATGAACAGCTTGGGAGACAATCTCATAAATCTGATTTCTTATCTGATTTCAAAATGGCAGTAGTTGATGTTTTCTTGTAGGGCAGCCTTTAGAAATTCCTACAGGGTTCGGTTCAGGACTTGATTGTTCACTATAATGGTAATCATTATCAACCCTGACAAACAACTAGAGAATTATTGATTTTTCAATCATATAATCAGCAGGTGCTGGTGTAATCATAGTTGATCCTTCATCATAGCGCGTTGGTTATGTTCATTGTATACAGGTTAAGTCACATGAGAGTATCTTTTAGTAAGTACATGGCTGCCCTTGCAGTTTTCTTATTACTTAGTGGATGTCAGAGTGCCTATTACGGTGCTATGGAAAAGGTGGGTAAACATAAGCGCGATATCATGGTTGATCGGGTATCGGAGGCCAAAGACTCCCAGCAGGACGCCAAAGAAGAGTTCAGTTCTGCGCTGGAGCAGTTCCAGGCCTTGGTTGGCACCGAAGACAGTGATTTGCAGGATCAGTATGATGATCTCAGTGCTGCTTTTGAAGATAGCGAGGAAGCGGCCGAAGATGTCAGGGAGCGTATTGAAGACGTTGAAGATGTGTCAGAGGCGCTATTTGAAGAATGGGAGGAGGAACTCCAGCTCTATACTAATGAACAGTACCGACGCGACAGTGCCAGTCAGTTAAAAGCGACCAAACGCAAATACACCCAACTTATTGGTTCGATGAGAGCGGCAGAACAACGTATGGATCCCGTATTGAATGCGCTCCGTGATCAGGTGTTGTTTCTGAAACATAATCTCAACGCACGTGCCATTGACGGCTTAAAGGGAGAGTTGAAAACGGTGGAAACTAACGTGGCTCGTTTAATCGAAAATATGGAGAAATCCATTGCCGAATCCGAAGCCTTTATTGAGCAGCTTCAGCAGGGTTAGTCGCTCTCTGATTCCAGCATAGCAAAGGGCTGACGCTGAAAACTCCAGCTAACCTGAGGTTGATTAGCTTAATGATGGCACCGATAGTCAAGTTTTTCCCTATTACTGAACCGCAACCCGTTTTCTTTCCCACTATGAGCTCTTCACGCCAGCCCCGACTCCAGAGTGGCCATTGTTTGGGTGGCGTTTATCTTGCTCGCGGGACTTTGCTGGCCAAATGGTTGCTGCCTGGTATGCTTTGTCTCGTTCATGGATCGGCATTAGCCTCTGCACCGGTTGCGCTTCCGGATACCCGGCTGATATTGCAGGATCGCCCGATCACCATCAACGTGCTGGCCAATGATTTTGATAATGACCGGGATTTGCTTAGTGTGGTGGCGGTCACTCAACCCGCCAACGGCAGCACCCGGATTAATTCTGATGGCAGCATCACTTTTACTCCGGATGATGGCTTTCTGGGTGAGGCAACTTTCTCTTATGAAATCCGTGAAATGTCGGCTGAATCCTTCACGGCGAGAGCGGCAGTGACTGTGCGGGTCAGAGAAGGCGACTTAATGACCATCACGGAAACACCCAACAACCGGAAGATTGCTCAGGTGCTCGATGGGACTTGTGATCGGGTGGCCGCTACTGATCAGGCGTTGAGTGCGGGTCAGGCTCAATTAGCCGCGCGCTGCGAAGGGCTGCTTGCCTTGGGTGCGCCGGAAGAGGGTCTTGATGTCATACTGCGTTCCATCGCACCGGAAGAAACGGCTTCTCAGTTTCGTATCTCCGCAGACAGCTCTCGTCAACAAACCTCTGCGGTCAATCAGCGCTTGAGCTTGTTGAAACAGGGTGTCAGTCGTTTCAGTTTTAATGGTATTTCCCTGTCCGGAGAGCCTTCGGGTGGTGCGGCTGGCGATGAAGCTGGCGCGCCGGGTCGGTTGGGCTTATTCGCCTCCTTCCAATCCGATGGAGCTGACCGGGATACAACGGCTAATGAAACAGGCTATGAGCAGTCCGGATTGGCTTTGACTGCCGGAGCGGATTATGCTTATTCGCCAAAGTTGTTTGTTGGTTTGGCGGTGGGGCTTACTTCCAGTGATCTCGATTACAATGAGCGCGGTGGAACGCTGGAAACCGATATTCTATCCTTTATTGGGTTCACCACTTGGTACCACCAGCAGTTCAGTATCGATCTGCAAATCGGATACGGTGCTATTGATTATGATTCCAGGCGCCGCATTCAATATGTGGATGCTACTGGCGAAGTGGATACGTTAGCCACTTCCAACACCGAAGGTGGTCAGTTTATTCTCAATGGGCAGTTGCAGTATGACTGGTACCGTGATGCCTTGTCATTGAGTCCGTTTTTGCGGCTCGACTACGTTGCCAGTGATATCGATGCCTACGGAGAGAACAATGCGGGTGGTCTTGAGGTGGAAATCCAAGATCAGTCGTTTTCGCGGCTCACCTTCACTGCTGGAGTACAAGGCAGTTATGCACTTGATCAGGATTGGGGGGTGCTCTTACCCACCTTCCAAAGCAGCGTTTTGAATGACACTGCCATTGATCAGGAAGATGTGGTGGGTCGCTTCGCTTTTGACCCGGACCAGTCGAATACCTTTACCTTGATACAAGATGAAGAAGATGCTTTGTATTTCCAGCTTGGGGTGGGAGTTATTGCACTATTCCCCCAAGGATTCAGCGTCTTCGCCGAGTATTTGCAAACCTTGGCTTACGACAATGTGGCAATCTATCAGATTCAGGCAGGCTTTCGCTACGAATTGTAACTTGCAAGTCAGACAGAATTTCAACCACAGGTTCAGGTGGATATGGGAATGTGGCCCAGGTTAGGTGGACATGGAAACAACGGGCTGCTCCTGCTCCTCAACAGGCCACACTGCTTTGACCAGCTGGCTCCAGGCTGCGAGCAGCGGCTCTCTGCTGCGGCGGGTCAGTATGGCGAGGCTTAATGCTATAGGTGCGACATCACCTTCCCATACGGCTCCCCAGCCTGCCAACTCAGCCCGTAAAGCGTCAGCTTTTCTGAGAACGGCGATGCCTACACCAGTCTTGACTAAATTACGAATAGCATCTTCACTATCGACGAACACCACTTTTTGAGGCTCGGTTTGCGATTGCGCGAATAGTTTGCTGGTGTGTTGATAAAACGGACATCTTGAACTGGTATAAACCCAAGGCAGCCGCGCCAGCTGGGCTATGTCGGCACCTTTAACTTGCTCGCGCCAGGCGCTGGGCCCAACAATGGCCATTTCCACATCAGCAAGATGAATGCAGTGTAAATCCGCTGACTGACAGGGTCCAAAAAAGAAACCGCTATCGTGTTTGCCTTTTCTGATATCCAGGAGAATGTCGGTGGACATGCTGTTTACGAAAGTCAAGCGAATGCCGGGATGTCGCTGCTTGCATTGCTGCACGATGGCTGACAATTGCAGGAACTCAAAGTCGGTGTGAATGCCAACATTGATCTCACCAAAAATTTCGCCTTTCAGTGCCTGTGCCTCACTGGTGATTTGTCTGACAGCATCCAGAGTTTGCTGGGCCTTAACCAGAAGTCGCTCACCGGCTGAAGTGAGTCGCATTCCTTTGGGGGTGCGATCAAACAAGGTAATACCGAGACTTTCTTCGAGGGCTTTTAACTGGGCACTGACTGCAGGCTGGCTGGTAAACAAGCGCTCAGCTGCGCGGGTCAAATGCTGCTCCTCAGCCACGGCAACAAACGTTCGGAGTTGATTAAGTTCCATTAACAGGTTCCCCCAGCTTATCGGTAACGTCCTGCCTTCTGTTCTTTTTTACTGTTTTCTTTTTTTACTGTTAGTTGCCAACCAAATGCTTTGCCAATTGAGCTGGCTTCCAATAAGAGGCTTGCTCACAGGTTGATTTTCAACGTTGACTCATTGAAACCCAATCATTGTGAAAACACCATCGCAATTGCTGATTGAGGGCATCTGAATTGACGATTGGATAAAAGTCACCTCTCTCCCTTTAATGATCACAAACTGGTTCTTGCCCGACATCTGGGGTAGAAACGCCAGCCTAAAAAACCAGCAGAACGTTTAGGGAGAAGGGGATATGCAATTTGAGCCGAATCTGCCAGCCACTGGCACCGTGTGCAAGATAAATCCGGAACAAAAACATCAATTGCTGAATCTATGCCTTAATGGTAAGAGACAGTGGCTGAATTGGGTCGCTCTACTTAAGCAATGGCGGAATGTTAGAAAGCAGCGCAGGGAACTTTATTCATTAAGCGATCATATGCTGAAAGATATCGGTATAAGCCGACTCGATGCCATTCAGGAATCCAGTAAACCCTTTTGGAAGACTTGATTAGATTTAAATTCTTTCGCTGCGTTGAAGGTAACGGGAACCAGTAAAGGTATTGAAAAAATTGCCCAACATCGGGTGGTCTACCTGCTGGTCATTAGCTGATTGGCGCAGGTGCCTCTCAGCCACGTAGGTAGTGCTGTTAGATTCATCAACAAGTATGTGATACCACGGTTTATTTTTGGGTGGGCGGGATTTAGCCACTTTCTTATACCAACTATCTGTACCGCTGAAAACCGGATCCACGCTAACGACCACGCCACGATACTTAAACCGGGCGTGTTCAACTAAATCACCTGTTTTAAATGATGGTTTCGACATAGAGGCCTCCAGAGAATAGTGCTGAGATTAACTGAAAAACGCGGAGATAAAAGGATCGCGAATTCCAAGTATATTTTTTACGTACGATTATAGAAAAGGGTCATCAACATCGGAGGGATTTCATAAGGTTTTCTTCTTAATTTTGTCAAATTTAGTGTTGTGCTTTTTGAGTCGTTGTTTGTCTCTTGCCTGTTTTAGTCTCAGTCGAGATACTTATAGCTCTGATTCCATAATGCGGCCTCTGTGGGCAAGGGTGCCAAACAGCGGAGGCGTCCATTTTATCCGTTTTATTAGTTAGCGCTCATCCAGAAACGCCAGTTTTTGATGAGCACTAACGCAGTACAAGGAAGTACTGCCAAAATTGATCGCCTCAGCGATTGATTTTGCGAGCAAAGTAAAATCGACATTTTACTTTGCGACTCCGCGAAACGGCATGGAAGCCGTTTCAGGATGAAAACTAGTTGGATATCGGAATGGATGTAAAGTCATCGGCGTTATGGCGTTGCTGCTCTTGTTTACATAGCGAGTTATAGCGCGGGCTAAAGCGCTTGGCTGATTCAGCGGGTAACACGGAGTATTGATGGATTCGCTACTGGTCAACTTGAAACGCTTTTTATTCAGTTAACACCTGAGCTGGTAAACAGCAGGCCAGGAGGTCTGAGATGATGAATGAAAACAGTTATCAGCTAGCACAAGAGGGCGGGTACCGGTGAAGACTTGGTTGAAGTGGTCTATACACTCAAGCAGGTGGTTTGTGTAAAAGGCTGAGGCACATTTGTATTGCAATCTGATCAAACTGTTGACCCAGTCTGGACGCACTATTCTGTAAACAGCATCGGTAGCACGGATAAAGCCAGCAGTACGGCCATGGTGACATTGAATACTTGCAATTGCCGGGGCCGGGTGAGTAACCGTCTCAGGGAAGCGCCTCCGAGCAGCCATAAACCAACACAAGGAAAGCTGACCATAAAAAAGGCCAATGCGATCAACAGGGCTTGTTCGAATAACTCATTACCGACACGGGTAAAAGCGGCCAAAGATCCAATCACCATCACCCATGCCTTGGGGTTGACCCATTGAAACAAGGCGGCTTGAAAAAACGTGAGGGGCCGGCCACTGCTGCCGCCCTTGACATCAGGCTTTGTGGTGCCAATCTTGTAAGCCAAATACAACAAGTAACTTATGCCCAACAGCTTGACCACACTATGCAGCAAGGGGAACTGTTCAAATAGGGCACCTAAGCCCAGCCCCACCGCAATGACCATGGTGGGAAAGCCAAAACAAATACCAAAGAAGTGCGGTAATGTGCGGTTTACCCCATGATTGAGTCCTGAAGTCATCACCATGATGTTGTTCGGCCCTGGGGTCACGGTAGCCACCAGGGCAAACAATACAATGCTAACGAGTAAGTCCATGAGTGCCTTGGTTGCCTTTAGTGTTGATCGTTAGTGCTGTAGAGAATTCAGCAGAACCTAGTCCCGCCAAAAGGGTTTCTCCAATTCTGCATTAACCTGGCAGCGATCCAAGCCAATATCTTCTAGCAGATATTCGGACAGTTGCGCCAATTGCTGCCGCGAACGCCGATTGTGTTGCCATTGAGTCCAGATTAAGGCAATCCGGTGCAGATATAGCTTCAGCGAAAAGGGTTTGTCTGAAGCCATTAATGTCTGAGTTTTGTTGTTTAGCTCTGCAGCCACATTGAGAAGTTGGCAGGCTTGGCCTGAGTGTAAGGTAGTGGTTTCGCCATTTCTTGATAGGTGTTGCATGATGATTTTCCTCGCCTGTGCCCGTGCTAGCTGGTGCGGCCTGTTATCTTATTGCCGCTACCATTGACAGCGGTCAATGGCTGTTGACCTGTTTATCTGCCATTGACAGCCTCCAATAATGACTATTTTAGCCGGTAGTAGTGAACCGTTACAGATTCAAAAAATAATTAAATTGACCATAACAGATTAATTCTATAGCCTTCTGTTATGGTCGAATTTCAGCTATCTGTACTGCTGTCCCTAAAGGCGCGTTTTTTCCGTGCAAGAGACCTGCTTTTTGATGCGTTTGCTGCAAGCTTTGAATAGATTCTCTTAAGCTTGTTCTTCATTTTTTTTAGTACTTGCGCTATCGCGTTTAGGGTAACTGTAGATTGAAGATGATGGATACCGGAGTTCTTTTATGGAAACCAATCTATACGCAAGGCTGGCTGATCAATTAAGCGATCAGATCCGGCAAGGGGTGTTTAACGCGGGGCAGAAGCTACCCTCGGTCAGACAATTGGCGCAGCGCGAGGAAGTCAGTATAGCCACGGTTTCTTCCGCCTACAGTCTGTTAGAGCAGCGGGGCTGGGTTGAAGCCAGGCCAAAGTCTGGCTATTACGTGCGTCAGCGCAGCGAAGACCGGCTTGCCCGGCCCAGACAAAATCGCTCGCGCCCAAGACCCAGGCCAGCCACTACATCCCAATTGGTGATGGAGGTACAACGTGATGCTGCCGCTAATCAAGGCGTTAGCATGTGCTCAGCTATTGCAGCGCTGGACTTTCCCATTATCAATACGGTTCGGCGAGTTTACACTCAGTTAGCCCGAACCCAGAAATACCTGGGAGTTGGTTATGATCTGCCAGAAGGTTTCATTGAATTAAGGCAGCAGATCGCCAGGCGGGCAGTGGACGCAGGTATATTTGTCAGCCCAGAGTCTGTGGTCACCACTTCGGGCTGTCAAAACGGTTTGGCCTTATGCTTGCAGGCGGTCACCAGGCCAGGAGATATTGTTGCCGTAGAATCTCCATGTTATTACGGTCTGTTGCAAATGGTCGAATGCCTGGGGCTAAAAACAGTTGAGATTCCGGCCCATCCGGATACCGGTCTGAGTTTGGAAGCTTTACAATTGGCTTTGAAACAATGGCCGGTTAAAGCGGTGTTATCGGTAGCCACCTTTTCCAATCCTTTGGGATCAATGATACCGGATGAGCGTAAAGCAGAATTAGTCGATCTGTTGGTGCGCTATGATATTCCGATGATCGAAGATGATATCTATGGTGATCTTTATTTCGGCGAACGGCGGGCCAAAGCGGTTAAGGCCTATGATCCCGATGGACGCATTATGCTATGTTCATCGTTGTCCAAGACGGTTGATCCTCAGCTCAGGGTGGGTTGGATCATGCCGGGCCGATACACCGAAGAAGTGAGTTACCGCAAATTTGTCCATACAGTGGCCTCGCCCACTTTACCGCAAATGGTGGCCGCTGAAATTATGGGTAAGGGCGTGTATGACCGTCACTTGCGCCAGGCGAGGGAGACTTATCGTCGGCGTTTTGCCCGCTTAGTGGATCTGGTGAATGTTTATTTTCCTGAAGAAACCCGCTTGTCACGCCCACAAGGGGGCTTGGTTGCATGGTTTGAGTTTCCTCGTTCGGTTGATACTACAGAGCTATATCATCGTGGCCGCGAAGAAGGTGTCACCATTGCTCCTGGTGAATTGTTTTCAGTATCCAATCAATACCGTAACTGTTTCCGTTTGAGTTTTGCCCAAGGCTGGACGAATCATCGAGAGCAGGCCATCGAACGGCTTGGAAAATGGTTGAAACAAATGATTGCTATCAATACCTAAGCTCCTTTGAAGCCAAATCATTGGGTGGAATGATGGCCGTCATTCCACCCCATTTGATTCCACTGCGAGTTACTTCGATCATTATGCCCTGACGGGAAATCAGCTGGTTTTCATCCTGAAACGGCTTCCATGCCGTTTCGCGGAGTCGCAAAGTAAAATGTCGATTTTACTTTGCTGGCAAAATCAATCGCTGAGGCGATCGATTTTGGCAGTACTTCCTTGTACTGCGTTAGTGCCCATCAAAAACTTGCGTTTCTGGATGAGCACCAGCTAGCTGATCTGAGCAAAATAAAGGCAAACCACCAACTCAAAGTGGTCCTAACCCGCTATGGGTGCCATTGCTGATTTATCAGCAATTATTGCCTCCATACTTAGGTCGATTATTGCCTCTCGAACATTCTGACTGGGAAGTTGGATTAAACTTTGCGATTATGGGGTGAATGACCTGTGGATGTGGACGGGAATAATGAATCAAAAATCAAAATTTGTCTCCCTCGCTGAATTGCAAAAAGCTAAAGGTATGCAGACCGAGCCAAAGGATCGGCGGCAAGGAGTGGTTTATGTTTCTGGGACCGGCAGAGTTTGCCCTCAGTGCGGTCATCCGAAAAACGCATGTGAATGCCGACAACAGTCCCGCGCGGAGGCGCTTGCTGAAAACCACCCCAGCGGGCCTGTCCGAGTGAGTCGTGAAACCAAAGGCCGCAAAGGTAAAGGTGTCACGCTGGTGACGGGCTTGCCGCTGCAGGGTGATGAGCTGAAAGCGCTGGCGAAGCAACTTAAACAGGTTTGTGGCACGGGTGGTACAGTAAAAGAAGATCGGGTAGAAATACAGGGCGATCACCGTGATAAACTGGTGAAGTTATTGGTCGATCTGGGTTACGATGCAAAGAAGTCAGGGGGTTAGATCCTATGGTTGAGCAATACAAGGGTGCAGTGAATTGAATAATAAAGAACTGAATAACCGACAATTGAAACACATTCTGGCGGAAAATGTTCGTATCGCCTGCAGGAAGTTCGATATCAACACACTGGAATTATGTCGCCGAAGCGGTGTGAGTCCAGCCGAAATTAGTTTGTTGATGAATGCAGACAAACAGCCAACCCTCGCTACAGTTGAAGCGGTGGCGGAAGGTTTGGGCATTGAAGCCTGGGTCCTGTTCGTGGACCACATGACGGATCAGATGATTGGTGATAACCAACTGCCAGGCCTGGTGCGTGAATTCTCTGGCTGCGGGCCAGACTTGAAAGAGAGTATTCTCGAATACGTCACTAAGATAGCCGAACTTGATGCCTTGAGAAAGGCTTGACTAAGCTAAGGTGGCAAAGATCTTCTCTGGCCGGCCTTTCTCTTAGCTCCTCCTCCTGCCCCTCCTCTGATTTTTAAACCTTCTCTCCTGCTGCTTGTAGTTTCAGTTCGGTTGTGATGCGAGGCTTGCTTGCTAAACAATAGTTAATTGCTTGCTAAACAATAGTTAATTGCTTGAAATTCAAAATTCATCTGCAGGCATTTGAGTCAATACGATGTTGATAGATTTCGGTAAAAATCTATGCTTCTATAAAGCTAAAATTGTAGACGTACAACAGTGATAGGGTGTGTCGTTATTTCAATATAAAACCCAAAGTATAAGGTGCCGACTGACAATGGATATTCGCACACACGTGTGTTACTCACTCAGCAAAAGATTAATGCAACCTCCGGCGGAGAGAACCGTAAATTACGACGCATATGGCGATTGGCGCACTGAGTCGCTTGCTAACAGCTGGTCTGCATTTGCAGATCAGGATGTAACCGATAAAGCCGTATTGGATTTTGGTTGCGGCGATGGGGCATTGAGTCTTTTTCTGGGAGAGGAAAAAAAACCTAAGCGGATAGTCGGTGTTGATCTGGTGCCAGAGAGCATAGATCGGGCTCGTAAGGCACTGAGCGAAGCCAATATTCCGAGTGGGGTGGAAATTGAATTCCTGACCGGTTCCACCGACCGCCTACCGGTGGCAGATCAATCCTTCGATACCTTATTGGCTTTTGATTGCCTTGAGCACGTGATGGAACCTCGACCCATATTACAAGATTGGTTTCGAGTGCTTCGTCCCGGCAGTAAATGTTTGATCGAGTGGTATCCTTACAAAGGTCCCTGGGGGCCTCACATGGAGGCGCTTATTCCCATTCCCTGGGCGCACGTGATTTTTGGTGAAAGGGCTATGTTCCGGGCCGCAGAAAAAATTTATGACTTACCCGAATTTACCCATCGCCACTGGGATTTGGATGAGAACGGAAATAAAAAGCCAAACAAATGGCGTCAATGGTCTTCCTTTGAGGAGCAGGGCTATATCAATAAATTGGGAACCAAGACCTTTCAGATAATGGCCCGTGAGACCGGATTTCAAATACCTCGCTTTGATACCCGAAGCTTTGGTGGTTCGCCACTCAGACAATCAATAGGACGTAAATTGATGAATGCTCCGGGCATTGGTGAGTATTTTGTCTCCTACGTTCTTGTTGAGTTGCAAAAGCCGCTAACTTCATCAACAAGCCATTAGATTCAAAGCTGTCGCTACTCGCGTATTGGCAGTGCACTTGATATATCCCATGATGCTCCTCATCTAATGGGTAGATATACATTACATTAAGTACTGGAGTAACGATCTAATGAAGCGCCTCGGGACCCTATTGTTTGTCAGTTTTTCGCTTTCTTTTTTGATCGGTTGTTTTGATCAGGATCTGGAGTTTTCCGTTCGCTATCAAGAAGTGAATGGTTTGAATCAAGGTTCCTCACTGGTTCATGATGAAACGGTTATTGGCCGAGTGGATGAGGTGGTTTATACCGAGCGCGGAGATTTCGAGGTACAGGTGACAATCGATGAGCCTCATGTTGCATTGGCAACAGACACCGCTTTATTCGTCGTTGCCAGCGGCCCTGCCGCCGCTTTTGCTGGTTCCACAGGTGAGGCTGGTTCCACAGGTGGAGCAGATCCCTTAGGCGATAGAAAGCCCGTCATTGAATTGATTACTGACGCACAGCCCGGCCAACCGATAGCCGACGGTGCCATGGTCGAGGGCAGCACCGCCTTGTCCGGGTTTGCACAAGAGTTGCAGAATCAATTCAGTACTGCATTGGGCGATTCACTTGGTGCCACTCTGATGTCTCTGGCCGAAAGTGTTGAGCAATCCGTAGCGGCGCTAAAGGAGCAGAATATTGATGAATACATCGCCTTAATGGATAGCGAGTTGGATCGTTTGCTCAATGAAGCCGAAACCCTCAGCGATAGTGCTTTGCAAAGCCTCAGGAATGATATTCTGCCGCGAATCAAGCAGAGCATTGAACAACTGAAGCAGTATGTGGAAGGCATGGGGAAAGAAGAATCTATCGATCAAATAGAGCAAAAAATGATTAAACTAGACGGCGCTTTGGCCGCATAAGTCATAGGTTCTGAAAAGCCGGTTTAAAAAAACAGCGCCGGAATAGTTGCTCCCGAACATTACCTAAGTCTCTTTTTTATAATGAACATCAGATGTTCCCCTACACCGGAGTGAGCTAATGCCCTGCGTTAATATCAAAATCACCAATGAAGGCGTATCCACTGAGCAAAAATCTGAACTGGTGGCAGGCGTAACTGAACTACTTCAACAAGTGCTTAATAAAAATCCTGCCACTACTATGGTGGTTATTGAAGAAGTGGATACAGACAATTGGGGCATCGGTGGTGAGCTGGTTACCGAGCGGAGAAAGCCGGGAGCTTAGTGTAACAGAGAGCATAAGTGTAATAGGGAGCCTAATGGAGTTTATTGGTGCCGACAGATTAAAACAGCTTTATTCCGTTTATGGGCATTTATACAATCTCAGCATCGCTGGCGAAATCTTTCATTGTCGAAGCGCGGCAGAGATCTTTATCTGCCATGAGTTGAATCGATAGCAGGCAGGGATAATGATCTTGCTTGGCTTAACTCTTGTTTGGCTCTTGTTTAATTCTCGTTTAATTTTCGTTCAACTCTCGTTTAACTCCTGGCTTTATCGAGTAAGTCCTGGAATTTCAATGACTTGTCCATTGAGCAATGCCTTGCCGTCAGCCAAACTGAACTGGCTTGTATATAACCCTTTATCGGCGTCATAGCTCACGTACTTCATCGCTGATAGCTGTCCTGCGATCTGTTGAAACTGCATTATCATTTGATCTTTTATCGATTGGGCAACTTCTGCGTCCATGCCGGCTTGCTTAGCATACACTTGAGATGCAATGGTCGTTACTGAGTTTACCCATGGCTCATCTAATTCAGCATTCAGGGCTAGCTGTAAATGGCCCAGATAGGACAGAGGAGACAAACCCATCTGATCTGCCGGAATGGTGTCCACATTGATGAGGTTAGCATTGCCATCGATGTGAGCCCTGTGGTCATTGATGTGATAATCCAGTTTGGTGATTTCAATCTTGCTGGTGGCGGCAATTTTCTTAATGTCTTCTGCTAAGGCGGATTGATCGAGGGGCTTAACGGCGTTCAGGTCCTCTGTTTGAAAGGATAGAAGCCAGTCGTTGAACGTGCTTTGCAGGCTATTGAGTGCCTCAGCATCAATGTCTGAAAAGTGAAGCTCTAACAGAAGACTGCCTAATTGATGATGATCGAGAGTGGCTTCATCCAGACTCATGTTGGTGGTGTAATGCAGCTTGTTTTCTTTGATAGCTGATTCAGAGGTAAGCATAAAGGAACCCAGGTGGAAAGCGGTACCTCCCGGCCCTTTGTCTTGCACAGTCAATCCATCCACTTGCTGTTTGCCATTGCCAACCCAGAGATAAGGGTAGATCTGCTGTTGATCGCCGGTCAGGGAATAGTGGGTGAGATCTACTTGAACATTGTCAGCATCGGACTGCAGCAGAAGGGAAAATCCGGGCCAGTCAATAGCAATCGCAACATGATCTCTGGCTTCGTTGAGATCCAGTATGCCACGCATTTCTGTCACATGACCTTTCACTGAATCAGCCTCGGTTTGGTGATCGATATGAAAGGAATCGGTTATATAGTCGATGCTCGTCGCGCCGTTGAACTTGAAATGAGCATTAATGATAGCGGGACCATCAGCACCAAACGCTTGCTGATAGAAGTCGGCGAAATCCTGTTCTTCTTGATAAAGCATGCCCAAACTGCAATCGGCTTGTTCGGACAACGGTTTGATGGTAGTGGTGGTATCCGCCCATCGGCCTTGCAGTAATTCTCCGTAGCCATGTTTCACCTCGGTTACTATGTCGAGACAATCCTGCGGATCGCTGCTGTCATCAAGAAAACGGGCTAATTGAATGCGGCTAACAGCCTCTGAGCCAAGAAATCCTTTTTTGTAACCGACGCGCTCGACGACTACAGGAAACCCCATTTTGTCCATATAATGATTCAGCTCTGCTAGTGCATTCTCGTAAGCTGTTTCAGCCTTAGGTGCGATAAAATAAGGTACAGCGACAGCAATGGCTGCAAAGGGCGCAGCTATCCAACGTTTGTTCATGGAGACAGTTCCTTTGGTTGTTTGATTCAATGCTGGTTGGGAGGAGAGGGTGGATGTTCCTGCAAGAATTGTATACAGATCGCTTTGAATCTAAAGCATAGCTGAGCCAGTCATTTTTTCGAGTGGATTCATCACGATCAAATAGGTAGGCAGGGAGTATACCTTGGCTTTACAAGAGCTTAGCATTCCAGAATACCCCTACACCCCAGTACTCACTCTCTTCCCGGGTGGTCCTGTTGCTGCTCCATTCCAACCTTAAGCCGACACCTTGGTTAAACTGATAGCGATAGCTGACTTCCCATGAAACTGGATCACGACCCATATCGTTGAGGCCTGCACTGGCAGCCAGGCCTTCGCTGCCAGCACCGGTCAGGTGATTGTCCAGAATGAGGCGGGCATAACGAAAATCAACATAGTGCTGGTGGAAACGAATGCCGGGTTGAAGATAATAGCCGTTGTATTGGCCCTCTAATTCGGCGAGGCGTGTGGGGTCTGTAAGATCACCTTGTACTTCAATATCCATCCACTCAGCTTGCAGTTGAAGATCAAGATGGGAGCGGGCACGCCATAGCAGGGAGCCAAACACGCCCGCCATGCGCTGGCTACCGTCGAAGACTACATCATTGTCGGTGGCACTGTTGTCGCTGGCATTACTGTTAGTTGAGTTGTTGTGATGGTCGTCGTCGAAACGATCATCCCCTCGCTCTTCGGCTCTGGCTAAGAATCCCCAAATCCCGCTTTGCCATTGCCAGTCCGTCGTGTTTCCCTGCCAATGCAAGAACACGTCTTGCGCACCCCCTCCGCTGCCAGTTGTAGCTGGAAAGCTGGCTCCGCGCCAAACTTCTGCGCCCAGAGTCACTGCATTGGAAGCAGTGGGGAACACTTGAATGCGCAGGCCTTCATCGGCGTAGTGACCGCCAAGAAAGGCGTTGTAAAGAAGTGAGTTTGCGCTAAATGCCCGGCTGCTGGCATGGCTGGAGTTGGCGGGAGCAAATACCGCCTTTAAGCGCCCCGCCGACAGTCTTGTCGTTATCTCATGGGTGAACGAATGACTGTAACTGAAGTAGCCTTGCTCAAGTTCAAGGTCATGGTCGCCGTGTTGGGTGATTTCGAACCGAGCTGTCACTGCCTGTTGATTAGTCCAGCCTAAAGTCACGAAGGCGTCATCCAAGGTAATTCCCTGCTCGGGTGCTGCTGCCTTACCACCCATGAGCACCCCGGGAATCTGCCATGGGTATTGCTGGCTGGCATCCTGGTTGCGCCAGGAGCTGGCGATGCCAGCGCGCAAGCTCAGGTTGTTTGAAGCAGAAGCATTATGCATCTGTGCAGAAGGTGTTTTGTCTGACCACTGAGTAGGCTGATATTCCACCCCACGGCCATTATGGTGCTCTGCTATTGGAGCTTCTATATTGCCGTGAGCGCTTGCTAATGGTGATAGCATGAACAGGTGCAAAGTGCAGGCAAACGCAAAGACGCCGGTCAACGCCCGCAGCATTCGTATTGAATGGCTCATTCCGTTGTACTCCAGGGGTTGGCGAAGCGATTGTTGGTGATAAAGTCCCGGTCAGTGAGGCTTTTGAGAAAAGAAATTAAATCAGTTTTGCGCTCTGGCGTGAGCTCAAAGCCATTCACAAAGCCGTCTTTGAAGGGGTTGAAGCGGCCATCTCCTTGCTTAGGACCGCTCTCGATGATGCGGCCTCCAGCGGCATAGAATTCAATGACTTCTTCCAGACTGGCGATGCTGCCATCGTGCATATAAGGCGCAGTAAGTTCGATATTGCGTAGCGTGGGCGCACGGAATTTGCCCATGTCAGCTGGGTCGCCGGTGATTTCAATAATGCCTTGGTTACCTTCTGGAAAAGCACCATTGCCATCGATATTAAAGAGGCCGGTGTTGTGGAAGGGGCGCTCAACAAACTGCATATTGCGGTCAACCGTGGAGTCACTGAAGTTGTAACCCCCGTGACAATGAAAGCACTCCATGTCTTCACCAAAAAACAATGCCCGGCCACGCTGAGCACTAGCGCTCAGCGCATTGGCATCGCCGCGCTCAAAGTGGTCAAAAGGGGTATTGAAAGACACCATGCCACGGACAAAGCTGGCCAGACTACGGGTAATGTTCTGATAGTTAATGGGTTCTCCATGCTCTGGAAATGCTTCTGCAAACATTGGCGGGTAGCGCGGTTCCTCTTTGATGCGGGTCAGTACGATTTCTTTATTGCTGTCATTGATTCCGTGTTCAACCGGATTGTCGCCGAACAAAGGAATCACGATTTGTTTTTCCAGCGTGATTAACGAAGGGTTGGCCCAGGTCAGCGTGGAGTTGTAGGCTGAATTCAGCAATGACTGGGAATTGCGAGAGTGAAACTCTCCGGTTGAACCTACGGATACTGCCAGACCATCGGTGAAAGACAGGGCTTGATCATGGCAGTCGGCGCAGGCCTGGGTGCCATTTCCTGATAAGCGCTGATCGTAAAAAAGGTGCCGCCCAAGTTGAAACCGGGCTTCTGACATAGGGTTGTCCATGGGTTCTACTGGTAAGGGGAAATTATCAGGCAAACTCCATTGAAAATTGGTAACAGAGACGCCCCCGTCGTCGAATGTGGTTTCACTGGAGTCGCCACAACCGCAAAGTAATGCCGTTATCAGTAGTAGAATGAAGAACGGATTCTGGCTTGTACGGCAGATCGTTCGATTATCAGCACGATTGATCGTGCGATTGGGGCTGCGCTTAATAACACAATAAAAAGTTGCTGCAGTTTTCACTTGTCAGATCCTGTGTAGTCAATCCAATGGGCCATGGCGACCCATACAGAGAGACTTTTATGGCTTTATTTCAGCTGAAACACGGTTTGATTAACGGTTATGTCAACGTCGCCACTGACCACATCCAGCCCCAGATTGGCAAACACGGTTGGACATTCGGGATCGGTCGCGCCTGACATGCAACCCGGTGCGCCGCCTTCGTCCTGGCCTACACTGGCGGCCGCGATTAAGGCGCTGTAGTCCACCACGATAGTGCTAGTGGCCGGATCAAAATTGTCGAGTGCAATCTGTGGTCGGTTGTTGCGCGTGCAAGCAACGGTTTCACCCAGTTGAGGTTCGCCCGTGCAGTTGGTACTGCCGAGATGAATGTTCCAGGTGCTGTTGTTATAAGCGGGATCGGTGGGTCGGGTCACGCCGCCGACTGGGGCAATATCCAGCCGCATGAATTTGTAACCGGTTTGCCATGACCAGAACAAACTGGTGATATTAAGTGGTGACTCCGCCGCAGTTTGATCCTGATGATTGAGTGCTTCCGGTATACCGATGGTGAAACTAACACTGTCGATGCTTTCTCCCGTCTCAAGATTAACCGTGCCAGAGATTTCCTTATGGGTTGGTTTGTCTTCACCGTCGCAGAAGTCGCCTTTGTTTTGAAAATCAACTAAGGCAAGCCCATCCTGCTGCCAGGAGTTTTCTTCCAGTTCCAGCACAAGCTGGCGCCCCTGGTTGGTGCCGAGTCGGAGATTGTAGACGTAGAAGCGAAAGTCTTTGAGTGCCGCATCGGTACCAGCGGTTCCCAATCCGGTCAAAGGGGTATCACAGTCCACAGCGACGTCATTGGACATTGCTTCAAAGGGGATAGCGATTGCTACGCTATTGTCAGTGTCAGTGCTGATGGTGTCGTTACTATCGCTGTCAGAGGAGCTGCAAGCGCTGAATAATATGGGTAGCGCTATGAGTCCTGCGGATACGGTCAGGGTCTTTCGGCTGGTAGGCAAAGCGAAGTGCATGTTGGATTCCTGTGCAAATGAGTGGGTATTGGTTGCTGACAGATGTTCAGATCAGTCGTGTCCATGGGTTCTGACAGGTGCAAGCCTATTGCAAAGCTTACTGCAAGCTATCGGCACTTAGTTCCTGTGAAGGCCATAGAATACCGGCCGGCTGCCGCCACCTGAGCCCTGCAGGAATAGCGATTCCACATGGGCTGATAGGCAGCGGTTAGCGCTCCGGTTTAACCTGGAATCCTCAGTTGGACGCCGTGAAGGGGGCGTTTGCGGTGGTGCAGGGCAAGGCATAACGACGAGTAATAGTTGTTCTATTGCAAGGAGTTATAACGCTGCA
>JGI12048J13642_10167157_pt1 | contig 27636 bp, 22 predicted proteins | sample ElkSlonscriptome_16_FD_13642 | JGI IMG/M metagenome (IMG submission 13642)
CAATAGTTGATGGAGAAGCCGCGCGGCGCGCGGCTTCTCCATCAATATCTGTCCTAACCTATCTGCGCATTGCTATACCTGCTTCGAATACTTATCTAAGGGGTTTTCGACCTCTGATGGAAGCTCTAAACTAATTGCATGAACTTTAGCGTACAGTTTTCGGAATTGGCTACCAGCTCAGGCGAATTGTCTCCTTCCCTATTTCTCCTACAGGTGCTCGTTGTCGGAGCATGGTTGGGGTGCGTCGGAGGCGTGGCCTGGGCCGTTCGTCGTTGGGGAAAGGCTAGCTCTGAAACCGTCCGTAAGGTTGTGCATATCGGGACGGGGCATGTCATCATTCTGGCTTGGTTGCTTCACGTTCCAGCTTGGATGGGCATTACGGCGTCCGTTCTTTTTAGTATTTTGACCTTGGTCGCTTATCGATTTCCGGTTTTGCCTGTGCTCGACAGTGTTGGCAGAGACAGTTTAGGCACGTTTTTCTATGCCCTCAGCATCGGCATTCTGATGGTGTGTTTTTGGACTGGTGGGATGCAGCACTATGTCGTGTTGGGCGTGCTGGTCATGTCATGGGGAGATGGTTTGGCGGCTCTGGTGGGTCAGCGCTGGGGACGGCATCAATACCATGTGGTTGGGATGAAAAAAAGCTGGGAAGGTTCGACGACGATGGCGGCGGCGGCATTTATCGTGAGTGTGTTGACCCTAGGAGTTGTCTACGGTTTTTCTCTGCCTGTGTTTGTGATGTCGATCGCCATTGCTATTGCTGCGACGGCGCTAGAGTCCTTCTCGACGTTGGGAATTGACAATCTCACCGTTCCTTTAGGAAGTGCGGCGATCGCCTACTGGCTCACGTTGAGCCTGAATTGAGCTATATTTCAATCCTGATCTGAATCAACCGCTTTCAGATAAACGTTTGACTTCTTGGCCTCCCAGTAAGCGATCGGTTTCCTCAAGAATTGCCGGAATTTTCTCTGCGTGGGGACTTTGGGCCAAGGCACGGCTCAGATCGAAACGCTTGACCTTGGCGGCTGGCTGACCTGGAAACCAGTGTCCGCCGTTGCCCAGCAGGTTGTATCGCATCTTGCCATACTCTGTCATGTCGTAGGCTTTTGCGAGATTGTGCAGCCACAGAATGATGGGAATGTTGATGCGGCCTGGAGTGTTTTCCGGCTCTGGGAGGCCGACATGCCAGCTCTTGAACCATTCTTCACCGAGTTGGGCGATCGCCTCTTGTTCTAGCCGATGGAGGATGGGTGGCAAGACTTCGTCGGTGCGATCGAGCCAGTCTAGAGCCTTGAGGTGCTCGTCGAAGTCACTAGGGCGAGCGGCTCCGAGGCTGAGGGTGTGAACCTGAGAGTGACTAAGGCAAAACAGGTCGTTGAACACCATTGGACTGAGGGGAGCACACAGATCAACCAGCTTTTGGGAAGGGCTGTAGAGTCGTCCGCCTTTGTCTGATGGACTGATGATAAATATCCCAATATCTCGCTGGGTAGCGGCTTCGATAGCAGGCCAGTTGAACTGGTTGATGTAGTACCAGTGAAGGTTTACATAGTCGAACTCATTCGTTTCGATTGTCCGCACGATGACATCGGTTGGCCCGTGGGTCGAAAATCCAACATGGCGCACTTTGCCTTGCTGCTGAAGCTTTTTAGCTACGTCTAGGCAACCCCCTGGACGCACACTCCAGTTTAGAATTTCGTCGGTATTGATGCCGTGCAGACCCAGCAGGTCTACATAGTCGAGCTTTAAATTCGACAGAGATTTTTCGAAGGTTTTAAGAAAATCTTTGGGGTTGGAGCTAGGTGAGACTTTGGTTTGCACAATCAGCTCGTCTCGGTTGAACTGAGGGAGAACTCGTCCGAGCTGCAATTCTGAGGTGCCATAGCCGCGAGCTGTTTCGATGTGGTTGATACCGACATCGAGCGATCGCCGAATTGTAGCCTCTAAGTTTTCTTGATTTTTGCGCGAAATTTGCCATCCTGGTACGTCTTTCCAGGAATGCTGATATCTCATGCCGCCGCAGGAAAACACGGGCATCTGTAAGTTCGTGCGTCCAAACCGTCGATAGCGCATAGGGTTTCAAAAGGTCTTGAGGAACTACGAATATCAGGATGAAACGATGTCTTCCAGTGCAGGGCGAACCTCTGGGTATTGATAGGTAAACCCACTTTCCTGAGTCTGTTTAGGGAGTACTTCTTGCCCCTCAAGCACGACTTTTGCTCCATCGCCTAGCAGCGCTTCTAGAGCAAAGCTGGGTACGGGCAGCCAAGAGGGTCGGTTCATCGCATGGCCGAGTTCATCACACAGGGTTGACATTTTGACGGGGTTTGGAGCCGTGCCGTTGTAGACTCCGTCCATGGAGGTGTCGGTTAACGCCTTGTTGATGAGATTGACCAAATCGTCGCGGTGAATCCAGGAAAACCACTGGCGACCGCTGCCAATGGGGCCTCCAGCAAAGAGGCGAAAGGGTGGAATCATCTTGGCGAGTGCTCCGCCGTTCCCAAGGACAACGCCTGTACGAATGATGGCGACGCGGGTGCCGCAGTCTTTTGCTTTTTGGGCTTCTGCTTCCCAGGTTTGGCATACCTCTGCTAGAAAGTCGTCCCCACAAGGACTCGACTCATCGAAGGTTGCTGTTTCGCTGGTGCCGTAGTAGCCGATGGCGGAGCTATTGACCAAGACAGAAGGCTTGGATTCGGCTTTGGCGATCGCCTCCACAATCTTCTCTGTTCCAAGCTTGCGGCTGTCCATGATGGACTGCTTGTATTTGGGAGTCCATCGCTCGTCTGCAATGGGGGCTCCGGCCAAATTGACCACTCCATCGCAGCCAGAAATCTCGGCCTGCCAGTTGCCGGACTGAGTGGGGGTGTATTCGACAATATCGACTTTGGGAAACGCCGAAGCTGGAAACACTCGACGGGCGCGATCGCCATTACGAGACAGCACTTTGACACTGTGACCCTCGTTAGACAAGCGTTTCACTAGGCGCTGTCCTACAAATCCGGTTGCACCTGTAATTGCAACGATCATGATGCCTCCGTTTGCTCTTGCTCAGATTCCCCATAGGCCATGCCATTGGCCTCCGCATAGCGATGCATAAACCGCATGAACCGATCCCAGTGGTCGTCTCGATCAATCGCAAACTTGCACTCGACTCGATCTAGGTCATCCCCTTCTGGACCACCGAACACAAACTGCACTGAATCAGGCTGAATCGCAATCTGACCTTCTTCGTCGGTGAGTTTGAGGGCGTTAGAAAATCGACTGGTGTAGCTACGAAACTGCTCAATGGCATGGAGCTGCTTGAAGATCAAGAGGACGATCCGATCGCCCGTTTGGCGATCGCGCCGCAAACTCACATTGCTCAGGTCTTCGTAGATGCCATCAAAAAACTCAATTGTGGGCGCTGACGCAGCCAAATTGGGAGAAACCATAAGAGTGTAGACGTAACCTAACTGCAATCTTGTGTTCCATCTAGTATAAAGGGGAGCCGGAAGTAAACCCGACCCTCCCGCGATGGGTTTGTTCGCAGACTCAAATTTCCAGCCCTTTTTGACTCACATTGATGGTACAAGTTCATCTTCAGGTCGAAGCTTCTAAGCCTTCTGACGAAACCAGCGATTCGACCAAGGGCGATCGCCTTGATCGATGGCTGGCTGACCATTTGCCTGCCCTTTCTCGTTCTCGCATTCAGACCCTGATTGAAACAGGCCAGGTCGCGATTAATGAGAAACCTTGCGTTCGCAAAAAGCAAATTGTGCAGGTGGGCGATCGCCTTTCGCTGACGCTGCCGGATGAGCCACAACCTCTCGATCTGCAACCGGAAGCTATTCCCCTAGATATTTTGTATGAGGATGACCAGTTTCTAATTGTCAACAAGCCTGCGGGCATGGTCGTTCATCCGGCTCCGGGTCATCCTAGCGGCACTTTGGTCAATGCGGTGTTGGCTCACTGCCCGACCCTGGCAGGTATCGGCGGGGTACAGCGGCCTGGGATTGTTCACCGCATTGATAAAGACACGACCGGAGCGATTATGGTCGCTAAAACCGATGTCGCAATGCTGCACCTCCAGGCTCAACTTAAAGCGAAAACTGCCCAGCGTGAATATTTGGCGGTGGTGTATGGTGCGCCCCAACAAGAAAAAGGGACTGTCGATGAACCAATCGGACGACACCCTAATGAGCGCAAGAAGATGGCGATCGTTTCAGAAGAGAAGTGGGGACGTCGAGCTGTGACTCATTGGCAGGTAGAAGAACGACTGGGGAACTACACGCTGATGGGGTTTCGACTTGAAACGGGGCGCACTCATCAAATCCGGGTTCACTGTGCCCATATGAATCATCCCATTGTGGGCGATCCGGTTTACAGTTTTGGGCGATCGGTGGGAGTCAACCTGAGTGGACAAGCGCTTCATGCTTGGCGGCTGCGACTGCGTCATCCTCTCAGTGAAGAGTGGGTTGAGGCGATCGCTCCGCTTCCAGAACAGTTCAGTCGGCTTGTCCGAGTGCTGCGGCTGCGCTGTCAGGGAACACCGTCTCTTCATCCTGTTTTTGACGTTTCTCCTGAAGCCGTTCTAACCCAAGACTGAACGCTACAATGCAGATACTGCTGGTGTCGTGCTGCTGGCATCGATGCTGATACGACCTTTTGAATTCAGACTTTCGGAGCGGATCTTCTGTTATGGCAAAATCGTCTTCTTCAATCACTGCTGATGTGGCGATCGCCCTCGCTACCATTCCAACTCTAGTGGGCTTGGTTGTTATGAAAGGTCTGGACGATATGATGACCGAGCTAGGACTGAGCAGTGAAGAAATTTTTCGGGGCGATCGCCTGCCTATCTTGAACATGCCAACGATGCCAAAGACAGACTCTACACCCGACGACTAGACCCGGCGACTGGCGAGCCGCACCCCATAGATCCTAGCGTTAGCACAAGACTGTGTTTGCAGATATCATCCGCAGATGTTGCAGATGAACGCAGATTGTCTAGTCGGTGATGCATGTCGTCGCTGGCACTCTGCCGATTGAGGTCGGGCAAAGAAAAATAAAGCAGAAATAAATGAATCGATCTGATTTTCCAAAACACATCGGGATGGCCTGGTGTCGGGTTAAGATCAGGGCGATTATCCTGATTGGTTATCTCTTGGGTAACGATAAGGTTTTCTTGGGTTTGGGACAAAGCTGTGAACTGGCGATGTGAGCCGATTTACGCTCCCGGAGTCCGATGAAAAATGAGTTGCTTCGAGGTCGGTCAGTCTAGTTCCCTTTGTCTGAACGTAACGAATTTCTTGTCAATGATTCAAACGACCCGTCCAAGTAGCTCAAAACAGACCCACGCTGATTTGCTCAGCTTTTCAGATGTTGCTCAACAGCGTGAGCGCGTCATGGCCGCGATTGATGTTGGGACTAACTCGATTCATTTAGTTGTTGTTCAAATTGATCCGTCACTGCCGGCCTTCAACATCATTGCCCGAGAAAAAGATACCGTTCGCTTGGGCGAACGAGATGGAGAAACGGGCTGTTTGACAGAAAAAGCGATGAAGCGCGCGATCGCCGCTCTCAAGCGTTGTCGTGACTTGGCCGAAAGCCTGGATGCAGAAGAGATTATTGCTGTTGCTACAAGCGCGGTCAGAGAAGCGCCGAATGGTCGAGATTTTCTGACATCCATTCAGGCTGAGGTTGGGCTGTCGGTCGATTTGATTGCTGGAGAAGAAGAAGCCCGTCGGATTTACTTGGGCGTGTTGTCGGGTCTGGAGTTTGATCAACAGCCCCACACCATCATCGACATTGGGGGTGGCTCCACGGAGCTGATTTTGGGAGATGGTCACGAACCGCGATCGCTCAGCAGCACTAAGGTTGGAGCGGTACGTCTGACGAGCGAATTTGTTACCACCGATCCGATCAGCGAAGTCGAATACAAAATGCTGAAGGCCTATGTGCGCGGCATGTTGGAACGCCCTGTCGAAGAGTTGCTCTCGCGTTTAGGCTCAGATGAAAGCCTGCGGCTCGTGGGCACTTCTGGCACGATTGAAACCCTTGTCAGTATGCATATGCACGATGCTTCTGGCTCGATTCCCATGACGCTCAACGGCGCGTCTATGAGCCTGAGCAACCTCAAACGCATTGTGGATCGTTTGCGAAAACTGAGCAGCAAAGAACGGCTCGACCTTCCTGGCATGTCGGACAAGCGGGCAGAAATTATTGTGGCTGGTGCAGTCGTTCTTCGAGAAGCAATGGAAATGTTGGGAGCTGAGTCGATCAGCCTCTGCGAACGAGCGTTGCGAGAAGGCGTTGTGGTGGACTGGATGCTCACCCATGGACTGATTGCCGATCGCCTCCGCTATCAAGGCTCTGTCCGCCAGCGTAGCGCGCTCAATCTAGCAACTAAGTATCAGGTCAATATTGAACACAGTGAACGAGTGGCTCACTTCTGCCTGAGCCTTTTTGACCAAACTCAGGGGACGTTGCACAACTGGAGCTATCGAGAACGAGAACTGCTGTGGGCGGCGGCTATGCTCCATAACTGCGGGCATTTTGTGAATCATGCGGCTCACCACAAGCATTCTTACTACCTGGTGCGTCATGGGGGATTGTTGGGCTATACCGAAGTCGAAATCGAGACGATCGCCAATCTCTGTCGCTATCACCGCAAAAGTCAGCCTCGCAAGAAACACGAGAACTACCGCAATCTACCGACGAAGGAATATCGCACCCTGGTTGACCAGCTCAGCGCCATTCTTAGGCTGGCGGTTGCTCTCGATCGTCGGCAGATTGGGGCGATCGCCAAGGTGGAGTGTGAGCATGACCCTGACAACAAAACTATGAATCTTCATCTCTTCCTGGCGGAGCAGTTTGAAGATTGCGATTTGGAGCAGTGGAGCCTTGATTACAAAAAAGCCTGCTTTGAGTCTGAGTTTGACCTCAAGCTTGTCTCGACGTTAGAACCCTAGAGAAGAACCCAAGGCACGGCTACGCCAGTAGGAAATCCCCATAATCAGCAGAACGAAACCGAATAGTACCAGAGTGGCGATCGCATTTCCTTGACTCATCTGGCTGCCCATAAAAATCCACAAGAAAAACAGCACATTTTCCAAAATAATTAGGATTGTGTCGTTGAAGGCGTTTTCTCGCTGTCGCATCATCATTGCGGAGAGAGAAATCGGTTTGGCGTTCCAGAGGCGGACTAAAGCCGTGCAGCAGGTAGCCAACAGCGTTAAGGCCAGTCCTGGCAGAATGTTGACGCCCTGAGTCAGCAAAATTGCGAAAAACAATGCTAGAAAGCACCAAACAGGGAGCAAAATAGCGCCTAGTTTCAAGAGACGAACGCGCTGACCTTTGACTGGGGCAGACTTGAGCAAATCGGGCGCTTCCTCTCCGGCAATGCAAATGACGGCAAGACTAGAGGTTAAAAAAGCTCCAGCACTCGGCAGCGCTACTGTGGTCAAGGTCGCTAGGTCGAATCCATTCTGAGTTGATGAATCTTGTACGACCAGCAACATCAGCGGAATCAGGAACACGGCTGAAAGGAGCGTTCGCGAAATTAAATAAGGACTGCGTTGAATCACCCGCCATTCTTTTCGCAACAGCACCTGAGAAAGCCCTTGGTTGAAGGTAACGGTTTGAGCTGGAGAGGTGGCAGAGGAGGATTTGGGCGATCGCCGACTTCCTGTGACGGCCTGTTGTGTCCCCTGAACAAACTGTCGGTTGAGGGTTTCGATGGTGATCCAGGCTAATCCTCCGCTGACGACTAATGTTGCCACTACAGAAGGCAGATCCATGAAAATCGCTCGCACCGGGAACCATAACCAGCTTTCTGGCGACAGGGACAGTCCGCTTGTGGCTCCTCCAGGTATGTTGAGATCGCCACCCTGGGAAAGACTGGTGCGCGTATCGAGATTGAGCAGCTGGACGCCGACGAAGAAGGTTCCGGCGATCGCCATGGTCAAAACCTGGGCTACGGTGCGAGCACGCTTCGCTCCCACTAACTTGACCAGTCCGAGGGAAAGCAACATTGAAAGACTGGCTGTGGTGAGACACAGTCCAACGAGAGCCGGATAGATTCCCAACAGTCGAAAGGCTCCAATCGCCATTGCTAGGATCGTTGCTGGCACGATGAGCAGAAGAAATCCGAGGAATACTTCTACGGCGACGCTGAGCAGCCGACTAGCAAAAATTGTTTTGGAACTGATGGGCGACGACACGAGTAAATCCAGATCGCCCCGGTCGAACAGAGCTGTCAGACTTTGTTGCATCGCCTGAATAAAGGCATAGATGAACAAGAACATCCAGAATCCGCCTGCGATTCTCAGCATCGACGGCGTAGGCGGATTGGGCACCAGCACCAGGGGCGCGTCACCGAGCCGAGCCGTCAACAGCCACACTCCGGCCAAGAACAGCGTCACGATCGCCAACAGCCCCCCCATGATGTAGAGAAACCACTTGGCTCGTAAGTCTCGCCACCAGAGGCGGCATTCGTGAACCATCAGCCAGGGAAGAGACCCTGGTGGAAACTGGCGGATCAAACCCATGATTACCCCCATTCATCCTGACTGAGAGGGGCGTCGGAATCGGCAGGTGCTTGAACTGGGGAAGCTGTCAGCTGTAAAAAAATGCTCTCTAGGTCAGAGTCGTCTGCGAACTCGCCGCCTAACTCTCGACTTTGGGCTTGCAGGTCTTCCAAGGTTCCCTCCGCGATCAGTGTGCCGTGGTTAATAATGCCAATGCGCTGAGCCGTGCGTTCGGCGATCGCCATGGTGTGGGTAGTGAAAATGACCGTCTTGCCCTCGGCAACATACTCATTCAGCATGGTTTTGACAAGTCGAGCAGCGACAGCGTCTAATCCAGATAAAGGTTCGTCCAGAATGACAACGTGAGGCTCGTGAATAAAGGCTCCAGCTAAAGCCAGCTTTTGCTTCATACCGCGCGAAAAGGTTTCAGCAAAATCGTTGCGTACGTCCCACAAATTTAGCTTCTTCAGCAGATCTGTAGCCCGAGATGCCGCGCGATCGCCCGCTGTTCCCCATAATCCGGCGACAAACTCTAGATATTCCAAAGGTCGCAACTTGCCATATAGCATTGGCTCGTCGGGTAGATAGGCCAACAGCTTTTTGGCTTTGTTGGGCTGCTGCGTGATACTGCGTCCTAAAATCAGCGCATCTCCTTGGTCAGGCTGCAACAGTCCAGTAACCATTCGCAGGGTTGTCGTTTTGCCTGCTCCGTTTGCGCCCAACAGGGCATAGAACGTGCCTTCTGGCACTTGTAAATTCAGCTCATCAACCGCTTGGTGACTACCAAATCGCTTACTTAGCCCAATCACCTGAAGTGCGATCGCCATTCTGGCTTACCCGTCCTTGCCTAAATCTGCTTTCCCAGACTAGCGCAGCACTTTGCTCAGAGCACCAAAAATAAATGAGAGCACTGCTGAACCGATGACCGACCAGATAATTGGAAACGATTGGCCTCCGAGCTGAACAGCAAATAAGACGGGTAGTCCGAGCTGTCGAGCAATGAGAACGCCTAAGTAAGCGCCGATAATCCCGACAAAAATTGAGACGAGGCAGCCTCCTCGCGTATAACCCACCAGCGATTGTCCCAAACCTCCGCAGATTGCGGCAATGATTAATAGCAGCAGTATTTCGATCAGTGTCATGTCTTTTCCTTTGCTCTAGCGACATTCCACGAGACGCCTCAATCATACGCTAGATGCATGCTTAGACGGATTACAACGAGTCAGATGTTAACCATTAGGAAGGGTCACCCTCCAAGCGGTTGCATAAGTAGGTTGCCTTAAATTTTGACAGCTTGTGTAGGGTGGGTTAGTGCAGCGTAACCCATGCGGATGTTGGGTTTCGTTCCTCAACCACAACCTACACACACTTACGTTTATTTTTGTCCACCTACTTAATTGACGTAAGCAAGGCCGAAATACTGACTTCATTAAGCAGGATGAACCCATGGGTTTAGAGTGCTTGATGGCACTTTATAGTGATAGCTGGATCAGTCAGATTCATCAGATTCAACTATCACTGTCCTTGTTATTGCTGCCGAGCAGAGCCAGAGCCTGCTGTCAGCATGGAGCCTCAATTGATACTCCCCTCGTATAAGCCAACCAGTATTGTTACCGTCACGCTCAATCCCGCCATTGACCAGACTGTTTCTGTGGTCGATTTTAGACCCTATGCGGTCAATCGAGTCGCTCAAGAGCGTTCTGATCCGGGGGGCAAAGGAGTTAATATCTCGTCATTTCTCGCTGATTTTAGCTATCATTCCGTTGCTACAGGTCTGCTCGGGCGTGACAATGCAAAAACGTTTGAGGAGCTGTTTGCTGCCAAAGGAATTGGCGATCGCTTCGTTCGCATTGACGGTAAAACCCGCGTCAATCTCAAGATTATGGACGAAGTTCAGCAGGATGTGACGGATCTCAATTTTCCGGGACAGCCTCCTACCCTAGCTGACTTAGATGACTTGCAGGAAGAAATCGATCAGCTTGTCGTTGACCACGACTGGTTTATTTTGGCAGGCAGTGCGCCTGAGGGTGTTCCAGCAACGGTCTATCACGATTTGGTGACAGGGCTAAAGCTGATTGATAAAACAGTGGTGCTCGACACCAGTGGTCAGCCGCTACAGTATGCTCTGGCGGCTCAACCCGATGTCATCAAACCCAATATCTTTGAGCTACAAGAGGTTCTAGGGCAAACTCTTGATTCAGAACGAGCTGTCCTGAAAGCGGCACGGGACATTGTTCAACAGGGGATTGGCTGTGTGGTGGTGTCGATGGGATCGTTTGGAGCTTTGTTTGTTGATGCGGAACGCGCCATTCATGCTGCTCCGCCTGCTCTCGACATCAAAAGTACGGTGGGTGCGGGTGACGCCATGGTTGCAGGGTTTGTTGCAGCGAAAATTCAAGGTTTGCCGCTTGATGGCTGTGCTCGCTTGAGTACAGCGTTTTCGATGGGTGCTCTGGGACAAATCGGGCCGATGCTGCCCTCGGTTGAAGCGGTGATGGCGTTTGGCGATCGCGTTACCTTGCGTGAGGTGGATTAGAATTACGTTGATCGACGTGAGAGACACGAGTTCATAGACAATATTGGACTCTACACGAGCTTCTATCGGGACATTGCTTTAGGATTGGGCGTGGCGATCGCCACTGCATTCATTTTCATCGGCATGTTAGTTTTAAGTCGTTTCCTGCGACGATTCCTCTAATGACCAGCCTTGAAACCATCGCAGCACATCAACAACACTGGAAAAACTAACCTGTTGCTCCCATTCAGCTTCACTAACAGTGTCCAACAATAGACTCGAAAACCAAATTGACCTACAATAGACTCGAAAACCAAATTGATCTCTTTCAAAAGTCAGCTCATCGAGATCTCTATGTTGCGATTGGAAACATAGAGTTTTCCTATGTCCAATCTCAGTTGAAACCATTGCTTCAGAATCCGTCGCGAGAGATTTTGATCCTAGCGGTGTTGGCTACCGTCAGCAATTCCAGTGAGTCTCTTGAGCGGAGAATATGGGCGGCGTCTATGTATCCGCTACTCAATATTGTGGTGCTTTACGATCCACAAGAGGATGATTCTGAAAAGCGAAGTTACATCGAGGCGGCTCAAGTAGAGGCCGATGGAAGCTTAGCGGAAGGACCTAATGTTCTTGGAAGTTGCAATGCGGCATGGGCCATTCAAAAGCAGATTCTCAGAGAGAAATACGGTATCGACTGGCAAACCCCCGCAGAGATGAACCCTGGCTGTAGGTTTGACTGAATGGATGCTCTATTGAGGAATATCGGGAAACCGTATGACAAAGTCGTACTCTCTTCACCTAGTGCAGGGTTCAGCAGGTGGGGTGAGTAGGGTAAACCGTCATCAAGAGTCGCTGAATCTTCACTGTTTGTCCTTCAATAAACCGCATATTGTGGGAATAGGAATCGAAACGCGTCACTCTTGGATGAGCGAAAGAAATAGTAAAAATAACAACTATCGCGAATCTAGCTCTCGTTGAGTTGGAACCAGAAATTTTTTCCATTTTCTCTTAAAGCAACACTATCCGTTGACGCGCCGACTCTGTTGAGACTGAAAAAAGGTGTGATTTATGCAACCCACTAACCCGAACCAATTTACTGAAAAAGCTTGGGAGTCTGTGGTGCGGACTCCAGAAATCGCGAAGCAAAATCAGCACCAGCAGATCGAAAGCGAGCACCTGATGGAAGCGCTTTTGGAGCAAGATGGACTGGCTAGTTCGATCTTGACAAAGGCAGGCACAGAGATGCCAAATCTTGCCGCGCCTCTTCCTGAGATTTTGCGCCAGCGCACTGCCGAGTTTATCCGTCGCCAGCCCAAAGTTTCGGGTGCGGTCAACGGTTCGGTCTACCTGGGACGCAGCCTTGACAAGCTACTCGATCGGGCTGAGGGCTATCGCAAAGACTTCGAAGATGACTATATTTCTATAGAACATCTCATTTTGGCCTATGCGAAAGATGAGCGCTTTGGTAAAGCTCTCTTTCAAGAATTTAAGCTGAACGAGAAAACTCTGCGGGCAATTATTGACCAGATTCGAGGGAGTCAAAAGGTGACGGATCAAAATCCAGAAGGCAAATATGAAGCCCTCCAACGGTATGGGCGTGACCTGACCCAACTGGCACGAGAGGGAAAACTCGACCCGGTGATTGGTCGTGATGACGAGATTCGGCGGACGATTCAAATTCTTTCTCGCCGGACAAAAAACAATCCTGTGCTGATTGGTGAACCAGGTGTCGGGAAGACGGCGATCGCCGAAGGACTGGCTCAGCGGATCGTCAGTGGTGATGTGCCGGAGTCGTTGCGCGATCGCAAGCTGATTGCCCTCGACATGGGTGCGCTAATTGCGGGTGCAAAGTACCGGGGTGAGTTTGAGGAACGACTGAAAGCGGTGCTGAAGGAAGTCCAGGACTCTGAAGGTCAGATCATCCTGTTTATCGACGAGATTCACACGGTGGTTGGTGCTGGGGCGACCCAGGGCGCAATGGACGCGGGCAACCTGTTGAAACCGATGCTGGCACGAGGAGAATTGCGCTGTATTGGTGCCACTACTCTAGATGAGTATCGTAAGTACATTGAAAAAGATGCCGCGTTGGAGCGACGTTTCCAGCAGGTCTATATCGATCAGCCCAGCATTGAAGATACCATCTCGATTTTGCGGGGTCTGAAAGAGCGCTACGAAGTTCACCACGGGGTCAACATTTCTGACACGTCTTTGGTGGCCGCAGCGGTGCTTTCGACTCGCTATATCAGCGATCGCTTCTTGCCTGATAAAGCGATTGATCTGGTGGATGAGGCTGCCGCCAAGCTGAAGATGGAGATTACCTCCAAGCCAGAAGAATTGGATCGCATCGACCGAGAGATTCTTCAGCTTGAGATGGAAAAGCTCTCTCTCAAGAAAGAGACCGACAGTGCTTCGCGCGATCGCCTGGAGCGCCTAGAAAAAGAACTGGCTGACCTGAAAGAATCGCAGTCGAGCCTCAATGCCCAGTGGCAGTCGGAAAAAGATGTGATCGACCGCATTCAAAAGTTGCGGGAAGACATTGATCGGGTCAACGTGGAAGCCCAACAGGCTGAGCGCGACTATGATTTGAATCGGGCGGCTGAGCTGAAATATGGCAAGCTTACGGATCTGCAGCGAGAACTAGAGCAGGCGGAGTCGAAGCTGGAAGAGACCCAAACCAACGGTAAAACGTTGCTGCGGGAAGAAGTGACGGAAGAAGACATCGCCGAAATCATCTCGAAGTGGACAGGCATTCCGGTGAGTAAGCTGGTTGAGTCTGAAATGGAGAAGCTGCTCCACTTGGAAGACGAATTGCACAAACGAGTTGTAGGTCAAGATGAAGCAGTTATTGCTGTGGCTGACTCAATTCAGCGATCGCGCGCCGGGTTAGCTGACCCCAATCGTCCCATTGCCAGCTTCATCTTTCTTGGCCCCACGGGCGTAGGAAAAACAGAGTTGGCTAAGGCTCTGGCTTCCTACCTGTTTGATACTGAAGAGGCGATCGTTCGCATTGACATGTCGGAGTACATGGAAAAACATGCCGTGGCTCGTCTCATTGGTGCGCCTCCGGGATATGTTGGCTATGAGGAAGGTGGACAACTGACTGAGGCCATTCGTCGTCGTCCCTATGCGGTGATTCTGTTTGACGAAATCGAGAAGGCTCACCCCGATGTGTTCAACATCATGCTGCAAATTTTGGATGACGGTCGTTTGACCGACTCCCAAGGCCGCACCGTAGACTTTAAGAACTGCGTGGTGATCATGACCAGCAATATCGGCTCACAGTACATCTTGGATCTGGCTGGCGATGACAACCGCTATGAAGAGATGCGCGATCGCGTCATGGATGCCATGCGCTCTAACTTCCGGCCTGAGTTTCTCAACCGGGTCGATGAGCTGATCATCTTCCACAGCCTCAAGCAAGAGCAACTGCGTGATATCGTCAAGCTCCAAGTGAAGCGACTCGAAGATCGGCTGGCCGATCGAAAGATGGCACTCCGCTTCTCTGATGAGGCTCTGGACTGGATTGCTCAATCGGGCTTTGACCCGGTGTATGGTGCTCGTCCGCTGAAACGATCGATTCAGCGAGACGTAGAAACGCCCATCGCTAAAGGAATTCTTCGGAGTGAATTCCATGAAGGCGACACGATTTACGTGGATGTCGAGCTGGAGCGTTTGGTGTTTAAGCGGCTCTCGTCAGAACTGCTCAATGCTTAAGTAAGGGCTTGTAGAGGCGCACGCTGTGCGTCTCTGCGCGGATCAACAGTGCCCACAGTGGCTCCGCTGATACCCTATCGCTGTTCATTCACAATCAGGACACAATCTCCTTCCATTATGGGACTGATATGGGACTAATGATTTGTCTCTCGCCATTCGCCACGCCGAGGAAGATTCGGCCTGGACTGAGGATGGTCACTGCTGGTGTCTCTGATGTTGAGCGAGTATAGCTGCTGCCAAGAAGCTTAGGACGCAACCATACTATTCTCTCCTAATGTGAGCGGCTAACGCTATACGTTGAGATCCCTCTCCCAAGTTTTTGGGAGAGGGATTTGGTTTGGTGCTGGCATAGAGAGCATTAGCGCCAAACTCAGCGTCGCGGTTACGCGCTGTAGCCCATGTCAACAACGGCATTGCGAACGAAGTTGATGCGCTGCTCGAAGTCTACTTGCTTCACCGCGTTAGTGAATTCTTGGGTAGATTCTGGCAGATTGTAGTCATCGGGATAGCCCACGACGGTGCCATCTTCCATGCCCTGAGCCAGCATCAGCCAAATATCGAGCTTGGCGCTGGGGCTAAGGGCTGCATATTCGCGGCTGATTGTCGTATTTTCTTTGCCTGCGATGTCGCGCATGGCTTTCAGTTGCTCGTCATGAGAACTGTTCTTGAACCGGTCAAACAACGTACTCGCTATATTTTCCGTCTTATAGTCGGGAGACGGATTAAGGCTAGATTTGATGTCAAGATATCCTAGCCACAACAGTGCAAGCTGGGTATCGACATCATAGCTGTTGAATAGCTCTAACGGCTGCTTGATTGCATTGTCGGTAATGTAAGTCATAGAAACCTCCTGGTTTCTGGCTGCAATGAGTCAATCGGGCTGGCTTCTTATCGGCTTTCAAGATTTCTAAAATCCAGTGAAACACCTGAGTGATAGTCCAGCAATTGCCTCAATCTGTTTTCACTGTAACGAGAATGTTAAGAAACTTAAACATTCGTAAGACTTAGTTCTTGGTGTGTTGATTTCGACTATTGGCAGAACAGTAATCTCTGTTACAAGAGAGATTGCTGATGGCTAAAAAGATGGGAGACATGAACGGTTTGGATGGGCGATCGCACAATGGCGCTGCGCTTCCCCGATAAAGCGCTGGGTTGGTTTGCCGAAGCGGCTTTGACCCAATCTATAACGAGCCATTTAGCGGGATACCAAAACGCCTATCGCTCAAGGCATCTTGCATATCGATAAACTAAAAACTCTAGAGCAGCCGTTTCCGGATATCACTCAACAAGTTAGCCCCCCCTCGGGAATCGCTTCCTGTTTTTGGCAAAGAGAAGCTGTATCGCGGATCTCCTCGAAAGACGACTTTATAATGCCTTCCATCTTGGGAAATGGTGAATCCAAGCTTATTCAAAACACGTCTTGTCTTGGCGTTCATTCTCCTATATCCAGGCAGCACAGAGCGTAAAGTGTACTCAATGCTTTGTCGCTGCCCACGCGTCTGATTTGATGCAAGGATATCTTGCAAAATGTGACTTTGACGACTGTTGGGGTGAATCGAGGCAACACTTTTTTTAAGAAAAGTCAGAAGCAGGTCTTTTTTCTCATAAGCATAGAGATCTTTTTCTGTCGCTTTGAGAACAATGATGTATTCTCTGGGTTGAGCTTCAGCTTCCTGATATGACCATCGCTCACCTGTGCTACGAGCGATCGCCAATTGATTATGCAAGTGGTCAATCGTCTGATTGAGTTCCTCTCGATCGGTTGTAAACTGTGTATTTTCTGCTAAGGCTTCAGCCTCAATTTCTTGGGCGTCTGAGAGTTCTTGTTTTAAATCTACAATTTTATTTCGCGACTCTTCAAGCTCCATTTGAGCAACCTGTAAGGCTTGCGACAGTTGATCAGCGTCCTGATTCGTGAGTTCAACGGCGCGTCGTCCTGCTGGTATCGATTGACTCAACGCGATTGCTTCGTCTCGCTCTTGTTGTAACGTGTCAACAGAAGCGATCAAATGCTTAATGCGTTGAGTGGCTGCATCAAGCTGTTGATTGTAATCTGCGAGCTCTGCTTGGAGGTGTGCGTTTTGCTCACCCGCCTGCTGATTTTGATATCGCTGATCTTGAATTTGCTTTTGTAATTGGGTGATTTGGTCACTCCGCTGTTGAATCTCCTCCTGAGTTGCAGCACTTCGATCCTGCAATATTTGCAGTTCTGCTTCTAAGGCAGCCAACTTAGTGTCATTCTCCTTATGTAGCAGATGTTGCTGCTGCAGAACAGTTTCACGCTCTTGAGTCAATTGATTGAGCTGATATCGTAGCTGTTCTTGCTCTGCCAGTTGACTGTTTTTCTTGAGCAACTGGCGATCTAAATCCTGGGTCAAACGTTGTGCATGACGGACTTGCTGTTGAGCTTGATAGAGCTTGGCGTGAGTTTTGCCGATTTTCCTTTTTTGCTGTCTCTGCTTAACCTGCAACGCCTCCACGACGATCCATAGGCCAAAACCAGTAGTCAACAGCAACAGCAATGTCACCCCATACGATTGACTCAGTTGATCGCCTTTCAATAGGCTTTCAGGCAAATCTCTGAGCGACTGAAGATATGATTGCCAAAAAACTGGCTGAACTTCTCTAACGTAATAGATACGTCCAGTAGCAGTGTTCTGAGGATTTTCAGATTGATCACCGCTTTTGTGTTGTTCTTGATAGGGAAGAGGCGTCGATAAAAGCGCTTCCAAATCTCCTTGCTCAAGTTGAGAATCGTTACTGGGTAAAGGTGTAACAGATATAATTTGTTGCTCAGGACATTCGGGTTGCGGGGTAGTGCAATTTGTCACTATCAAACTGGGTTGACGTTTGAAAGGATCTGGATGTCCTTGGAGAAATAAACCACTATTCCAATAATTTCGATAATGCTGATAGTTCATGACGCTTGCTAAACCAGCAGCGACAGAAATAGCTAGAATCAAACGCCCTGCAACCCAGCGAACAGGAATCATAGGCCACACTCTTGCGCAATAATCAGGGTATGAAGATGCTCCTGCACTCAGCCTCAAGATCACGGTAGTGATGCGTTGGCTTGATCGAATCGTCGGTTTTTCTTTTGGGGTGAGTGCGCGATTATACTTCACCAAGCATAACAACTCTTTCCGTAGCTTTGGTTGACTGAGCTACGTCTTCAGGGGACAAAAGTCGTCATCTGCTTAAGGGCGGCGGGTGATATCGACGGTGATGTGTCCGGCAAAGTCGGGGATGGGCGGCACTTCTTTGGTGAGTTGCACTCGCACCTGAGTCACATCGTTGTATTGCAAACAGAGACTGGCGATCGCCATCGCTAACTTTTCGATGAGTGTAAAGCGAGAGGTGCGAATCAAATCGAGGGTATCAGTTACGATGGCGCTGTAGTCACGGGTGTCGTCGAGGCGATCGCTCTCAGCCGCCTTTTCTAGATCTACCCACAAGGTAATGTCGGCTGCAAACCACTGACCGAGAACTTGTTCTTCTGGCAAGGCTCCTGTGTAGCCGTAGGCTCTAATGCCGTTGATATGTAGTGTGTCTGGGGCTGAATGGAGTGTGTTGGATGAATAGGAAGGCATGAGCACCTGATGTTGTTTTGGAAAAGCTGAAGGTCACAACTCTGGTGGATCATATTCCATAACGTATGGCTTGTGGCGAATCAATTACGACACAACATTGCGGGGCGATCGCTGTTCAAAGATCCTGATGTAGACCGGACTCTTTTGCACGCCATCATCCCAGACTGACTAGAGCAGGAGTTCTATAGTGCTACGCGCTGATATAAAACCAATCGTTGATGGAGAAGCTTTGATCAGATTTCTTGGGGTGTCATTTCTTGAGTGCGAATCGCGGCTGCTTCAACGAAAATACGCTGGACGTCTGGGTGGGTGTCGCGGATTGCGTTTTCGATGTTCCTGACAGCAAATTCAATTTCGTCCGAGGTGAGGCCGTCTTGAAACTCAATATTGAGCGCTACCATGATGTCTTTTGGCCCAATATGAAGCGTGATGGGATGTTCGGCCTTCGTAACCGCTTTGTCAGACTGGACAATACCGTAAATGCTTTGTTGCACTTCGGGGAAGGCGCTTTCTCCAATCAGAAGTCCCTTTGTTTCTAAAACTAAAACCGTGGCAACCACAATCAGCAAGATGCCAATGATGATAGAGGCAATGCCGTCGTACATGGCGTTGCCTGTGGACTGACTTAAAAAGACCCCGGCGAAGGCAATCAACAGACCCACCAGAGCCGCTGCATCTTCAAAGATGACAATAAAGCTGCTGGGATCTTTGCTTCTGCGTATAGCTTTGATAAAACCAACGTTATCAGGACGCTGCTTGTTGAATTCTCGCACCGAAACGATGAGCGCTATTCCTTCAAAGACAGCGGCGATCGCCAGTACTGAGTAGCTAATGAGTGCGTTGCTAGAAGGTTCTGAATTTTCGAAGCTGTGAATACCTTCGTAGATTGAAAACCCGCCACCAACCGAGAAAATTAAGATAGCAACCACTAATGACCAAAAGTAAAGCTCTTGCCCATGTCCTAACGGATGACGACTATCGGGGCCAAGTTCGCTGCGCTTTAAGCCGTAGAGCAACAATACTTCGTTGGCAGTATCCACCACGGAATGAAAGCCTTCAGCCAGCATTGCAGAACTTCCGCTGATAGACGCACCGACAAATTTTGCGATCGCAATGCCCATATTTGCGGCCATTGCGGCATAGATGGAAACTTTATTAGAGGAGTCTGCCATAGGAGAGAATTTAACGAATAGCTTCTATCATGCTGTCTGTGAGCCATCTTCATAATCCTTCAGAAGGACTATATTTCCTAGAAGGTAGAGAACATGGACGAGACAAGCCGCTTTGAGGGGCGATCGCCCTCGCAGTTGAGAGTCCCGTCGTCACCAATTGGCACTATAGTGCTATGCGCTGATATAAAACCAATCGTTGATGGAGAAGCCGCGCGGTGCGCGGCTTCTCCATCAATATCTGTCCTAACCTATCTGCGCATTGCTATAGATACTCTGGAGCTGACATTAGTGGTGAAAATTGCAAACTGCATCTTTGACCATACGCTTATGTTAGTTCCTAGAGCAGAGGAAGCGATGCTCAGACCATCTCCGAAGCGAGAATTAGATTGCTACCCATTTGAAAGGCCTCGATGTTAATCAGAGACTGATTCCATCCAGTGGCACTACCTTGGTTATCTTCGGTACCGGAAATGAGGAACTGAGTATCGTCAAGTTGAGACAAAGTCATCGTCGCTGCATCAAAGAAATCTAGCTTGATGACATCAAATCCAGCTCCCCCGTCGATGGTGCCTGTCCCGATTCCCGTATCGAAGGTATCGTCTCCATGTCCTCCGCGAATGAGAGCGTCTTGGATATCGAAGGTTGTGCCAGATGTGCCGATCAAGTCGTCGCCATTACCACCGGATACGGACGATCGGAAGACCCCAACGCCTAGACCTGTGGATGATTCGCTGTCATCTACTGCGGCGGTTGCTGCAATATTGATGGTGTCATCGCCATGACCACCGCCAACGTAACTGTTTGAGACGCCGTAGCTGACCGCTTGATTCTCATCCCCTGGACTTGTGCTAATGGCGTCAATGGTGATGGTGTCATCGTCGTTTCCACCGTTGATGCTGCTGTTCAGAGCGCCATAGCTCGTCGCCATCGCAGATGGCCCGTCGTTGGTGCTGCCGATGGCTGCGATCGCAATAGAGTCAAGGCCATCTCCACTCGTCAAACTGCTACTGAACAGTCCATATCCACTGACTTCAGATTTTAAAGGATTGTAAATGGTGCTTGAGCCTGTGCCAGTTCCTTGAACAACGATGTCGTCGTCGCCAGTACCCGCACTGACGCTGCTATGAGAGACGCCATATCCTGTCGCATTACCAGCAAAACTGTTGTTTGTCGCATGTCCAGTCATGCTGATGCTGTCATCACCCGCATCACCACTGACGGATGAGCGCCATACCCCAGTAGCAGTGCGTGTTGGATACGAGCCAAAGCCACTAGCAGTCGCATCAATAGAAATAGTATCGGCTCCGCTGTTTCCATGAAGACCTGCCTCAAATAAGCCGTAGGCAGTGTTTACTGCAGTGCCACGGCTGGATCCTGAAGCTTCGCCTGAAACTGTAATGGTGTCATCACCGTTGCCGCCCTCAATGGCACTTTGAAACCCCCCATAAGCGGTACTTATGCCCGTTAGTTCAGCAGTGCCCGCGATAAAAATCTCATCGCTACCATCACCTCCCTCTATGCGGCTTTGAGAAACTCCAAAGCTCGTGGCTGATCGACTTGATCGGGCTCCACCGCCGAGACTGAAGCTAGTGATCATGAACGTATCGTGACCAAGTCCCCCGCTGATATAGCTGCGAGAAACGCCAAAACCTACACCGTTACCGCCGAATAGGAAGTCACCAAAAAGGTTATCAATGGGTTCACCTAAGAAACCAGCTCCACGTCCTTCTCCCGTGATGATAACAGTGTCATCTCCGTCACCCGCACTCAGTTCGCTTTCGGAAACGCCAAAGCCCGTGCCATTGCCAATGGCTAACCCAAAAAGGGTAATAGTGTCGTTGTCGGAACCTGTGTGAACAGACGAGGATAAGAGACCCGTCGCGATCGCCTGACCATAGCTAGATGTAGCGATCGCCTGTCCTTCAACGACATCGTCATTGCCTAATGTTTTGATGAGAGCCTGAAAAATAGCGGCAGCAGACACATTGACAGCACTCCTCTGCTCAACGTCGGCGAGTATGGTTTCTACTGCGCTTGTTCCGAGTTGAATCCCTGTTACAGAAGTCATTGGGTTCCTCCCTGTGCTCGTTTATTACATAATGCGAGTGCGCGCTATGTAAAGTGTGTCGCGCGTCGTACGCTTTGGCTCATCTTAAGTGTAATAAGCGATACAAAAACTCATCCGTTGTGAAGGCTTACAGTCTCTTTAATCTGAAAAAATTTTGTCGTTTTTAACTTGGAGTGACGGAATCTCAGTAACCGTCAGCGATTTCTAGCAAAATCATTAATTATGGCTGGCAGTGAAATTCATACTGAGTTGATGTACTTACGTAAACTTGCGTACAGTCAGGCGGTTAGAGGGACACAAGCTGTGTGTTGTGCTGAGGATAGCGAAAACTTTAAGGCGGCTTCACTAAAGCTTTGCCTCAACAGGGGTATCGCAATGTTAGCCTAGCGGTGAGGAATGATACTGACTGTTGCGCGATCGATGCTCTACCCGTGCGATCGCCCTCCGTGTAAACACTCGTGAACTCAGAAGGCGAGTGTGTCATGGTGAGAGGAGTCTTTAGCATTTTTGAGGCGGCATTAGTAAACCGCATCTACCTGAATCAGGCGCTGTGTTCAATCCAGCAGGGTAATCGATGGTTCATTCGCCGCTCACTTATGTCTGTGTCTAAATCTCGCACTTTTGCCAGGTTTAACGATTAGTCAGAAAGATAAGAAAAACTCAGATTCTTTCACTATCAGAGGTCGAGAATGATGCGTTTGGAAAAAACGCGCTTCTTCTCAAGACCGGATGAGGACTGATTAGTCTTGTATCTTATTTAGCCTTCACTTTTTAGCGTTCCATAACGAATCGGTGCAGTCTGCCATATTTCGCTCCGATTCATCGGTCTAAATTTTGCGATCGCCCAATGCATTAGTCCATCCAAGTCGATGGACTATAAGTGTATGCGATCGCGCTATCAGCCGCTGGGTCGAGGGTGATGAAACCATCACAGACCCTATTACTGATCGACATCAGGAATTCGCGATGACTAACCGCAGGTTAAGCCAAGCCGTTCGACGGGTTCTTCGGGCTGCCCAAAACTTTATTCAAAATACCACCAAAGCCTTTGTCTTATGGGTATTGAGAGGACTGTTGCTCTACGGACGACAGCCCGCGACCCGCAAGGCAGGATTTGTTCTTCCGACAACTGTGCTGCTGTTGCTGGTGCTGACCCTTACGGTTGGAGCGATCACGCTTCGAACCTACAACCGTACAGAGCAGACCATTGGTGAACGAGATCAGCGTGTGGTTTACAATGCCGCCACTCCTGCTATTGACCGAGCCAAAGCTAAGCTGGAGTATTTGTTTAACCGTCAGAGAGATCCGCGACTGCCGAGCGGTATTCCGGGAGAACCGCAGCTCTGGGGCATGTTGGTCAATGATGGGCGCGATCGCGGTGGACTGACTGTTCAGCGCCATTTGATTAACGACGAAGACGGCAACCCGGTCGATCCTTACACGTTTCCGGATGAAACGACTGCGGCTTCGGTTGATCTCGGCTTAGGCGCAGATATGGATGTGGATGGTGATGGCACTGCCGACCGTCTGGATTTGGATGGTGATGGCTTACCCGACAATGCTTGGGCGTATCGGACTGATCTGAATAGCGATGGCACGGATGATGCGACAGTGGCTTACTCCATCGTATTCAGAACTCCAGCAGACCCTGCAGATATGGAACTGGCTTCTGATGCGGCCATTCAAGCACGAGCTGATGTGATGCAAGTGCGACATGGGCCTTTGAGCAACACCACAGAGCTGAGTGCAGCTTGTCAGATTGAAGGGAATGCGGCAGCAGCTTCTATCGAGGCGGGGTGGTTTACCGATGAGGGCAATTCTTCAATCTTGCGGAAAAACTTCCAGGTTGATGCCTACATTTTGCCAGACGATACGAACGGAACGGTTTCCACAGTTGAGTTTCACCAAGACCGCCAGCTTGCGAAAGGAAACAAGTGGGGAGCTTGGTTCCGCAATGACTTGGAAATCTTCCCCGGCCCTGAGTTCAACTGGAACGGGGCGATGCATACGGAAGGCAATTTGGTGGTTGGCAATACCCGATTCAACGGATATCTTGTCAGTTCTCCAGCTTCTTGTCTCTACACTCGCGATGCTTCAGAGATTACGGTGGCAGATGTTGTAGCCGATCCTGACAATGGCATCCCGGCGTTTCAAGCTCAGGTTATGAGCGGCAAAATTAATGACAATTCTTTTGGTGGTCGGTCGGACTTCCACTTGTTTGGAAATCCTCCGGTGACGGCGGGGCTTGACAATGTTCGCCTCGACAGAGATCGCGATTCTGTGGGAACCACGCCTCGTCCGACCCAATATGCGCTTGACCCGATTGCTCTGGTGACACGAGATGTATCCATGGCGAGAGGAATTGCTGACCCGAGCACCGAGCGAGATAACAACTGGGCTGATCGCAAGTTTGTGACTGAAGGGCGGATCTACAACCAGTCAGAGGATGCGCCGTATCTGGATGACTTTTATCGGGCGGATAATCGCTATGGCCCCAAGCCTCGGGTGTCCAAACGTCGTATTCCGGGCGATATTGGTGAGCCGATCACGGGTGATCAGATGGCGGGAGAGAACATTAGCGATGATGACTTGACCAATCTCGATGCCTCTGATCCTCGGGATGTTGGGCTAGACGGCTATTGGGAGCGTCGCGCTACTCGTCAAGGGGCTAAGCTGATTGTGGGTCAGCGCCTCGAGCTGGGAAATGCTTTTGGCTGGGGAGTCGATTTAGACGAAAATGGCGTTCTTGATGATACGGATCGTCAAGCTGAACCGCTGTATCCGGCGGAGTCTTGTCCGGGCGATCGCTGTCATGAGTCGCTTCAGCGGAGAACTCTGTATGACAATCTGGCAGCGGTGCAGTCGCTAGCGGTGTACCATTCATCTCATGAAAATGGCGGTGACTTTCCGGCAGCTTGTTATGCATTCACGGCGCATCCAGGTTCAGCCGAAACGATTAAGTCCAGTCGTACCTTTGAAGATTCGGGCAATGGCTTTGGTGCTTACACAGACTTTTTGAACGGCAAAGGAACGAACGGATGGGAATTTGATGCTCCTGGCGGATTTTCAGGAGCGAGTGCTGAGGCTAGTTTTGCTAGTGCGATCGCCGACGATCAACCTCTCGGCATTGCCCTTCGCAACTTGGCTCACTTTGCGGGTGATCCTCAAGGTGGTGCACCTTCGTTTACTCCAATTCAGGAAGTAGGGGGTAACACGATTCATCCTTATCCTAATTTGACGATGTGGGGTGACTATTCGATGTTGCGGCGAGTGCTGGCGATGCTGGACGGAGCATCCGCCGCTCAAGGGAATCCAACAGGAGGAGCCGTTGCCTATGCTAATCTCAGTCCTGCGGATAAAGCGACTCTGCATACCGCAGCCTGCATGATGGGCATGTTGGGTCACAATGCAGAAATTGTGATCGATCGCGCCGAAAGAGCTATCAATTCTCTAGGTAACTTGACCAACACAGGGCAAGACTTTGTAAAGCTGATAGACAGCAACCCCAATAATGGTGACATCAACGATATCTTCATTGAGCAGACACTCGATAACGGCGACCCTAACCCCTACTACGACGGACGGTTTACCCAACCTGAGGACTACTACGACGATTGGGTTGCCAGTGGTCAAGATGAGTACAACGAGATAGAAGAACCTGGCAATCCTGGAACTTACTATTGTGCTCCTGGAGATGACGACACGGCTAACTTCGATTTTGCTTGCGACATTGGTGATTATGCAAACCAATTCACGGTTGACCAGTACATCATTGGCTATAGCCTACTAAACAATGTCAACCAGGCCGAAGCAGAGGAATTCAGAGAGTTCATGACACAGTTGCTTATTGGCTACCAGCTCTTACGAGATCGTGCCATGGGCTTCGCTGATGGATTCTTACCCAACTTATTAGGCAGTGAGTCATCGATTGGATGGGATGAAGCTACTGGATATACCGCAAGAGCGAATGTTCCAGGTGACCGAGCATCATATAAAACAGGTTGTGATCCAAATATCTTTAGCGAGTTTACTGGTGTTAGTGCTGGTGGTGGTGCGTCTAACCGAGATCCAATTGCCATATCTGTTGCTATTTGTGGAGAGAGCCTTAAGATTCGATATCCTTCGCTCTACTATCTCCTGCCTGTCTATAACCACGACCATCTCGGCACAGGCAATGCGGTGGCTTGGGACGACCAGCCCGACTTTGAGGAATATGTTGCCGACACTTATATCTTTGACCCTGTTGGCACTGGTGTGAACGACACCTACACCTACGAAGTCGTGGGTGATGATGACGGGGATGGTGTAGACGAACAAGATCTAGGGGCTGGCACTGGCGAATCAAGCATAGAGTCCATTGCGCTTACTCCCCATGCTCTCAACTTTGGAGATTGGGTCTTACCTGTTAATACGACTCCTGGCACTACCGATCCCAACTTGATCTATAGCTCTGATGCATTTGGCGATGACTACGACAGCGATCGCATGGCTTCTGTGCCGCTGCTCGACAAGGGCATATTCAACGGACGAGAGTTGATCGGTACCCGCGTTCTCGATATCGACTGGGGGCTTTTGCACGATGCCGATAATAGTCTCGGAAATGACGCTGACGGCAACACCGACCACTGGCTCCCCAATAGTGGCATTTTCTATGCCTTCCGTGAGGATGCAGTGCGAGAAGACGGCATTGTTCGTCCCCGCAATGCAAATTGGGATGCTTGTGATGCAAATGCTACCTATGAACGCACGGGTGGCCCCAATAACGCTCGCTGTCGGATGAAAGCTGATCCGAATGATTTGCAAGATCCGCCACTCAATTCACGTAACAACATTAGTCCTAAGGCGGTAGATTACTACCCTGATCCTGACCGTCGTCCGAATGGCTTCCGCTTTTTCAATGGCGCAAAGCTAAATCGTCCAAATGACGATGGACGGGGGCTAACCTTTGTGGCGGATACGCCTGTCTATATCAAAGGACACTTCAACTGGCATCAAACGACAAACTGCAACGAAACGAACGGGTGTCGGCTCGAAGAGTTTCAAACCAAGCTCCAAGACAACTTCAACAACTTCTACAGCCGCAATAACCTTGATACTCGATTTGCTCGACGAGCAACTGATCTGTGGCGACCCAGTGAAATCTTGGCTGATGCGGTCAGTGTTGTCTCTGAACGGTTGTGTGACGGGAGTATTGAAGACTATTTCGTGACCGCAGGGAATGGTTCAGGAGCCAGGATCGGAGATTCTGAAAACCGCTATGGGTGTAATGGCAATGGCGATCGCACGACTTACCTCAACGCGACTCGTCCTAGTGAAGCTACAGACGATTACGACTGGTTGAGAGCGAATTCTCTCGATGACAATTCACCTGTTGTCGTTTCTCGTAACGGGATGCCAATGATTGTTGATGATGCGGACAGTGCCATCAAGTCATTTGAAGACAAAACTGGACACGATGCTGATGATTTCTACAGCAGAGAAGAAGACAAACCTCTCAATACGGCTGAAGACGCCAGAATCAATGCCATTATCATTAGTGGTCTAGTACCGTCTCGCGACGACCAAGCCTATGGAGGAATGCACAACTTCCCTCGTTTCTTGGAAGACTGGAACCGTCTCTATATTTCTGGGTCACTGCTCCAGCTCAACTTCAGCAACTATGCCACGGCCCCCTTTGACCAAGATGCCTGGGAAACGGATGAAAACACGATATCGGGCCGAGAACGGATTCGATACTATAGTCCACCGAACCGTCTCTGGGGTTATGATGTCGGGTTGCAATATGCGCCCGCAGGCCCCATTGCAGAACGATTCGTTACACCTCAGTCGATTCGCAGCGAGTTCTATAGTGAACCGCCTGCCGATGATCAGTACATGATTAACTTGTGTCGTCAGATTGCGGACGATCCGGATACCCAGTGTGCTGATGCGACCTAGGGTTAAGAGGATGTTTGAGAAGTCGTCAATGCTACTTCAGATCCCCCCTAGCCCCCCTTGAAAAAGGGGGAACCGGAATCAAAGCCCCCCTTGAAAAAGGGGGATTTAGGGGGATCAGTCTTGTTCCAGCGTG
>JGI12048J13642_10579735_pt1 | contig 27589 bp, 28 predicted proteins | sample ElkSlonscriptome_16_FD_13642 | JGI IMG/M metagenome (IMG submission 13642)
CGGCTACTGTCACTCGTGTCGCAACACACGATCTGCGGCTTTTCCGACTGAAACGCGCTCCGTGCAGAGTTATTCAGAGGTTCCTTAAGCGCGGCTGGTTGGGGATACAACGAATTGAACAACCACCTTCGACGCTAGCCGTTTTCCGCTACCGGACTGTCAGTCGGGCGGGCAATGCATGTCTTGTCCACCTCCACCTGATAGAGACGAAAGATGACAACTAAGAACATTCCTCGAAATCAGCCGTCCCGCGTCGGAGACGCCGCTGGGCCGGCGCTACCACGTCGCGCAGAATGGCTGTTTTTCCTGGAATATTACGCGGCCGCTGGCGGAGCGCCATCACTTGCAACGGATCAGGTCAGCAGTAATCCGCTCGGCATCCACGACTGGGCACAACGTCTTGAGGCCGCTGTAGGCGTGGTCCTGCGGTCCGGTCATACGGTCACGCCTTTTCGCAACGGTGTCGAAATCTTCCCGAGGATGCTTCGGGCGATAGCGTCGGCTTCCGTCAGTATCGAGTTTCTGTTTTTTATTTACCAGGACGGAGAGGTCGCCCACGAGATTTGCGATGCCTTGATCGATCGCGCAGAATCGGGGATTAGAGTCAAGGTTCTGCTTGACGGTTTCGGCAGCAAGCCCATGCCGAAGAGCATTCGTCAAAAATTCAACGAAAGCGCCGTGGACCTTCAGGTTTTTCATCCCTTGCCGCAATGGAAATTCTGGGCCACGGACGCACGCACACACCGCAAGATTCTGGTCGTCGACGGCAAGCTCGGATTCACCGGCGGGGTCGGCATTTCACACGAGTGGTCCGGGGACGCAGAGGGTCCAAATCAATTTCGTGACACCCAGGTCTCGGTCCGGGGGCCCGCCGTAGCGTCTCTGCGCGCTGCGTTTTTCGGCAACTGGGCCGCTGCCGGCGGAAGACTGCCCGAGAATCTCGACGTTCCCGGGCATTCCGCGCCATTCGAAGGCGGCACGTGGGCCGGGGTTCTGGCCGCGACCGGCGCCACTCAATGGAGCGAAATTGCACTGCTGTTCCAGCTGCTCACGCTGCACGCGCGGAAGACGCTGGATATCGTAACGCCGTATTTCGTGCCCGGCCCGGCGCTCGCCGCAGACCTGGCCAACGCGGCGAAGCGTGGCGTGGATGTCCGCATCATGACCAGCGGAAGGAACACCGACCAGCGCATGTCCCGCTGGGCCGGGCAACGCTATTACTCGAACCTGTTGTCCGCGGGCGCGAGGATCTTTGAGTACGACCGCACACTGCAGCATGTCAAGGCCGTAGTAGTCGACCAGCGAATGGTCTGTATCGGCTCTCCAAACATGAACCAGCGGTCCACCAGCCAGGACGACGAAATCGCCTTGCTGACTTTCGACCGTTCGCTGGCCAATGAATTACGAGCCGACTTCAAAGCCGACCTGAACGATTCCCGCAGCATCGACGGCAAAAAGTGGGCCAGTCGCGGCTTTATTCGGCGCGCGCGCGAGCTGGCAGCGTCCGTGCTCGAAGCCCAGCTCTAGTGAACGCCGCCGAGATGGATCTGGGTCTATCATCAGTCGGGGTTTAACCTGGGTTAATGCGCGCAAACTCGAAACAATAGAAACTTCGTTTTTCTCCGAAGAGGTTACCTATGGATATTCTTCGAATCATTCTTTCCATTCTTCTTCCGCCGGTTGGCGTATTTCTGCAGGTTGGTATCGGCGCTCAGTTCTGGATCAACATTCTGTTGACGCTTCTTGGCTACATCCCGGGTATTATTCATGCCGTATGGATTATCGCGCGCCGTTGATATCCATAGTATGCTCCGGGCCACGGCCCGGAGCATACTGAAAATACGTCAAGCGAATTCGTCCCGGCGATTTGTGAAAATCTAATGCACGTTGCAATATACTGCTTACATAATGCGTCCGACAAGCCATTGTCCTGCAAAATAAAGAGCGGCAATGATCGCGCCGGCGATCAATGTGCTCGTTAAAGCGTGGCGTTTCCAAATCCGTATCGCATCATCTCCGAACCGGTGGACCAACCAGGCCAGACCGTAGTAGCGAATGCCGCGGGCGATCACGGCGGCAAGCACGAACAAAGGAAGGGGATAGCCTGAAAGACCTGCGGTAATCATCGCCACCTGAAAAGGAATCGGAAGAATCCCCACCAGTAGAATGGCGCCGAACCCGTACGAATCAAAGAACGTCTTGAACGATTCATAAGCCTGTTCGTAGCCCATCGTTTCGATGAACCACGTACCGATCGATTCATACAGCACCATGCCGACTGCATACCCGGTCACAGCGGCCAGAAGGCAGCCAACCGTGGCCGCGGTAGCAAGCGCAATGATTCGATCCCTGTTGATGGCCATGAGCGGGATCAGAATCACCTCGATCGGGATGGGAAGGATGATTGTTTCCAGGAACGACACCAGACCCAACAGCCATAGCAGGTGATTCGACTCGTTGAGCCGGTCGAACCAGCGCTTTGAGCGGGCGCTCACCATGGAGCGTCCCGGCGCATATCATTGGCGGAGGGGCCATCGATGCGACGAAAAGCGGCTTCCAGAGTACTGTAGGTGCCGAACGCGAATAAACCGATGGCGACAATGCCGAGCAAGATACGGCCAAAAGGCTGAGATCGAACGGTAGAAAATACTTCTCCCAGACCGCCAGCTTCCGAAGGGTCGGCCTGATAGGCGGCGAGCAGAAAGAACCCGCCTACAATGACAAGAACGACTCCGCGCGTCACCAGCCCGAACCGGCAAATATGCTGAGCACCCGGCTGGAGCGATTCGGGAATGCGCATATAGCGCTCGAACTTTGCGTGATAGCCCTTGATGCCGTGGGCGACACCGGCACCAACTACGGCAAGGCCAATCAGTGCGACCAGCCAGACACCAAAAGGCTGCTGCAGCAGCCAGGCGCTGAAGTTTTCCTGACCACCACCGCCGGAACCACCGGACGAGTCGCCGCCGAGCGTAAACACCAGCGTTATTGCGAAAAAACCCAGCGATACATGAAGGATTGCGCTGATGACCATCGAGGCCCTGATGGCAAGCCCCTTGCCATCCGTGCCATGATTATCGGGGTCGAAAAAAGCCTGGATGACGCGCCAAAGCGAATAGCAGAAAAGCCCGAGGCCAACGATAACCAGTAGTGTGCTTCCGAATGGTTGTCCCAGCAATGATTTAAGCGCATCACGGCTGCCGGCCGTCTGCCCGCCGGAACCGAATACTGCGAGGGTGGCCAGGCCACCAATGATGAGATAGACCACACCACGAGCCGCGTAGCCAACGCGCGCCACAACGGGAATGACATTATTTTGCCGCGAATCACTTTCCATGACCGAATACCTCTCGAGTGCTTGAGTGTGATGTTGGCGAGTACCGTTATCGTGCCCACGGTGTGCTTGTACTGAATGAACGAGGCCAGGCAAACCTATTCAGCTGTCGAGGGCCAATCGGGCTGCGCCCGTGGATAAATTGATACTGCATAGCAGCATTATATGCAATCATCCATGTTCAAATGGCTTCGTTTTTGCAACCCGGCTGTCTCGCTAGCCAGGTCACATTTGCGTGTGGCTGCTATGCAGTTTTCAGACTGAACATGGCGCGGCGCTGTGCCTGCGATCAAACGAAAGCGGCTGTGGCCGTAGCTGGCGGGAACAGGGTTCCAATCCCGCTCAATCGCCCGACAGTGCCTCCAATCGAGCAATCGTCCACACAACGTGCTCCCGCAGCGCCTCAAGCGCGCGCTGCTCGCTGCCGTTCCATTTCAGCTCCAGCGCTTCCTCGATTGATTCCAGCCACGCCTTGTCCGCCTCCCGCAATCGCCGGACAGTGCCCCCGGTATCGCCCAGTACCTGTTCGCGCGCCCAGTCGCCGATCGAATGCAGGAAAACCAGCTCCGGGTCCCCCGCCTTTGGAAGCTCACCGCGTGCGCGCTGCATCGCCGCCAGGCGTTCGATCATGCCATTTCGTTCGGCCAGAACATTTTGCAAGACAACGCAAATTTCATTCGACAGGTCCGCGCTGTCGAGTAGATCCCGATAGCGTTCGACCAGCTCTGACCCGTAAGAACCCAGTCCCGCCAGGCAGGCCTGGTGCTCGTCGCGCATGATAGACATATCTATACTCTCCCGGCTCTTACCTGCCGGTCAGTCTTCGTTCGGTACCCGCACGCGCAGGGCGCCGACGTGGATCTCGATCTCTACCGGGGTGTGCCCGACTTCCTCGCCGTCGGCGGTGACCGGTTGCGGGGATTCGGTCTCGATCCGGCAGTGCCGGAAGCGACGATGCTCGAGCAATTCCGAAGACCCTTCCTCCGGGCCCAGCAATCGAACCTTGGCGTATTCAACCGCCAGGTTCGCCGCGTGATCCGGGTGGACGCCGAAGAAGTTAAGCACGCCATCGTCCGGCATCGCGCCGGGAACGCGGTGGCCCCCGCCGTAAAATGACCCGTTCGCCGCGCCGATCTCCAGCCACGTGCCCTCCAGTCGCTCATCATCGATGTGGACCGTCGCCGAAAAACCACTGTCATCTCCGAGCTTTTCGACGAGGCTGCGAACATAACTCAGATCGCCCCAGTCGGACTTTGCGGCTTCGTCTACATGAGCGCTGGCCTCCGCGCCAAGACCTACGTGGATCATGTTGATGAACACCCGCCCGTCGACGACGCCAACGTCCACGCAACGCTCCGGGCCGTCGGCAGCAATTCGGCACGCGGTTTCGGCGTCCGCCTCGACACCCAGACTCCGGGCGAAATCGTTTGCCGTCCCGGATGGCAAAACCGCAAGAACAGCATCGGCCTCCACGCAGGCCCCGGCCACCGCGCTTATGGTGCCGTCTCCGCCGGCGGCCAGCACAAGCCGATCTTTTTCAACGGCGTCCCGCCAATCGCCTTCCTGAAAGTCCACCTCGTCGAAACCGCTCAGGCCGGCGGCTTGAAGATACCGGCGCCAGAACCCGAGGTCTTGCTCTGCATCACCGGATTGCGAATTGATGATCAGCACGGTCATGATAATCACCCATCTGGAACACGCTTACACAATACCAGCATGCCGCCGGGACGGCGCAACAAAAGAAAATATGCAATACGTCCGCTGGATTTCCAGGTTCTGCCACGTTGCGGGCGACCTCGCCTAATACGCCTCTCCAAGGTCGCTTATCGCGAGGCCGACATCAAACCCAAGCGACTGGAACTCTATCCGGTGCTTGTCGAGAATCTCGAGCAGTTGCAGCGATTTCCCGAAGCGCTGGCCATGATGCGTGAGTACCGACAATTGACCGAAGAACTCGCATCTGTCGATACCCGGGCGCGGGTTGCGGAACTGCAGACTGCTTTCGACCTGGCGCGAAAGGAGCGCGAGTTGCTCGAATCCGAGCGCGAGCGACTGGCCAGGGAGGCAGAGGTGGACGCGCTGCAGGCCGAGCAATCGCGTGAGCGGTTGCTGGGTGTATTTTTCCTGGCGGGCGTGATCGTGCTCGGCCTGTTCCTGATCGCGATATTGCGCTCACTGAGTTTGCGCACAAAAGCCAATCAACTTCTGGCCGAGAAGAACGCTGAAATCGACTTGCAGCAATTCGACCTGGCCCTCAAGATCGCCGACGCCGCTCTTTATGAGATCAAGGATCGCGGCCGAAACGGCTGGACCGGCTTCGAGCGGCGGGCCCACGACCCGCAAGTGTTCAAGGGTTCTCCGGACATAGAAGCGCTGGTCGAACGCGACGCCCTTGCGCGCAAGCGAACTCAGTCGCCCGCCACCGGCGCGCCTTGAAAACAGCGCTTCAACGCGCCGCTGAAACGGACAAAAGCTGAAAGACCTCTGAACAACCCTGCGCGGGCGCAGGGTTGTCCAAAGATTTTTTAATCCTCTACCTCCAGACCCTTGCCGGACCAGGCCGAGAAGGAGCCCAGGTAGAGATCGACGTGCTCGAATCCATGGCGACGCAGCAGACTCGCCGCGATGGTGGCGCGGCTGCCGCTGCCGCACATGACGGTATAGCGATGGCCGCTATCGAGTTCCTCGACCGCGTCGGGCAGCTCGCCCACGTAAGCGTGGCGCGCGCCGGGTACGCGACCTTCTTCCACTTCGTCATCGTCGCGCACATCCAGCAGTATCCAGCCTCGCTCACCAGCCTCCACGCGCCGCTTCACCTCAGCGGTATCGAGGACGCGCAAGCTGCCGAATGCCTGCCCGGCCGCCGCCCAGCCTGCAAGAGAGGGCGCGAGAAACCCGACGACGCGGTCGTAACCTATGCGCGCCAGCGCCGTGGCCGCGCGCTCGGCCTGATCGGCGTTCTCGGCAACCAGAGCGAGTTCGTCTTCGGGAGACAGGAACCACCCGGCAAAACTGGCGATCATGTGATCCGGGATAGCGATGCTCCCGGGCAGGTGCGCACCCAGAAAAGCCGATGCGCTGCGTACGTCGAGCACCGTGGCGCGGGCGGTCGCTTCCAGGAAGTCCGCGGTATTGAGCGCACGGGGTCGCAGCGGCCGCCTTGTCGCGGACGCGCCTTCCAGGTTTCCCGCCTCCATTTGTCTAAAGTACGGCGGCTGGCGGTGATGCTCGGAGATTTTGGCCTCGATGAACGCATCGCGATCGGTTATCTGAAGGCGGGAATTGTTGTGGCGTTCATAACCTATGGTCGAGACTTCACGATCGGCCATTGCATTGCCGCAGACCGACCCCGCGCCGTGCGCCGGGTAGATGACGGCCTGGTCGCCCAACGCCAGCAGTTTCTGCAGGCTGTCGTACAACAGGCCGGCTACTTCGCGGGGGCGATCAGGGTAGAAATCGGTGCGGCCAACGTCGCCGACGAACAGTGCGTCGCCGGTGAAGACGCCCACGGCTTCCTCGCCGAATTCGGGGTCGTAAAAGGCGAACGAGAGGCTGTCATCGGTATGGCCGGGTGTCTCCAGCACGCGCAGAAGAGCGCTGCCGATTTCGAATTCGTCGCCGTCCCGGACGGTGTCGGCGTAAACCACATCGCCGGCGGCATTGGGCCCGTGGAAGACGGCGGCCCCGGTCCGCTCGGCCAGCACAGGGGCGCCCGAGAGAAGATCCTCATTGCGGTGGGTTTCAAAAATGTGGGTAATCCGGCAGTCGTTCTCCGACGCGATTTCGGCGTAGATCTCACAATCTCGGCGAGGATCGATCACCGCCGCCTTGCCCTCGCTGCCGATCACCCAGGATAAGTGCGCGAGTCCCTCGCTCTTGATTTTTTCCACAAACATCGCGTCCTCCGTGGGGGTGTCCCCATCGATTGAAGCCGGATCGAAAACCCGGTGGCGAGTACCCGGCATGTGTCGTCTGGCCACCATTTATGACATGGTGATCCATAGCCCCTGGAACAAGTCTCTGAGCCCTTTGGAAGCGCGCCTGCCTGGCAATGAAGGAATGGTGTTCCACGCCTGCGCCGAGCCGGTTCTGGACCTATCGGACCGAGTCGGCATCAGCGACAAGGACGGCCTGCAAGATCCGCTGGCTGAAATGGAGTCACTCGCCGATGACTATCCAGGCCTGGCGGCCCAATTCGATCTTGCGACCGTTCACCTGGTCGCAAGCGAAGCGCCGCCGATAACGCCAGCGCAATCCCCGACAGCGTGCTGGCCCTGATCGGCCCCAAGACGGATCGATGCACGATGGTCTGAACCTGACAAGGCGTAGTACCAAACGCCTGCTGTCCGTACGCGGTATGATCAGATTCACCCGCGCGGTGACTGCAATCATCGCCAACGATCTGTGTATAGCCGACCGACGTCATTCATCCCTTCTCCTGCCAGGGCCACTTGCCCGTCAGCTCGACATGCAAAGTAAAGCTCAGGAATGTTCTTACCAAGACGATGATCGCCAATACGCCGACGGTTTCGAATGTGAGCTCGACGACCACCGTATGGATAATGTCTGCCGCAACCAGAAATTCCAGACCGAGCAGAATACCGCGGCCGAGTCGCTGACGGACCTCCGCATGTAAGGATTCATTGTTGCGGTGCGTTACTAATTGAACAATCGCTGCGGCAACGGCATAGACAGCGAAAGCTGCGATAATGAAAACACCCGTAAGCTCGATAGCCCCTGCACACCACTCTGCCACGGGCTTGACAAACTCAATCACGCTGACCTCAGCCGGTTGGACGAGTTGCTTATGGTACCGAACATCTGGTGCCGACCGCAATGCGCATCCATTACACAGCTCACCCCGAAGCATGAGGCACCATCTATCCAGTCTCGGCTTCTTTTTTGCGGTACGCTAAAATTTCTCAAAAAAGTTATTGGAGATTTCGATATGCCGGGCGATAAGAACAAAGACGAGCGCCAGTTCGAACATGTGAAACGAAGCGAACAGGATCGTGGAAGGTCAAAAGAAAAAGCGGAGGAAATTGCAGCACGCACGGTCAACGAACAGCGTCGTAAAGAGGGCCGTACGCCGAATAAGTCCACCCAGGGCACCGGCAATCCCAATACATCGCTGGAAAGCCGCTCAACCGAAGAACTCCGAAACCGAGCCAGAGAGCTGAGTATAGAAGGTCGCAGTGACATGACCAAAGACGAGCTCATCAAAGCTATTCGCGAGAAGGAATAGCGGCGCTCAATAGAAAGCGGATTCTTCAGCTGAATTCGGAACTGAGCACGGGCGCCGGCGGAGCCAGTCAAGTCCGTATCTGTGCCCGCAGGCTATGTGGCAAACCGGCAACGGTTCGAAAGAATGGGGCTCACTCCGTCGCCGAGTCGCTGCGCGCCGGGCGGGGCCGGACCCCCTCGAGCAGACCGTCGTCGAAGTCATTTCCGTGAAGTACCGATACGTCTCCCGTAGTTTCAAGCACTGCGGCGTGAACATCATCGAGACAAGCAACGTTTGCTTCGCGGAGTTTGGCGAAGAGATCGGTGCGACTGACCCGCCTCGATTGCAGTACATCGTCAAAAATTTGGCCATTCCTTATCAACAGAACCGGCGTGTTCGAGAGAGCCTCGCTAAGAGGCTCCGATTTGAAACGGAAGCGCGAAAGCAGGTATTGCAGCGCAAACAGCGTGAGTATCACAAGCAGCGTCTGAGTGAATGATGTCCACTGGCTCGCTTGCGCAGCGCTGGCAAGAAGCGTACCTGTCGCAACGGTAGCAACGAAATCGAAGCTGGTCATTTTAGAAAATGACCTCAGCCCGACCAGGCGTACCAGGCCGATGATCCAGAATAGTGCAATGATCGAGAGCAGGATGGACCGTAACACCAGGTCGGCGGCGGATGAATCGATGAACATAACCAATCTACCTCCAGCAGTAGCAGGCAAACATCACGAGCTGCAGATATTCAAGAAACCTGTAAACAGGTCTATTGCACCAGTAATAAAAAAGAGGCCGGGCGAATTCGCCCAGCCTCGGTATTATCTACCTACACGTACGGACCGAAGGAATTCAACGAATGACGTTGATCTCGGTTGCTTCGAGCTCCCGATCCTCGAACCAGCCATCTTCCAGCTCACCCCGGACGCGGACACGATCACCGACTTCAAGACGAAGATAGCCATCATCATCCATCGGGCTGTCGTCCAGTTCATCTGTCTCGACCGTCAGATTCATTTTTCCGGTGGATAGGGTAAATTCATCATCGTCGATGCTGGTTATCTTCCCGGTCATGGTCGACATTTCGTCGTCCGAGTCCCAGCTGGAGAAAAGGCCCCAGGCAGGATCCATATCATCGAGCATCGTGAAGGTTACATCGAGCTTGTGGATGTAGACGGCATCGGCTTCAATCTCGCGGCCTTCAAAGAAATCGTCATCCACGCTGCCGGTAGCCGTTACTTTGTCACCGACGCTCAAGCCGTATTCATCGGCATCCCGGTCGGAGTCATCCATTTCTATTGTCACGAGTCCTGATTTGGTCTTCAAATCGAATTCATCATCGCCGATCTCGGCAATCGAGCCCGTCACGGTCAAAGAGGTACCCTCCGAGTAACGCTCAAGTACGTCGGAATCGTGATCCTGCGCTATCGCAACGGTCGAAAAGGTTGCCGCGATAACGGCAGAAATTGCAGTAGCGAGTTTGGCTCTCCGTTCCATGATTTTGCTCCTTAGTTTCAGTGAAAAGTGAAATCTTGCGAGGATCGGCAGGTAAGTTGCAGTGCTGCCATTCCTGATTTCGTTTTCAATCCTAGCAACCACCGGCCGGTAGCGTCTTTAACTCAGGTTAACCGGGGGTGTCTTCTCGCGAAAAGAGGCGAAAGTCGTAGCCAACGAGAAGCTAGTGCGCCCGCCCCGCTTTCGCCAAGTTTTGGCAAGTCGTAGAGGTTCAGCTGCAAGGCCCGTCCCAATTCAAGCCCAGACACGGAAGCAGCCGCTTTGCCGACGCAGCGACCGTGACTTAATCGAGGTTAAGGGCATACGCTTGCGGATCGCCTAATCTGATTTCCGGCGATTTTTTGTAACCAGGGCCAAATAGTTCAGGATATGGGTAACTAACAAGGAGATAACGCGTGTCTTCACTACGGGCTGAATTCAGGAATTATGTGCGTGCTGAGAGCACGCCCTGCATGATGGCAAGAGCCGCCGAACGGTTCGACCGTGTAGAAATAAATGACTACGGATGCTTGGGCAGCGACTCTGCTTCCGGTGCACTTTATCGGGATATCGAGCGATATGTGTTGCGCGGCTCCAGAGGGCCGTTTCAATTCGAGTCTTTTATTAGTGTGTTCAAGCAAACCTCTATTCAGAGCGAAAGGGAATTCGAAAGCGAGCTATGGCGGCAGCTGCAGAAACTCCACAGACTGGATGAGTATCCCTGGGATCCGGCTGTTCGCCACGACCCGGAAAGCGCGAATTTCAGTTTCAGCGTCGCCGGCGCGGCATTCTATGTCGTTGGCCTTCACCCGAGAAGCTCACGTGCCTCCAGACGATTCAAGTATCCGGCCATCGCTTTCAATTACCACCGGCAGTTTGAGGAGTTGAAAACTGTCGGCAAATTCGAACGAGTCAAGGCGCAAATCAGACGCAACGACCAGGCCGAAAACGGCTCGATCAATCCAATGCTGGAAGATTTCGGTGAGTCCAGTGAGGCTCGACAGTACAGCGGAAGATCTGTCGAGCAAACGTGGACGTGCCCTGTGGACCTGGCTGAAGACCGATGACGACCATCATCGAGCCGCAATGTGGAGCCGCTTTTGCTCTTGGGGAGGGGCAACGATTGAAGGTCATCGACCCCCGCGGTCAGCAGGTCAGCGACCTGGTTTTATTCAACCGGCGAGATCCGACCGAGAAACTTTCGGCCGGAAAGACCTTTGATTTCGAAGAGACAATTCTCATAACCGAGGGGAATCGACTCTGGAGCAATTTCGGCCGGGTCATGGCCGATATAGAGCGCGACACAAACGGCAGGAATGATTTCCTTCTGGCGCCGTGTTCGCCGGAGACGTTCGAGATCATGTACGGCACGGAAGGCTATCATCCCAGCTGTTTCGAGAATCTCGCCCGTGCGCTCGAGCCATATGGAATCAGCAACCATGAGATTCCCACTGCATTCAATATATTTATGAATGTCGAATTCGGGTCCGATGGAAGGTTGGCGGTCAAAGCGCCACTTTCCCAGCCAAATGACTATCTGACGATTAAAGCACGCTGCGATCTGATTGTCGGCTTGACCGCGTGCTCAGCAGAGAATTCGAACAACGGTTCTTTCAAGCCGATTCACTATGATATATCCTAGAGCTGACGTGCGACCGGATTGTGTTGGGCCTGGCGCGTGAGTCGGGTTTCCTGATTCGCTGGAAAATGATTTTGGCCTACCTTAAATATCGAATGATTGAGGTGCAATGAGCGTCCATAACGAAAGGAAACACGACCGCCGCAGAATCTGGAAACGGATCGGACTCTCAACCACCTCCACCGTAGTGTTGGTGCTGGTCCTGATAGCGATCTGGGGTGTGGTTGTGGAACCGCGATTCCTTCTCGACGTGCGCAACGAAACCGCTGAAGTCAGAAACCTGCCTGAGTCGTGGGACGGTGAAACCATCGTTCTCCTTGCCGACTTCCAGGTGGGCATGTGGCTTGATAACGATGGCATGGTACGCAAGGCGGTGCGAAAGGCGATCGATCTCGATCCCGGCGCCGTGCTCATCGCCGGCGACTTTATCTACGGCGAAGCTCCGAATCGCGTTGATCGAGCGGTCGAACTGGTGCGTCCGCTCGCCGATGCAGGCGTTCCGGCCTTCGCAGTATTGGGCAATCACGATTTCTCAATGATGAAACATGACAGTGATAAGCGAGCTCGAGTGGCTGCTGACCTGAAGGCGCGTCTCGTGAAAGCTGGTATCCAAGTGCTTGAAAACGAATCGCGGCCGGTGTTACCGCGTAACGGAAACGCGCCGCTGCATATCGTCGGCCTCGGATCGTACTGGGCTGGTCAAAGCGATCCGAGTGCGGCCATTTCGACACTAGCTCCAGAAGCGCCGCGAATTGTCTTGATGCACAACCCGGTTGCCTTCCGTAATCTTCCGGCCCATAGCGCTTCGCTGGCGCTGAGCGCCCATACACACGGGGGGCAGCTTCGCATACCCTTTACCCGTTCAAAGAGCTGGGTTGATGTTGCGAGGGAACGGGAGGTGATTGCCGACGGCTGGGGAGAGCAGGGAATTGGTGAAACCGGCAACCGGATTTACGTCAATCGTGGCATCGGATTTTCGATGATTCCGGCACGCTTCAACTGCCGGCCCGAGCTCACAGTCTTCACTCTGAAACTCGCAAACGGCCGCGTCCCCGGGCGCGGTCCGGAAGGCGACAACGGCGATGATCCGGGCACGCCCGACAGCAACTAAGGTGGTTGATGAGCAGGGGGCTGTAACCGCGCATAAATCATTCACGGGTGGCGGCCGGGCGCCGATATTGCTGAGCACCAAGTACGCATTTGCTATACGCTGGTTAAAAGAGAGGAGCATGTAATCGCCATGAAAGGACTTCTTGATTCGCCCACGCGCCCCATTCATGACGCGAAAGAATGGTTCAGGGAAAACTTCAGCCGGGAGCAGGCCAAGCTGCTGGGCGCACTGCTTCTTTTTTCGCTGCTGGTGCTTGGCTTCATTGGCCTGGCCGACCAGGTGTCCGAGGGTGAAACCCAGGCCATGGATGAGCGGCTCTTCATGATGTTTCACGACGCAGACGGTACCCCGGCCGGTCCGGCGTGGCTGGAGGAGGTCGGTCGAGATGCCACGGCACTTGGCGGCAACACGATTCTCACGCTCTTCGCGCTGGCAGTCTTCGGTTTTCTGGCGGTGCACCGTCGCTGGAAGGATGCTGCGATCATCGCCATTACCGTGATCACCGGCGTGATCGTCAGCTTGCTGCTCAAAGAAATTTTCGACCGGCCGCGGCCCGACCTGGTCCCGCACCTGTCGCATACGGTGACGTCCAGTTTTCCCAGCGGACACTCCATGCTGGCCGCAGTTACGTATCTGACCCTCGGCGTGATGGTGGCCGAAATGGCGGAGAGGAAACGACAGATTCTTTATCCGTTGGTCGTCGCAATTATCCTGAGTGTGATGGTGGGGGTCAGCCGGGTGCATGTGGGTGTGCATTGGCCTACCGACGTACTCGGCGGCTGGATCATCGGGGCGGCATGGGCCCTGCTTTGCTGGTCGAGCATCAGGTGGCTCCAGCGCCATCGAGCGTTGACCGACCACAGCGAGAGCAACTCCGACCCGGCAGAGGAAAATCGCTTGACGGCCGACTAACAACCGTGGGGTCGCTAAGGAGCGGGGCCGGAGTCGAGACCTCGCTTTGCTCGCTCCGAGCTTGAGCCGACAGCAGCGGACATGGCGGCTCAGTCACTTCACCTGTGAAGCGGCGCCTTCCCGGCTCGCAATCAGGTCGGATCGCTGGATGAAGTCGCGCCCAAGCGCGTCCTGAGCCATCTGGCTGGTATCGTCGGTGATGACCACGGGGACCTCCAGCTCGGCGAGCGTATCAGCAATCTTTGCCAGCTCCTGAGTTCGGCGTTCGTTGGACCCGACATCTCGCAGGTACACTGCATCGATCCTTCCCGGATGGTGGGACGCGAAGTCTCTGTACAGTTCCGGATCTCGCTGCCCGCTGTCGCCAATGAGCAGGAGACGGTGTGCCGGATACATCTCCGATATTCGATTCAGCAGCCTCGCCTTGTGCGACCGGGCGCGGCGGGGCCACGGATGGCGCCATGTGACGCCCCACTCGCGCAACTGCAGCACGGGACCGGAGGGGAATTGGTGCATCTCAAAGAACTCTTCGAGCACCGGATAGATACTCCACGGACTCCTGGAGACATAGATCAGAGGATTGGCCTCGCGCCCATCGGCGCCGCCGTGAAGCCCTCGAAAGAATGCGTCAATGCCGGGAAAAGGGATCTTCTTTCGGGCCGAGTGTGCAAACAGGCGCCAGAGCATCATGGCCTTGTTGGCAACGCCCGTATAGATGATCGTGTCGTCAATGTCACTCACCACGATTCGCTTCGCTTTCTCGCCGGCAATCAATACCACGCCTTCGGCAGCCACCGGCTCGGGCCCGGTCGGCTCCAGCAGCTCCACGCGGTACGACTGCCAGGGCGTGTGAACCTCTTGGTCGGTAACCCGCAATGAAACCGAGAAGTGTCCATGACTGTCACTCTGCGTTTCGGTGACGGTGCCCGCGCAGGAGATCCTCAGCCGGCACCCCGGAAGGCGCCGGCTCACCGCCAGCTTCAGTGCGTAACGAATTCTGCCCCATAGCCGGGACTTCGAATCGCCGGCGCGGTGCTGTTGCCTGTCCGCACGGCCGCGTGCGACCTGGCCGTTGATATAAATCCTGTCCCGGCTTCCAAAACCGCGAAAGACCCGAATCTTATAGTCCACGATCCGATACCTTTATCGCTGGATAACGCGGTAGCGTAACAAATTGCCTGAAGCCCGACGCAAGGCTTGCAATCAGCGCCCGGAGCTCGCTCCCGATCTTCGGTTCCGAGTCTTGTTGCGCGCAGTCGTATGGGATAACCTGTTGCCGGGATTGGCGTGCGGCGGCTGGACGCCATGCCGGCGGTGATACCCTTGGTTCGATTCTTCGAACCCGGAGGGAGGATGCTGCTGAATTTAGCGAAATCGTGCCGAAGGCGACGAACATTCACGACCGGTATGGAGTGACGGCTATATGAATTGGGCAACCAACCTGCCGCTACCAGCGGTCATCACTATTTTCGTTGTCGGCGCCCTGGTTATTCTGGTGGCAGGCGTACGTCTGGTGAGGCTCGCCGACGAGCTCGCCGACATAACCGGCCTGGGAGAAGCCGTTTTCGGCGCCGCGCTGCTGGGGGGCAGCACCTCACTTCCCGGTATCATCACTTCGGTAACGACAGCAGCGGCGGGGTTTCCCCAGCTTGCGATGAGCAATGCGATTGGGGGGATTGCCGCGCAGACCGCTTTCATCGTCGTGGCGGATCTGGCGTACCGTAAAGCCAATCTCGAACATGCGGCTGCTTCGCTGGAAAATATCGTCAACGGCACTGTTCTGTGCAGTCTGCTAGCCGTGGTATTGCTGGCCGAGGCCGGGCCCGACTGGTCTTTTTTCGGCGTCCATCCGGCCTCGCTGATGATTCTGGGCGGATACGCTTTCGGCCTTCGTATCGCGCGTCGCCTGCATGCGAATCCGAGCTGGCATCCGCACCAGACTCGTAAGACGAATGAGGACGAGCCTGACACGCCGGATGACAACAAGACCACGCGGCGCTGGGTGCTGTTTGCCACGTTTGCGCTTACCATCGGTGGTGCAGGCTACCTGGTTTCCGTCAGCAGTGTTGCAATCGTGGAGAGCACCGGGTTGAGCCAATCTTTGGTGGGCGCCCTTTTCACCGCGGTCGCAACGTCTCTGCCCGAGTTGGCCACTGCGGTTGCTGCAGTCCGCCACGGCGCGCCGACCCTTGCCGTCGGCGGTATCATCGGCGGAAACGCTTTCGATGTGCTTTTCGTTTTCTTTGCCGACATCGCCTACCGGGATGGATCGATCTATCACGCCGTCGGCGCCGAGGAGCGTTTTTTGGTCTCACTTGCCATCATCATGACCAGCGTTCTCCTGCTCGGCATGGTGCGACGAGAAGAGAGCGGGCCTGCCAATATCGGCTTCGAGGGTGTGCTGGTTCTGGCGCTTTACTTTGGAGGCGTGATCACGCTGATGACTGGTTTCGGGTGAATGCCGGACCCGGTTGGCGAGATCATGGCGAGATCTGGCCAGCGATATCTGGCCGGGCGAATTGAATCGGGGAGGCCGCCAGCACACACGCGCTCGTCTACTGGTGCTAGGCCACTCTGAAGACCTACATCGTTGGATCTTCCCCTGCATCACGAAGAATATGCTCCTCTCCGAAGCCAACGAAGCCGATAATGTTGGAAACGGTCTTGTACAGCATCAATATGACGGCCACCATCAGGCCGCTGATCAACGAAGAACAGATCAGCACCCCCCAGTAAATCGCAACGAACCAATGGCTCGGGACCTGCTCGGTTTCCATAATCGGAAGTTTGAAGAACTGGAAAATAATCAGCGTCAGAATGAAAAGGGTAGTGTCGAGCTTCGCGATGCTCAGAAGCCCCTCGTAATGGGCTCTGCGAAACTCAGAATCGACGGTTGCGCTTACGCTGATCAAGGTCAGCAACAACGCGAGAATCGTCGAAGACGCAAGGATGGCGGTATTGCAGAGCATATTGAACCCGGAAAGAGACGAACTCAGGAGCTGCTTGGCTTCATAGCCGCTCAAGTTTCCGATCAACAGGGCGCCGGCACCTGTAAAGCATGCGGTTACTGCGCCGCCGGTGATGGAAAGCTTGTACTTCCTGAAGAAGTTCGTCATAAAATCCTCCTGGGCCTCTAGAAGCATGTAATTCAAGTATATCCGTTGCCCCGCCCCCATTTCCGGGGCAGTGTCACAACCGCGTATCTGATTCTACCGACTGCGTACGCGCTTACCCGCACCATGCCTTACGCCGGCAGGCATTCCGTCAGCTCAAACAGGCCATCGGACAGAAAATTGCGCAAAGCCGGACTCGCTCCCTTGCTTTCGGTGTACGGTGCATCCTGAAGACATAGAGGAATCTCCATGAAGCAAGACACTCAAGCGGGCGACGAACTCTCCCGCCTCCGACACCTGGCCGAACTGCTCGACAGTGCCATCCCGCTGCCTGGAGGTTATCGCATCGGCCTGGATGGGCTCATCGGGTTGATACCCGGCGTCGGCGATGCCGTCGGTGCGTGCGCCGGCGCCTACATCGTGGTCCGCGCAGCACAGCTGGGCGCTTCCACTGCAACGCTCGTACGCATGATCTGGAACGTCATTCTTGAAACCCTGGTCGGCGCCGTGCCCGTACTCGGGGATCTGTTCGACTTCGTTTGGAAGGCCAATAATCGGAACGTTGCATTGCTTGAAAAGCAGGCCCACCGGCTCACCGGCGAAGGCGAAGCCCGACGGCGGCTCACGACCGCCACCGTGATACTGCTGGGGGCATTCTTGGTCCTGCTTGTGCTACTGCTCGTCGGACTCGTCAGCGTCTTGGTGAAGCTGATCCAGGCTCTGGGTGCCGGCTGACGCAGCTCCCAAGACACAAACCGCTCTGCCTGAAGCTGGTGTAAGGTTAGTCCATGATCGTTTCGATGCATCGGATGCTGCCCGGGCTCGTCGCCTTGCTGCTACTGGTCCTCTCGAACCTGGCTACGGGCCAGTCCGATGCACCTGCCCGCTGGCTGGAGGTCGAATCGCTGAACGCGGGCCTGGGCGAGCCCCCGGCCGATCTCGACCGCGGCACGCCACGCCAGACCGTAAGCCAGTTGCTGGTGTTGGCCGACCGCGCTGAATTCGATCGCGCCGCGCACCTTCTCGATCTTGGCGAACTGCCTGGCAGCCAGCAGGCCGAGCGCGGGCCGGACCTTGCGCGCAAGCTGGTCACGGTCATAAATCGTACGATGGTCATCGACTGGAACGAGCTTCCGACTCGACCCGACGCGCTGCTGGAGAGCGCACCCAAAGAGTCGCCTCTGGCCGGGCAGCCCCGCCGAAGCATAGGCCTGAGGATGCTGGAACTCGATCGGAGACCGGCAGAAATCCGGATCAGCCGGCTCAAGCCCACCGACGGCGAGGCGGTCTGGGTTTTCGCCTCACAGACGGTGCGCGACATTGATGCGCTATACGAACGTTACGGCCCGGGGTGGCTCGAGGAACGACTGCCCGACGCGCTTCAAGGGCCCGCCATTCTCGGCACGAGAGTTTGGGAATGGTTGGTCCTGCCACTCACCGTCGCCCTTCTGGTCGTTCTTGGCTGGCTTACGCGCGGCATGGTGGGCACGATAGGCCGCTGGCTGCCGATCGACTGGGTCAACCGAGCCGCCCGTCGGGTGCGCACCCCGATTGCGGTCGCGCTGATGGCCATTCTGTGCCAGGTCCTGACAGGTTGGGTGATCAGTTTTTCCGGGTTCTTCTATAAGCTGCTCACGCCGCTGTTGGTGGGGTTGACGATAATCGCGCTCACCCTCGCCGCCCTGCGCAGCATCGACGCCACGCTTGAAAGAGTGACCGAGCGGTTCGTCGACGATATCGACGACGCCAATGACAGCGACCGGCGCGAACTGTATACATCCATTTACGCCCTGCGGCGCTTCGTCCTGCTGGCCGCGGTACTGATCGGTGGCACGTTGTTCATAGGCCAGACCCGCCTGTTCGACAGCATCGGTCTGTCACTGTTGGCCTCTGCCGGGGTGCTAACCGTGATCCTCGGCATCGCCGGGCGCACGGTTCTGGGCAACATCCTGGCCAGCCTGCAGATCGCCGTTGCCAAGCCCGTGCGCATTGGAGATGCGGTCAAGTACGAAGACCAGTGGGGCTTCGTCGAGGCGATCTACTACACCTTTCTTGTCCTGAGGACCTGGGACGGTCGGCGACAGATCGTTCCTGTGCAGTATTTTATTTCGTATCCGTTCGAGAACTGGTCGATGATCGATGCCAGTATCACGCACACGATTACGCTCAAGCTGGACCATGCCGCCGAGCCCGGCAAGCTGCGCAAGGCCTTCGAGAAACTGGTCAAAAAGGATGATCGCGCAATTCAGGATGAGCTGTTGCTGACCGCAGTAACCGACCACAACGAAGACTTCCAGGAAATCACCTTGTTTGCCACGGCCGCCAACCCCACAGACGCCTGGCGCATGCAGCTGGATTTGCGCGAGGGCATGGCCGAGTGGGTGCGTCGCTACCATCCCGAGTGGTGGCCACGCGAGCGGCTATACCTGAACGGCAAATCGGGACAAGCTTCCCGGAGCAAAGCGAACGCCAATAGCCGCAAGAAGGATGACGACGACTGAGGCGAGTGGCTCCCGGGGGGGGGCTGGTGTCGGCGCTATTTGACTACGATCTCGTCGACGACCCGACTCACGCCTGCCTGATCGCCTGCCACCTCCACTGCCTGGTCGCGCTGCGTCTCGGTTTCGACGAAGCCTGTCAAGGTCACTCGCCCCCCGGCGCTGGCGACGTCGATCGCCGATCCGGCGAGTCCCGGCGCCTCTATCAACGCGGCCTTGACGGTCAGGGCCAATTGACTGTCCTGGGCTTCGAGATCGGCCGATTCGTTTTGCCAGGGACTCGCGCAACCGGTCACAAGAAGCGCAAAAGTCAATGTCATCGCGAAGATCATTGCCCGGTTCTGGCGGGCGCCGACCTTTGCGCCCCCCGAGCGCTGCAGCGGGATCGCGTTCATGATTCATCCTCGTCGTTTTTTATCGCCTGGTTTGTCCGGCGGGTAAGTCCCTGGCAGTAACCGAGGCGGTCGTCCCCCCCACGCTCCAGAAGCGGAAGCGCCGCAGCCAGCGGCCCCACCAGCGCAGCCAGCCCGGCGCTCGCTCCCAGGCGCAGCGCGAGTTCACCCCCGTGGATGCCTGCTTCCACGTTGCTGAATGTACCGCCAAGATGAAAAGGTGTGCGTCCAACAAGCGCACTGGCATCCTGCGGGTGGGCAACGATCGAGACGTCCAGACGCTCGTTTTCAAGGTCGACACGCCCACCGGCGGTAAAGATGGTATCGGGTGTATCGATGACGAACGTGTCCAGTTCGACCCGGCCGTCGCGTGCCTGGAGATCGACGTAGGCACAGTTGATCGGAATGGCGTCCCTCCCGCCCAGCCAGCTCAGGAAAGCCTGCCCCGCATCGAGCCCCGCCAGTTCAACCAGGATCGCTTCGAGCTGACCCTCGGTCATGAGCATCACCATCCCGCCGTCGGCTGAGCCCAGCAACGCAGCAATCGAGTCGCCCGTTACCCAGAACTTGCCCTGCGCCCCCACGATGCCGACGATGCCGTCGGCCAGACCCCAGTCCTTAAGGGCTTCGCGCAAGTCTACGCTTCGAACCTCAACCGTCAAAGTGCCCTGGGAAGGATCCTGCTTTGCATCCAGTTCGAGTGAAAAATCGACCTCACCGTTGCCGACGCCAAAACCCACCGGCTCCAGGCGCGCAACCCCGTCGACCATCCGAAAGTTGATCACCACATCGCTGAGCGGCACGCCAGCCGCCCGAACGGAAGCACCTCGATAGCGAACATCGGCCTCCACCCGTCGCCAGGCGTCGCCCAGGACAATGCCCTGGGGAAGAATGAACTGGCTTTCTGCCTCCTCTGGCGCCTCGCGCTGCTGGCTGGAATCGGCTGTCTCCCCACCCGTCCCGGATGGCTCCGCGCCGACCACGCGCGCCAAATCTTGAAGATGCAGCGTATCGGAAGTCAGTTCTCCGCTCAGGAAAGGTGGTGATTGAGTGCTGTCGAAAGCAAGCCGCCCACTCAGGTCGCTGTCGCCAACGGTTCCGTCCAGGTTCGATAAAGACCAGCTGTTCTCTGTCAGCCCCAGCTGCCCGGAAACATCGTAGGCCGGAAGGTCGGGCAGCGGCACGCCGAGCAGCCGGCTCAGTCGTTGCGGATTCGGTCCGTTGAGGTCGAGCTGGAGATCGAGCCCTTCCAGCGCCAGCGGGCGCAACAGAGAGCCTGAAAGCTCGATACGCGTCCCCACCACAGTGGCATCCATCTCTAGCGAGTACGGTCGATCCGGTAACCGAATCCCGAGCAGTGCATCACTGCGGAAGTCCAGCGAAAAGGGAGCGCCGTCGTAGCGTCCGCTGCCGTCGATCGTGAAATGCTGATCCCCGGAAGCCAGATCTTCAGTCCTGAAGCTTAATTGCACATCGGTGTCGGCCGGCACGTCGGTAAACCGCAGTTCAGACGGCTCGAGCTTAAGTCGGCCGAGCATAGGCGCGAGGACGTCGTCGCGAAACGCTTCATCCAGGCTCTGGGTGGCAACTGCATGAATGCGACCCGACATCCGCCCGAGCCGCTCCTCGAGCGGTGTGAACGAGTCGGCCAGACGTCCTAGCGCAATGTCTTCAAAGCGGGTGTCGATACGCGCCGAAGCCGGCATCTGCTGCGCTTGAAGCTGGCCGCTCACCGACACGCTGCCGTCGGCAACCCCAGCACTCAATTGCTGGACAACGAGCGTGCCATCTTCGAGCTCTACCTTTAAATCGACCTCATGCAGGGCGGGCGCTTCCGGAATTTCGACCCGGGTCGAGGCGAGTTCGACATCGGCATCGAACGCGCGTAGCCAGGCAAGGTCTGACTGTCCGGCGCCCGCAGCGCGGGTTGCGTCCGAGGATTCGGCGTCAGACTGCGATTCCCGGTTTGCGGGTTCAGAACGCAGCCATGCCAGATCCAGAGGGTCGGCCTGGAGCGTTGCAGAAATCCGCGGTTTGCCGCTCGTATCCACTTGCAGGTCGCCACGCAAGCTGGACTGGCCAATCTCCACCTGCAGCGCTTCGCCACGCCACAGGTCGGCATCCCGGTCCACGCGAACGACGACCTCGAAAGGGGGTGTGGTCATGAGATCGCGCCCCACCCAGGGCCCCAGGGCTTCGACATCGTCGCCCGACAGCGACACTCGACCCGCCAGGCGCTCGGTGTGGAGGATCGAATCAAGCTTCGTTTCCGCGGAGAGCACCAGGCTGTTGGATGTTGCCTCACCATCGAGGCCGTAGCCGCTGCCCGGCCAGTCGCCGGCAACGGGGGCGCCCTCGATCTTCGCGTTCAACGGCCGCCCCTTGAGCGTTCCGTTCAAATCAACGACGGGCTGGGGGTCATCACCAACCAGCTGGGCCGTGGCCGACAATTCCGTGTCCGCCTGCGGGTCGCTGTAGTCGAAACTCGCCTCGGGCAGCTCCACGGCGCGCGCGATCGCGCCGAATCGCCAGTTGTCGCGCGCCACCGGATTCAGTTGAATATCGAGATCGGCCGCCAGCGAGGGTGGTGTCGCGTCGTTGTCGTCCTCGTTGAGCGTTTCGCCTGAGAGCGCCAGGGAGGCCGAGACAGCGTCTGGCGAACTCGTGACCGCCGCCGAGCCGGTCACGCTGAAGTCGCCCGCCTCCAGCTCGGCGTTTTCAATCGACACGCGGTGAGGACCGAAGTGCAAGCCGGCCCTTGCCGAGGAAATCGGCCTGGCCAGCCCCGCGATCTGCTGCACCGCAACATCGATTCTGCCGGAGTACGTCGGCAAGATCCCGGGAAGCGGCAACGGAGCGCCCTTGGGCGCCGAGTCCTGGTTTGACGGCAGTGCCTCGCGCAACGCAGCGACGTCGATCATGCTGGATCGGACAGAACCGCTGAGCGCGGGCACGTCTCCTTGCGTTTCCATCTCGAGGTCGGCCTTGATGTTGCTGTCCACAGCGTTGATGAGAAGCTCGTCGGCCGTCCAGACCGATCCCTGGCGCGCCACCCGGGCCTCGATGGCAAATGGCCCGATCGTGGTTGCAGGAAATCCGGGTACCAGATCGAGCCAGCGATCAACGTTTGCGATGTCGGCATCGACCCAGAGCTGCCATTCGGCCGGGAAGACCGGCTTTTTGAGGGTGAACCTCGATTCGATGCGGCTCTCTTGGCTGCTGATGTCCAGATCACCTTCGAAGGTCTCGGCCCCGGCGCCCCACGAGAACAGTGAATCGCTCTGCGCCCGGATTTTTAGGTCCCGGTCGCGGACCAAAACCCTGGCGTCCAGATCGGCGCTTTCGCCGTCGTCGCGCAGCTGTAGCGACGGCATCCGTATCTGCAGCGGCTCTTCGGACCCTGTCGGCCGATAGCGGATCCCGGCATCCTCGACGTTCACGCGGTGGATCGGCAGCGGATCGGCGTCCGACTGGTTTTCGCTCGAATCCGCCGGCTGGCTTTCGCTCGAACCCGACAGAACCCAGTTTGCCGGTCCTTGCGTGCGATCGACCAATCGAATCTCAGGATTATCGATATCGACCCGAGCAAGGGCTACATGCCCGGTAACCAGCGCCAGAATATCGGGCGCCAAACGCAATCGATCAACCTCGATGAAATGCTCCGGCCCGGCCCAGTCCGGATTCGCGAGTGCGACTTCGTGCAAGGTCATCCGGGGCCGGGGCAGCAGGCTGAGTTCTACGTCGCCCTCGATGAATAGTTCGCGTCCGGTAGCCTGTTCGACAGCAGTCTTGATCCGTGGCTTGAGAAAATTCCACGAAATCAATTCAACAGCGATAATCGTCAGCAAGACAAATGCTGCGACTGCCAGCAAGCTCAATTTGACGTTACGTTGGATCATGTATTAGCTCCGGAAAGAGGGCGGGCCATGGCAGCACGAACCTTTCAGCCTGTTCGCGCGAATCAGCTTTGGGCATCTTAGCTTCGACCGATGCGAACAGTTCGCCGAACAGGCAGAGCACCACGCTCCCCAACAATGCGGTATCCGCCGCATCCTGACGGTGAGGAAACGCTGGGCTGTATTCTTCATTATCGATGAGCTCCAAGTTACACTCGAGTTCCACTGTTACCTCCGCATTCGATACGCTGTCGTTCAACGCTCCACGAAGTCAGCAATCTTGTCACTCCAGAGCGCCAGACCACCCCATCCTAACCTACCACTCATAGCCCAGAAGTGCGTTTCGAACTGTGTGTTAGTCAAGAGGTATATTGATCAGCGTGCTGTCTCGAGACGATATCGAATGTCTTCTCGGGGTTAAGCGCTGAGCTCTTCGGAGGTCCTGCCTGTCCAGCTCTTCTGGATCGACGCGATCTGAACAGACTACGCCGCGGGTCTGCGGCAGCGTAGCGAGCTTGTCGTTTAGCTCAGCCGAGACTATTGCACGGTTTCAAAACCATCGGCAAATAAAACAAACTGCTGAAGCCACGCAGCAGCAGTTTAGTCGCAGCCCCGGAACATTGCTTCGCTTGAGCAGGAGGGTTTTGCGAAAACCGGGCCGTGATGGAGAAAAATTAAGCTCGATACTGCAAAACTTCCCCGCAGTAACTTGCGCACCGCTGCAGTTGTCCGTACCGAAAAAACTCCAGAATCATTTCTTCAGTTTGCCCGAAGCTAGCAATGTTTGATACGATGATTTTGAGACCATCGACAAGCGTTAGCATTGGACGATTGGATTATTAAGCTTGGATCGCTTCTGGCTGCAGGCATACTGGCACTTCCGGCCGGAGTGAACCGGGAGCTTCATAGCCGGATCATGGGCGTGAGGACCTTTCCACTGGTTTCCGTCGGGGCCTGCAGCTACATGTTGATTGGAATCGCCATCATGACGCCCGAACAGACCGATTCATTGGCCAGAATCATGCAGGGCATTCTCGGCGGAATCGGCTTTATTGGTGGCGGCGCTATTCTGAAGAACAAAGACCGCGTCAAAGGTACCGCGACAGCGGGTTCGATCTGGACCCTGGGCGCACTGGGTGTGGCGTGTGCCATGCAGGAATGGGTGATCGCGGTTGCTCTAAGCGCTCTGACCTGGTTTGCGTTGTCCGCACTCTTCGTCGTCAAAAACGAGATCGACGGCGAGAACAATAAGAAAAGCCCGGAATAGCGCGCCGGACGCCGAAACTTCTTAGCGAGCACGCGCAACCCAACCGTGCGATGCGGAGGCAAAGCGACCACGTACCAGGTGTAATAGCGCATGACGGTTTTTCCGGCGCGAGCGCTCCGTACAGGGTCGGAACACATTGGGTCGCGTGGAAAAAAATCTGGATAATGCGGCGCTTATAAATCCTGTATCCCCGCGCGCATGCTTGGCCTGTAACCGATCACTTTCGGAGAGCTCACGATGCCATCAACCAAACCTCACATCCAACGTCTGGCTTTCATCTTTGACTTCGACCTAACGCTGGCAACTGACAGCTGGGATGCCATCTGTGCTGAACTGGGTCTGATGCGCGAGGAATGGGAGGAACGGTTTCATGCCTGCCTGGGCGATCATTGGGATCCGGCGCAGAAGAAGGCGCGTGGCTTGCTGGATGCGGCTCGTGCCACTGACACCCCATTGACGTCCGACGTTTTTCGGGCCGCCGCAGATCGGATTGGACTCTATCCCGGCGTGCTCGACATGCCGGATCGGATCAGGGCAGAGGTCGCGGCTGTGAGCGGCGAAATCGACTGCGAGTTCGTCATCCTTTCAGCCGGCTTCATCGAGCTGATTGAACCCACGCCCATTACCTCGGTATTCGACCGCACCTATGCCGGAGCCTTTCACTACGAAGATGGGCGGGCCGTTTCCGTCAAGCGCACGATCACCCACGCTGAGAAAGCGCTATACTTACGGGCCCACGCCGAGGGCCTGACTGTCGCGGAGGCGAATTCTCCGGGCACGTCAGCCACGATCGTTGATGAACATGACTACCATGTTCCCTTCGATCAGATTACCTATATCGGCGATGGCGCCAGCGATCTGCAGGCGTTCGGCTATCTGGGTTCGGTCGGTGGACTAACGATCGGGATTGAGAACGGGGATCAGTTCGACGTTGCCGACAAGCAGTCGGCTTCTCAGCGCGTCGACACGCTCGCAGCCGCTGACTATCGCGAGAACCAACAGCTCATGCGATCGCTTCGCCACGCCGCCCGTGCGGGGGCATCCCGGGTGGCGCTCCGGTGTTAGGGAACCTCTGACCCACCTAATGAGGCCGTTGCTCCTGGGTTTATGAAATTCAAAAGCGCGCTTTCGCCGGACATCGACTGAGCAATCTACCGTTTCCAGCCGGAACCGGCCTTTCCTGCAAATTTTTTTCTACCGGTTCTAATGAGCATAGATTCATCCAACGAAAGCAGAGTCTTGCTGTCAGATTATGCTGCCATTTACGATCAACAATCGTGACGCTTCCACTTTCTAACCGCAGCCGGAATCATGTTGATGGATATTCGTATCCCTCTTCGGCTCTGGCGTGACGCCGGACGGGTCGTGCCGGTGCTCGGTCACGATTGGTTCGTGCGCGAGGCCGGGCATGGGCCGGCCTTGCTTCTGATTCATGGCTTCCCGACCGCGTCGTGGGACTGGTCGTGGATCTGGGGTGACCTTGTCGCCGACCACCGACTGATCGCCCCGGACCTGCTCGGTTACGGACTCAGCGACAAGCCCGTCGATCACGCATATTCCATCGGCGATCAGGCCGATCGTTGCGAGGCGCTCATGGCAGCGGCAGGTATCGATTCTTACCATGTCCTCGCCCACGACTACGGCGATACGGTGGCCCAGGAGTTGCTCGTCCGGCGCAACGAAGGCAGCAGCGCGGCCGGGATGCGCTCGGTGTGTTTTCTCAACGGCGGCCTGTTGCCGGAAGCCCATCGTCCGCGGCTTATCCAGAAGCTGCTCTACGGGCCGCTCGGCCCGCTTTTGGCGAGAACGATGTCGCGCAAGCGTTTCGCCCGGTCGTTCTCTGCAGTGTTCGGCCCGAATACCCAGCCGTCCGATGCCGAGCTCGATGCGTTCTGGTGGCTGATTCGCCAAAACGACGGCACGCGGGTGATTCCAAAGTTGCTGGGTTACATGCCGGAGCGCTCAGAAAAGCGCGCGCGCTGGGTCGGCGCACTGGAGCGTGCGGAAGTGCCGGTCGGTCTCATCAACGGCTCGCTTGATCCGGTATCGGGGCGGCACCTGGTGGCGCGTTATCGTGAGGTGGTCCGGCGAAACGACTTCATCGTCGATCTCGACGGTGTCGGTCACTATCCTCAGGTAGAAGCCCCGGCGGCCGTTGTCGAGGGCTGGCGGCGGTTTGTTGCGACGGTTGGTGAGCGTCTTGCGTAGAAGGCCAACAGTTATTCCCCACTATCTTTCTGCAGTCTGTGTGTCAACCCGCGCTACTGAAATCAATTCCAAATCATAGAGCGGGACGCGCACCGCGTTCAAGAGAAGTCGTTGCGCCAAAGATGGGTTATTCACATGTTCCCTTGTGTCGCGTACAGGTCAAATGATATAAAGCGAGAGTCACAATGGGTGACTTGAAACGAGAGAATCGAATGAAAGGAAAGATGACAATCCTGCTGGCGCTCGTCGTTGGCCTGGGCGTGTTCGCAGGGGCGGCGTGGGCAGATGACCCTTCGCACGAACCGCACGACTCGGAACATCAGCATCATCATGGTGACGACGGGCATGCCGACGAGCACGAGCACCATCACGGCAAAGACGGCCATGCCAGCGAGCACGAGCACCACCACGGCGACGACGGCCACGCCGACGAGCACGAGCACCACCACGGCGATGACGGCCACGCTGACGAGCATGAACACCATCATCTTGAGGGCGACGACTC
>JGI12048J13642_10077547_pt1 | contig 27480 bp, 28 predicted proteins | sample ElkSlonscriptome_16_FD_13642 | JGI IMG/M metagenome (IMG submission 13642)
GAGATCGAAAGCGATTTCGCCATCGAAACCGAGCTTTCCGGCCAGAGCGAGCAGGAACGGCGGTTTCTCGATGATGCGCGCACGGGGCTGATCCTCGTGCTTTTGGGGATCTACCTGACGCTTGCGTGGATCTTCAGCAGCTGGACACGGCCTGCAGTGGTCATGTCGATCATCCCTTTCGCCTTGGTCGGTACGATCTTCGGACACTACGTCTGGGGCATCCCGCTGAGCATGTTCACCGTGGTGGGCCTGATCGGGATGGTGGGGATCATCATCAACGACAGTATCGTGCTGGTCACCACGGTTGATGAATACGCGCAGGATCGCGGGCTGATACCCGCGATCATCGACGGAACGGTAGACCGTCTGCGTCCTGTGATGCTGACGACGATGACGACGGTATTGGGGCTGTTGCCTTTGCTTTACGAAGGCTCCAACCAGGCAGAATTCCTCAAGCCCACGGTGGTCACGCTGGTCTTTGGTCTGGGCTTTGGAATGGTGCTTGTGCTGCTCGTCGTGCCGTCGATCATGGCGATGCAGGCAGATGTGGGCATCCAGATACAATCGGCCAGGCGCGCCCTGCGGGCACGCAGGCTGGCGGCGGTCGTGCCGGCAGGCCTTGGTGCGCTGGGCGCGCTGGGGCTCTTCGCGGTCACGCTAGGGCCGGTGATTTTCACCGGCAGCCCATTGCCGCTGGCGGTGGCCATATTGCCCGTATTGGCGGGCGGGTTCATACCTGCATTCGGTTTCTTCGTGGTGGGATTGATGGCGTTGTTGCTGGTTATCTACCTGACGGCCGGTCTCGCGCAGGGTGCACGGCGGTTGCGGGCCTAACCTGCGCGGCACCCACGAATGTCGATGGCCGGCCCGCCCCCGAGTACGGTGATCCGCAACTGACTGCGATCAAGCGCAAATGGATCGCCAGTGGGGTGCACCATCTCGACGGTCGCGCTGAGTGTGCCGCCGTCGCGCGATACTTCAGCCTCGGAGACCCAGACGCGCGGATCGGGTGTTTCGATCACTACATGTTCCGAGGCGATCCGTTGGGGCACATCGATCAGGGCCGACACCCGCAAGCCGTCGGCCATCGGTGCGACCGTGCAGACGACGTCACCGACACCCCCGTCCGCAGCGCTGATAGGCTGTTGCGAGAGGGCCGCAGAAATCGTTGCATCATGTGCGCCCTGCGCGGGCAGCAGGCTGTCGAAGCGCATGGAGACCGGAATGCAGATCTCCTCGCACACGCCGATGGTGATCTCACCCGAGACGGCCACGGTGCCTGCGCTTTCGTCAAGCGCAACCTCGAGCGGGACGATGACACCGTCGTAATACCCGATCGACAGCATGCCGTCGTCACCGAAGACCTTCGGCGTCGGCCATCGTGGTGTGATGCTATGGATCTGTCCATCGCCCTGAAAATTCAGCAAGGGCGGGATGCCTGCATCGCCGGGCGCGCGCCAGTACGTGACCCAGCCGGGCAAGAGCGTGATTCTGAGCGCGGCGATGTGATCGCCGTCGGCGGTACGCCAGCCGGGCAACAGGTCGATATGCGCAAGATCGTCGTATTCCTGCGCCGGGGCAAACCCGGGCAGGATCGCAAGGGCAAAGGCCGCGCTGATGAGAAGACGATCGATCATGACAACGTGTTTATTCAAAGCCGTCGCAATGGGAAGTCACGTTTGCGCCAGAGATTGCAATCATGGTTCTTGCGTCACGGTGATTTGCCCCACATCTTTGGCGAATGGACATGACCGACACAGACCTTGCAGGCAAGCTGCTGATTGCCATGCCGGACATGGCGGATCCCCGCTTTGCCCACACTGTCATCTTCATGTGTGCCCATTCCGAAGACGGCGGCATGGGTCTGATCATCAACCGCGCCACCCCCGATCTGAGTTTCCCGGCCTTGCTTGAGCAACTCGAGATCACGCCGTCCCCAACGATGAGGCCGCCCGAGATCCACTATGGGGGACCGGTCGAACAACAGCGGGGCTTCGTACTCCACTCGGCCGACTATGCCTGTGACGAAGGTACGCTCCGGGTCGATCCGGTGTTTCGCATGACGGCGACCCTGCAGGCGCTCGAGGATATCGCGCGAGGTGAAGGCCCGGCGTCGAGGCTGTTCGCGCTTGGTTATGCCGGTTGGGGTCCGGGGCAGCTTGAATACGAAATCGGCCGGAACGGCTGGTTGACGTGCAAGCCCACCGAGAAGCTTGTTTTCGGAACGCCAAACGACAGGAAATGGTCGGAGGCGCTCAAACTGATGGGCGTGGACCCTCTGCTGCTGTCAGGGACGGCGGGACACGCCTGAGGTGCCGCTTCTCCGGCTATGACCCAAGCGCAAGGACCTCGGTCAGAATCGCCATCGCATTCTCGCTCGACCAGTCGGCTTCACCCTGCATCCGGGCGATCTCGCGCCCCTCGCGGTCGAGGATGATCGTGGCAGGCAAACCGAGCACCCCCATGCTGCGGGCGAGATTCTGGCGCGCATCAGTGTGCAGCGGCAGGTTGTCGACACCGATCTCCGCGAGAAAGCGTTCCATTGCGGGGCGCGGGTTGCGGCCAGTCGCAACCGTGACAACCTGCATCTCATCGCCGCCCATCTGGCTTTGCAGGGCCGAAAGATGTGGCATCTCCTTGCGGCAGGGCGCACACCACGTCGCCCAGAAGTTCAACACCACGATCTGCCCTTCGTAGGTGGCCAGTGTCATGTCCTCACCGGTCTCGCTGGTGAAAGTGGCATCTGACCCATCCCACGGTTCGGCATGGAACATCAGCTTGCGCATATCGCCTTCGCGCATCTCGGCGATCGCGGCCATGTCGGCCAGGGCGGGATTTGCAAGACCCCAGAGGCCCGTATAAAGCAGTGCTAAGACAAACTTGCGCATAGGCTTTCCTTCATGACCAATTCTGCCAACACCATGTGGGGCGGGCGTTTCGCGGCCGGTCCCGACGCGATCATGGAGGCAATCAATGCCTCGATCGGATATGACCGCCGCCTCGCACCACAGGATATCGCAGGCTCGCGTGCCCATGCTGCGATGCTCGCAGCGACCGGCATCATCAGCGATAAAGATGCCGAAGCCATTCGGGAAGGCCTGCTCACCGTTTTGTCAGAGATTGAAACCGGCGATTTTCCCTTCTCGACAGCGCTTGAAGACATCCACATGAACGTCGAGGCGCGGCTGAAAGAGGTGATCGGCGAACCGGCCGGCCGGCTGCACACGGGTCGGTCGCGTAACGATCAGGTCGCGGTCGATTTCCGATTGTGGGTCCGGGACCAGTGCGATCAGGCGGACGAGGCGCTTGCAGCGCTGCAGAAGGCGCTGCTGGGCCAGGCCGAGGCGGGCGCCGACTGGGTGATGCCCGGCTTCACCCATCTGCAGACAGCCCAGCCCGTGACATGGGGCCATCACATGCTGGCCTACGTCGAGATGTTCGCGCGCGACCGGTCACGGTTTGCCGATGCGCGGGCACGGATGAATAGCTCACCTCTGGGTGCTGCCGCGCTCGCCGGGACCTCGTTCCCGATCGATCGCGACATGACCGCCAAGGCGCTCGGCTTCGACCGCCCGATGGCCAATTCGCTGGATGCTGTTTCGGATCGCGATTTCGCGCTGGATTTTCTGGCCAGTGCCAGCATCTGCGCGATGCATCTCAGCCGCCTTGCCGAAGAGCTGGTGATCTGGTCCTCGGCGCAGTTCCGGTTCGTGAAGATGTCCGACAGATGGTCCACCGGCTCGTCCATCATGCCGCAAAAGCGCAACCCCGATGCCGCCGAGCTGATCCGCGCCAAGATCGGGCGGATTTTCGGGGCGAACGTCGCGCTGATGACGGTGATGAAAGGTCTGCCGCTGGCCTATTCCAAGGACATGCAGGAAGACAAGGAACAGACCTTCGATGCCGCCGACAGCCTGATGCTGGCGCTGGCCGCGATGACGGGCATGGTCGCGGATATGAGTGCGCAGGTCGACAACCTGAAAGCCGCCGCATCCAGCGGGTTTTCGACCGCAACCGATCTTGCGGATTGGCTGGTGCGCGAACTTGGGTTACCGTTCCGCGAGGCACATCATGTGACGGGATCGCTGGTGGCGATGGCCGAGGGGAAGGGATGCGATCTGCCGGACCTCAGCCTTGCCGATATGCGGTCGGTTCACGACGGCATCCGCGAGGATGTGTTCGATGTGCTGGGGGTCGAAAACTCTGTCGCCTCGCGCACCAGCTTTGGCGGCACGGCCCCGGTCAACGTCCGCGCGCAGGTCGCGCATTGGAAAGAGGTCTTGGGATGAAAAAACTTGCTTTGGTCATGGTTGTGATGGGGCTTGCGGCTTGTGGGGCCGATGGACAGCCGTTCACACCGAATGCATCGCTTGGGGTGTCCGCCGGATCGGGTGGTTTGACGACGGGCGGCACGGTCGGTGCCTCGAACGGGGCGGTCTCGGTCGGGGTCGGCTTCTGATGCGTTTTGTCTGGCTGGCCCTTGCGGTCTGGGGAACGATCCATCCGATGTATTACTTCATCAGCTGGTTCCAGGCCGAGGGCTGGTCGATCATGGCGATGGTGGATGCCTGGCACGTCAACGATGCGACAAGCGGACTCGTCTGGGACCTGACCGTTGCAGCGGTGACGCTGACGATCTGGGTGATCTACGAGGCCTTTGCGAAACGCGACTGGCTGCGGCTGCTGGCGATACCGGCGACGTATTGCATCGGGGTCAGTTGCGGGCTGCCGCTTTATCTCTATTTGCGGGGGCGGAAGGGGTAGCGGGCGAATGTCTGCTGTCCGGGGCACAGCCGCCATTTGCAGAGCTAGCTTCACGGTCTGCTGATCGGTGCAAGGGCCCTAAGAGTTGTGGTCGTGGTTCTTTCGCTGGCGTTCAGTATGCTCATCCGGAAAGCTGCTGAGATAACCCTCGCCACCATAGTAGCCCCGCTGCTTGGGCCGGTTTCGGTTGGTAAAGTTGTTGTATTTCATCACAACGAACGCGACAAAAAGTCCGATTGGGATCCATAGCAATTGGTTCACGATCTCATCGACTATCCCCAATATCTCTCTCCTGATGTATGGATCTAAAAATGAAGCAGTGTTCTTAAACGAAGGCCAGACCTCGACTTCAAGCATAGAATGCACGCACTGGTCGGTAAAGCTGCCATTCAAGTGAAGCGCGGGATCCGTCAAATTGGGCCTCAACTGGGTGTTCGCATACGGACCTTCAGTTTCGCAAAGCCCTTGGCCTCCCCCCGCTTTCTGCTATGTCCTCCGCCAGCTTGAACAGGACCTGACCCCGTGGATCATTTTCTCTATCGTGACGGCGCTTTGCACGCCGAAGACGTCGCCATTGCCGAGATTGCGGCGGCGGTCGGCACCCCGTTCTATGTCTATTCCTCCGCGACCCTGAAACGTCATTTCGCGCTGTTCGACGAGGCACTGTCATGGACCGATCACCTTGTCTGTTTCGCGATGAAGTCGCTGTCCAATCTGGCGATCCTCAAGACGCTGGGCGATATGGGCGCGGGGATGGATGTGGTCTCGGGCGGGGAATACCTGCGGGCCAAGGCCGCCGGTGTGCCGGGCGAGCGGATCGTGTTCTCGGGCGTCGGCAAGACGGCTGATGAAATGCGCCTGGCGCTGGAAGGCGGCATCCGCCAGTTCAACGTCGAAAGCGAGCCAGAGATGATGTTGCTCGATCAGGTGGCGCAAAGCTTGGGCGTCGTGGCCCCGATCACCGTGCGCGTGAACCCCGATGTGGACGCGAAGACCCATGCCAAGATCGCGACGGGCAAGTCCGAGAACAAATTCGGCATCCCGATCAGCCGCGCACGCGAGGTTTACGCGATGGCCGCGAAACTGCCGGGGCTCAAGGTCATCGGCATCGACGTACATATCGGATCGCAACTGACCGAGCTTGCGCCGTTTGAGGCGGCCTACAGGAAGGTTGCCGAACTGACCGAGACACTCCGCGCCGACGGGCACGAGATCACGCGCCTCGATCTGGGGGGCGGTCTGGGCATACCCTATTCCCGCTCGAACGAGGCGCCACCCTTGCCTGACGACTATGGCGCGTTGATCCAGCGCACTGTCGGGCACCTGGGCTGCGAGATCGAGATCGAGCCCGGACGTCTGATTTCGGGCAACGCGGGGCTGATGGTGTCGCAGGTCATCTATATCAAATCGGGGGAAGATCGCGATTTCCTGATTCTCGATGGTGCGATGAACGATCTCATCCGCCCGGCGATGTATGACGCACACCATGACATCGTACCGGTGGTGGAGCCCGCCGCCGGCAGCGAGCCCGCCAGATACGATATCGTGGGCCCGGTCTGCGAAAGCGGTGATACCTTCGCGAAAGGGCGTGTCATGCCCGCGGTGGCGGCGGGCGATCTGGTCGCCTTCCGCTCGGCCGGAGCGTATGGGGCGGTGATGTCATCGGAATACAATTCGCGCCCGCTGATCCCCGAGGTTCTGGTCGATGGCGATCAATTTGCAGTTATTCGTGCCCGCCCTACCTATGAAGAGATGATTGCACGCGATACGCTACCGAAGTGGTTGGTCTGACGTCCTGAGGCTGACACGAAGGTTCGTGACGACCGATAAAGGGGATGACCGCTGAGAAATCAGCCTGACAATCTACGCCACCTGCGCTTTCCCGTCGCTGCCACCCGTGCCGGGTTGCTGGCCGAGGAAACGGTGCGCGCTTTCTGGCCGTTCTGGACGGTGCTGTTCTTCGTTCTGGCGCCGCTGATGTTCGGCTGGCACGAGGTCGTGCCCCTGGGCGTTTTCTGGGGTGCTGGCGCGCTGTCGGTTCTTGCAGCACTTGTGACCCTGATCTGGGGTGTCCGCCGGTTCCGCGTGCCTTCGCAGGCCGAGGCGTTGGTGCGTGTCGATGCCAGTCTTCCGGGACGGCCGATCTCGGCGATTGCCGACACGCAGGCGATCGGCAGCGGTGACCGCGCATCCGAAGCAGTCTGGCGCGCGCACCTGGACCGTATGGAAGCGCGCACCAGAGACGCCCGTCCGGTACAACCCGATCTGCGGGTGGCAGACAAGGATCCTTTCGGTCTGCGGTTTATCGCGCTCTTGTTTTTCGTCACCGCGTTGCTTTTCGGGTCGCTCTTGCGGGTCGGCACGGTGGGCGAGGTCGTGGCGCAGCAGGACCAGACACTGGCGACCGGGCCCGTCTGGGAGGGTTGGGTCGAACCTCCGGCCTATACGGGGCGCCCGTCGATCTACCTCAACGACATCCCCGCCGGACCCTTGCGTGTCCCCGAAGGCAGCCAGGTGACCTTGCGCCTGTATGGTGAGGTCGGGGCGCTGACCGTGGCCGAGACGGTATCGGGCCGCACGGGTGAAGTGGCACCGGCTTCCGACCCCCAGCAGCAGTTCGATGTGATGAGCTCTGGCACCCTCAGGATTGCGGGGCCGACGGATACGACCTGGGAAATCACCGCGATCGAAGATACCGTGCCGACCGTCGCGCTCGCAGGCCCGATCGAGGCCGACGCAATGGGGGAATTGTCGCAGCCGTTCACGGCGACCGACGACTATGGCGTGGATTTCGGCACGGCGACGATCAGGCTCGATCTGGCTGAAGTCGATCGCCGCTACGGGCTGACGGTGGATCCCGATCCGATCGAGCCGTTGGTGCTGGATCTGCCGATGCCTTTCACGGGCGATCGCAGCGACTTCGAGGAAGTATTGATCGATGATCTGAGCCAGCACCCGCTGGCCAATCTGCCGGTGACGATCCAGCTTGAGGTGACGGACGCCTCCGGTCAGGTCGGCGTCTCGGAGCAGAGCGGCCTGATCCTGCCCGGGCGACGGTTCTTTCAGCCGCTGGCACGCGCCGTGATCGAACAGCGGCGCGACCTGATGTGGTCGAAGGCCAATGCACGGCGCGTCAACCAGGTGCTGCGCGCGGTGTCGAACCGGCCCGAAGGATTCTTCACCAGCGAAACGACATACCTGCGGATGCGCACGATCATTCGCCGTCTCGAGAATATGACCGAATTCGGCATCACGGATGAGGGTCAGGCCGAGGTTGTCGAAGCGCTCTGGGACCTGGCGATCCAGCTCGAGGATGGGCGGCTTGCCGATGCACGCGAACGTCTACGCCGTGCGCAGGAACGTTTGGCCGAGGCCATGCGCAACGGTGCATCCGACGAGGAAATCGCCGAACTCATGCAGGAATTGCGCGAAGCGACGGACGATTATCTGCGCATGCTGGCAGAGCAGGCCGAGCCTTCGGATGGTACAGACATGGCCGACAGCGGCCAGCAGGGTCAGCAGATGGGGATGGATGAACTCCAGGCCCTGATGGACCGGATTCAGGAATTGATGCAGGAAGGCCGGATGGCCGAAGCACAGGAACTGATGGAGCAGCTCAACGAACTGATGGAGAACCTGCGCGTCACGCAAGGCGAAGGTGGCGAAGGCCAACAGGGCCCGGGCGAGCAATCCATGCAGGATCTGGCCGAAACCCTGCGCGATCAGGAAGACCTGTCCGACGATGCCTTCCGTGATCTCCAGCAACAGGGCGAATCCGGCGAGCAGCAAGGCGAGGGTCAGCCGGGCCAGCCCAGCACCCCCGGCCAGCAGGGTCAGACGCAGCAGGGCCAGAACCCCGGCCAGCCGCAGGGCCAACAGGGCCAGAGCGGGAACCAGCCCAACCAGGGCGGTCAGCAAGGTCAGGGACAGGGTGTGGGCAACGAGGCCCGCGATGGCCAGCAGCGCGGTGACGGGGCCGGCGGCGAAGGCGACGAACGCAGCCTGACCGAACGCCAGCGTGCCTTGCGTGACGAGTTGCAGCGCCAACGCGAAAGCCTGCCAAACCTGCCCGGTGAATCAGGCGCCATCGCAAGGCGCTCTCTCGAGCGGGCAGAGGGTGCAATGGAAGGGGCCGAGGACGCACTGCGTGAGGGTGATCTGCCCGAGGCCATCGATCGGCAGGCCGAAGCGATGGATGCCTTGCGCAACGGGATGCGCGAGCTTGGACAGGCGCTCGCCGAAAATCAGAATGCGCAGCCCGGACAGGGCACCGAACAGGGGCAGGCCAGCAACAGCCAGTCGGAAAGCCAGCGCGACCCCCTGGGCCGTGAGATGGGCAATACCGGCCAGCTGGGCACCGACCAGAACCTTCTGGGCGGATTGGATATCAACCGCCGCGCCGAGGAATTGCTTGATGAATTGCGCCGCCGCTCGGCCGAGCAGGAGCGCCCCGAAATAGAGCGCGACTACCTGCGCCGCCTGCTGGACCAGTTCTAGACCGGAAAGTCAGTCTTGTCCGGTCAGCGCCCGAAGGCTGTCGGCGATCCCAGAAATCGTGGTATTCATCGCGGCCCTGAGTTCGTCGATGACGGCAACGTATCCGGTCATCGTTTCGCGCGATTCCGGCAGGTTGGCGATAATCTCGTCGGCAAGCAGATACGGCGTGATGACGACCGCGAAAAGTATCGCCACAAAAAAGAAACCGCGCCTGAAGCCCTGACGGCGGATCGCTTCGTAACGTTCGGCTTCGGTCAGTTCGGTATTGTCGTTATGCTCTGCACGCGACCGCAGCACTGCATTGATCTCGCCCATACTGGGAACGGCGCGCGGGTTGGCCGCGGCGCTCAGCGATGCTGAACCTCCGCCCGCCCGATCATCTGCGCCATCGCCTGTCATCTTGGCGATGCGTTGGCGCGTCTCTTCCAGATCGGCAGCCGGGGGTGACTTGGTTTCGCTCTTCTTCGGGGCAGGTGGTGTTGCGGGTTTCTTTTCGGAAGCGGGCACAGGATGTTCACGGCCAGCCTCTTCCTGCAGGATTCGGGCGATGTTGGCATCGACCGGGCGGTGCTTGGGCTCGTGCGGCTGGCTCTTGTCCTTGTGCTGATGCGGTACGTCATAGGCCGCCACATCGCGCGAACTCGCCATTTCCGGCTCACGCGCATCTGACTTCACGGCTGTCGGAATGGGCCGTGACAGGACCCGAGACACCGGACGTGAGAGCACGCGCGATAATTCGGTCTGGAACCACGTGTGACCGCAGGTCGAGCATTGGACATCACGACCACCTTTCGGAATGGCGTCGTCCGCCACGTTGTATTGCGCATCGCATTTTGGACAAATCAGCCGCATTTCCAATCCTTCTGCCCGGCGTCCATGACCCGAATTCGCCGCCTGCCCTAAAGTATCAAGGCCAGCGCCAAAGGCAAAGGATTTGGCACCACCTCTCGAGTTAAGATTGAATCCCCCGGTCGTTTTCGGCAATACAGAGTAAAATGATAAAAGGTCAGGGCGGTGATCGATCTCGAGCGAGTTTCCTACGGCTACGGTGGTGCGATGCTGTTTTCCCAGCTATCGCTGAACCTTGCGGCCGGGTCCTTCCATTTCCTGACGGGCCCGTCAGGCGCAGGGAAAACGACCCTTTTGCGGCTCTGCTACGCCGATCTGAAGGCGAAGACAGGCCGGGTCAGTCTGTTCGGTAAGGATGCTGCGGGCCTCGATCGTGACCACGTTGCGCTTGCCCGCCGAAGGATCGGGGTCGTCCATCAGGATTGCCAGTTCCTCGACCATCTGAGCATCGCTGAAAATATCGTTCTGCCGCTGACAGTCGTGGGTCGGGGCGACGAGGTCGGCAAGAACCTGCCCGAGCTTCTCAAGTGGGTGGGGCTCAGCAAACAGGCCGAGCAAAAGCCGCCGGAACTTTCAGGTGGCGAGCGGCAGCGGGCGGCACTGGCGCGCGCGGTGATCCTGTCGCCGGATGTCATCCTCGCGGATGAACCGACCGGCAACGTGGACTGGGAGATGTCGCAGCGCCTGATGAAACTACTGGTGGAACTGAACAGGATGGGCAAAACGGTTCTGATCGCGACCCATGATCTTGCCATGATCCGCGCGATGAAAGCGGATGTAAGTGCACGGGTGTCGCGGCTGAAGGACGGGCAGTTGGTGCAAGCGGGGGCTGACCTGTGAATGGTTTGACGGACCTGATCGTGGGTGATCCTCAGGCCGACCGCGCGGTGCCACCTGCCGGCTTGAGCGCGCGCCTGACGGTTTTCGTTGCGGCTGTCATGGCGTTTCTGGCGATCATTACGCTGGCGATTTCCTTGACCACGGGACGGGTGGCGGCTGTCTGGGCTGACGAACTGGCGCAATCGGCGACGCTACGTCTGCCGGCCGATCCCGAAAACGCGGACGCCTTGCTCGCGGCTGCGCTGACGGTGTTGCAGACCACGCCGGGCGTGGAGCGCGCAAGAGCGCTTTCCCCCGACGAGCAACGGGCCCTGCTTGCGCCGTGGTTCGGCCCGGACCTGCCGCTCGATCAGTTGCCCGTCCCGCAACTGATCGAGGTCGTCGCCGGTGGCGAGGGATATGACGCCGAAGGCTTGCAGGCGCGCCTGACCGCCGAAGTGCCGGGTGCAGTGCTCGACAATCATACGTCCTGGCGCGCACCGCTCGTGGGGGCTGCGACGCGGATCCGACTGGTTGGCTGGTCGGTAACCCTCCTGATCGCGGCGGCGGTGGCCGCGATGATTACGCTGGCGGCCCAGGCTTCGCTTGCCGCGAATGTTCAGGTGATCCGCGTACTGCGGCTTGTGGGTGCGCGTGACGTCTACATTGCGCGGGCCTTTGTGCGGCGTTACACGTTGCGGGCTTTGCTGGGGGCGGCCATCGGTACCGCATTGGGTGCGATCGTGGTCGTGTTGATGCCGCAGGGCGATGCACGGGACAGTGTTTTTCTGGGTGTCGGATTCGCCGGGCTGGAATGGCTGTGGGTCGTCGTCATCCCTCTTTTGTCAGGGCTCGTAGCCTTCGCCGCAACGCGCAAGGCGGCTTTCGCCAAGCTGAGAGAGATGACATGAGAGATGCCATCCAGTGGGTCCGGTCGCTGATCTTCAATGCGTATATGTATGTCGCGATGCTGGTCTTCGGGATCGTTTTCTTCATACCTGCACTTGTGTCGGCGAAAGGGGCGTTGATGGCATGCAAGAGCTACAGCCGCCATATCCGCTGGGCAGCGCGCTGGATGATCAGCCTCAAGGTCGAATACAGGGGCGAGCCGCCGACCGACGAAGTGATGGTTGCGCCCAAGCACCAGAGCTTTTTTGACGTGCTCATGATCTTCGCCGTCCTGCCGCACGGCAAGTTCATCATGAAGTCGATCCTGAAATATGCCCCCATCATCGGGCAGTTCGGCCTGCGCATCGGCTGTATCCCGGTCGATCGTGGCAAGCGCGGTCTGGCCATTCGCAAGATGGTCGCCGACGTTCAGGCCGGGCGGGCCATGCCGGGTCAGTTGATAATCTACCCACAGGGCACGCGTATCGCGCCCGGGGTCAAGGCGCCCTACAAATTCGGGACAGGTGCGCTCTATCGCGAACTGGGTCAGCCGGTCGTACCCGTGGCCACCAATGTCGGTGTTTTCTGGCCCAAGCGCGGCGTGATGCGCAAACCCGGTACGGCCGTGTTCGAATTTCTGCCGCGCATCGCGCCGGGCCTCGAAGTCAATGAGTTCATGATGCAGCTCGAGGATGAAATCGAAACCGCCTCGACACGGCTCAACAAGGAGGCCGGCTTTGACGGATGATCACATTGTCCGCGACGTGGCCGCCCTCGAAGAGCTTTACGGCAAACCGAGCGAGGCATCGCTGGTCAAGGTCGCAGACAGGCTGACGCCGCTATATGCCAAATGGATCATGGCCGCCCGGTTCTGTGTTCTCTCTTCCGTCGGTCCCCACGGCACCGATGGCAGCCCGCGCGGGGATGAGGGGCCAGTTGTTCAGATCGCCGACGAAACCACACTCCTGATGCCTGATTGGCGCGGAAACAACCGGATGGACAGCTTGCGCAATATCGTTGCCGATGGGCGTATCAGCCTGATGTTCTTCGTGCCTGGATCGCAGAATGTCGTCCGCGTGAATGGCAAAGCGGTGGTGTCGCTCGACCCCAGCCTGATCGCCCGCTTCGCCGACAGGGGCCGAAAGCCGCGGAGTGTCATCGTGATCACCGTTGCCGAGGTCTATAGCCAATGTGCCCGCGCACTGATGCGATCCGGCCTGTGGAACCAGCCCAAGGCGCTGGATGAATTGCCCACCATCGGCGAGCTTCTGGCAGAACAGAAGGCAGACATCGACGCCGCAGCCTACGATGCGGCCTGGGCGTCGCGCGCCGAAAAAACGATGTGGTAGCCCGGAAGCGGGGTATCAGGCGGCCAGCCCCTTGGCTCCGAGGCCCAGATACTTCTTCCGGCGGTCGGTGCGCAGTTTGTCAGGCGACAGGTCACGCAACTCGTTCAGCATCGAAACCAGCGCCTCGCCAACGGCATTGATGGCTTCCTGCCGGTGCCGGTGTGCGCCGCCGGTGGGTTCGGGAATAATCCGGTCACAGACACCAAGCTCATGCAGGTCCTTCGACGTCAGCCGCAGCGCCTCGGCGGATTCGCGCATTTTTTCGGCATCCTTCCACAGGATCGACGCGCATCCCTCGGGGCTGATGACCGAGTAGATCGAATGTTCCAGCATGGCCACGCGGTTGGCCGTCGCAAAGGCCACTGCTCCGCCCGACCCGCCTTCGCCGATGACGACGCTGATCAGCGGCACGCCCAGTTCCAGGCACTTCTCGGTCGAGCGGGCAATCGCCTCTGACTGGCCGCGCTCTTCGGCACCCTTGCCGGGATAGGCCCCAGGGGTGTCCACAAGTGTGATCACGGGAATGCCAAAGCGGTTGGCAAGTTCCATCAGGCGGATCGCCTTGCGGTATCCTTCGGGCCGCGCCATGCCGAAGTTACGTTCGATCCGCGACTTCGTGTCGTCCCCTTTTTCGTGCCCTATGACCATGACCGGCCGTCCCTCGATCCGCGCAAGTCCACCCATGACGGCATGATCGTCGGCAAAGTTGCGATCACCGGCAAGGGGCGTGTATTCGCTGAACAGCGCCTCGATATAGTCCTTGCAATGGGGGCGTTGGGGGTGTCGGGCGACCTGACATTTGCGCCACGCCGTCAGATCGCCATAGAGCGACTTGAGCAGGTCGGCCGCTTTCTTGTCGAGTGCGCTGGCCTCTTTCTCGACATCCATCTCGGGATTATCCCGCGCCATGGCACGCAGTTCTTCGGCCTTGCCTTCGATCTCGGCGAGGGGTTTTTCGAAGTCGAGGTATTGGGTCATTCCCGGCAGAACCTTTGTCCGTTGCGTCTAGGTTATATGGCGTATGGCCGGTCCGAACGCAACGGCGGGAAGGTGGCTCGTCTGTCCCGGGCTAGTCGCCCGCGATCATCTCGGACTGCCGCACGATCACCTCGGCCTGTTTGATCGAGGCGATATCGACAAGGCGGCCCTTGTAGACGGTGGCCCCCTCGCCACGTTCCTTGGCGTCTTCCATCGCGGCAAGGATTTCGCGCGCTTCGGCGACGGCGCTCTCGGAGGGTGTGAAGATCTCGTTCGCCAAGGCGATCTGCTTGGGGTGGATCGCCCATTTGCCGACCATGCCAAGCGTCGCCGAGCGCCGTGCCTGCGCACGGTAGCCCTCGTCGTCGCTGAAATCACCGAATGGTCCATCGACGGGCAGCACGCCGTGGGTGCGGCAGGCCGCGACAATGGCCGTCTGCGCCCAATGCCACGGGTCGGAGTAGTGCCGTGTCTCACCGTGCAGCATGTAGTAATTGTCCTGCGTGCCACCGATGCCGGTGGTCTGCATCCCCATGGACGCTGCGAAATCAGCGGCCCCGAGGCTCATCGCGGCCATGCGCGGGCTGCTGGCGGCGATTTCCTCGACATGGGCGATACCGGCGGCGGATTCGATGATGACCTCGAAGGTGATCGGCTTGGTCCGCCCTTTGGCGCGCTCGATTGCCGTGACCAGCGCGTCGACGGCGTAGACATCCGCAGCGCAGCCGACCTTTGGGATCATGATCTGGTCAAGCCGCTCCCCCGCTTGTTCCAGAACGTCCACGACATCCTTGTACCAATAAGGGGTATCGAGCCCGTTGATCCGGACCGAGAGGTACTTGCTGTTCCAGTCGATATCGTTGATCGCCTGAATGACATTGGTGCGGGCCACATCCTTGTCCGAAGGCGAAACGCTGTCTTCCAGATCGAGGTTGATCACATCCGCCGCGCTCGCTGCCATTTTCTCGAACAGTTTTGTGTTCGAACCGGGCCCGAACAGCTGGCAACGGTTCGGACGGGCAGGGGGTGTCGGTTGCAGGCGGAAAGACATGTGGAAATCCTTGCGGTACGATTATTGCGCTCAGCGTTCCCGGCTGGATAGATTATTGCCGTTTGAGCCGCAAGGCCGATTTCGCAACCGCAGCATGACGAAACCGGCGCAACAGCGCCGATCAGATACCTGCATCAACGATCGCCTTGGCAAGGACCGGCACAGTCTGCGCATTCAGACCGGCGATATTCATCCGGCTGTCGCCCACCATATAGATGCCATGATCGTCGCGCAGCTTTTCCACCATCTCGGGCGTGGTGCCCAGACGGCTGAACATCCCGCGGTGATGGGCGAGAAAGTCGAAACGGTCGCTGTTGGTCAACCGCCGCAGTTCGTCGGCAAGCTGCTGGCGCAGGGCCAGCATGCCATTGCGGGTCTCTTCCAGTTCCGCTTCCCAGTCGGCGCGCAGTTCGGGGTCTTTCAGAATCGTGGTCACGACCCGCGCGCCGTGATCGGGCGGGAACGAATAGTTCTGCCGGTTGAGAAAGGCGAGGTTCTGCTGCGTGATGCTCTGCTGGTCGGCATCCTTGGCAACGGCCATCAGAATCCCCGTGCGTTCGCGGTAGATCCCGAAATTCTTGGAACAACTTGCGGCGATCAGGCAGTTTTCGAAACTACTGGCGATCTGGCGCGTGGCCTGGGCATCCTCGGCCAGGCCATCGCCGAACCCCTGATAGGCGATGTCCACCAACGGGGTGGCGCGCTTCTTTTGCAAAAGCGAGACCACCTGAGCCATCTGATCGTAGGTGAGGTTCGCACCCGTCGGATTGTGGCAGCACCCGTGCAGCAGGACGACATCGCCCTCGGCCACGTTTTCGAGGTCGGCCATCAGGCCCGTGAAATCGACGCCACGCGTCGCATTGTCGAAATAGCGATATTCGGCCATCCGCATGCCGAGATACTTGATGATCGACGGATGGTTCGGCCAGGTGGGCTGCGACAGCCACACGGTGGCACGCGGCGCGGCGAGTTTGATCAGTTCCAGCGCCTGCCGGATCGCCCCTGTGCCGCCCGGTGTGGCGACGGCGGCGACCCGTTCGCGCGACACGCTGTCTCCGAGCACGAGGTCGGTCATGACCGCACCGAATTCCGGGTCACCGGCGAGGCTGGTATAGGCCTTGGTCGTCTGATCGTTCAGGATCCGCTGTTCGGCCTTCTTGACCGCGCGCATGACAGGCGTGTTGCCGGTGGCATCCTTGTAGACACCGACACCGAGATCCACCTTGTCGGCACGCGGGTCGGCACGGTAGGTGGCAACCAGAGCGAGTATCTTGTCGGCGGGTTGGGACGAAAGGTTTTCCAGCATCAGTCGGCTCCTGTTGCGATGGGTAGATCGGCATACATGCCCCATTCGGACCATGAGCCATCGTAGAGTGAATGATCGGCCTTGCCGATCCTTTCCAGCGCCAACGACAGGATCGCCGCAGTCACGCCCGACCCGCAGGTCGTGATGGCGGGTTTGGAAAGATCGACACCGGCATCGGCAAAAATCGTGCGCAGGGCGGCAGGCGGTCTCATCGTGCCGTCTTCGTTCAACAGGTCCTTGTAAAAGACATTCCTCGAGCCCGGGATATGGCCGGCGCGCAATCCTTCGCGCGGTTCGGGCGCTTGGCCACGAAAGCGGGCGGGGGCGCGGGCATCGATGATGACGTGATCACCCAGCTTGGCTGCGCGGGCGACCTCGGTTACGTCCTTGACGCGTCCGGCTTCGAATTTCACGGTCATGTGCCGATCACGGATCAGGGCGGGGTCGGACGTGACGGGCCGGCCTTCGGCTTTCCATTTCGGCAGGCCACCGTCGAGCACGGCGACATTGGTCTGCCCCATCAGCCGGAACAACCACCAGACGCGCGCCGCCGAGAACAGCCCCGCCCCGTCGTAGACCACGATTTGATGCCCGTCGCCGATCCCCATCGCGCGCATCCGCGACATGAATTTCTCGACCGGCGGCGCCATGTGCGGCATTTCCGACCGGGCATCGCTGATGTCGTCGATATCGAAGAAACGGGCACCCGGCAGATGACCGGCACGAAACTCGGCACGCGCGTCGCGCGCCATGTCCGGCAAGTACCAGGACGCATCCAGAATGCGCAAGTCAGGATCCCGCAGATGCGCCGCCAGCCAGTCGGTGCCGACAAGTGTCTTTGGATCATCTGTTAAGGCTGGTGTCATGGACCACCTCGTTACACACAGTGGCAAGCCCTACCCTGCAACCACCGCCGAAACAAGCCACCTGAGGCGCGACGCCCTGTCATTATCGGCCCACATATATCCTCGCCGAAGGCTCCCTCCGGCAGTCGCGGATCGCAGGTTCAACCCCGCTCGCGCAACAATCGCTGCTTCTGACGACCCCAGTCACGTTTGGCCTGCGTTTCGCGCTTGTCATGGTTTTTCTTGCCCTTGGCCGTCGCGATCTTCAGCTTCACCAGCCCGCGATCGTTGAAGTACATGACCAATGGCACCAGCGTCATCCCTTCGCGCTTGGTCGCGTTCCACAGCCGTGCAACTTCACGCCTGCTGGCCAGAAGCTTGCGCTTGCGGCGGTCCTCATGGCTGAACATCGCGCGCTCGTAGGGGGCGATGTAGGCGTTCGTCAACCACAGTTCGCCATCATCCACACTGGCGTAGCTGTCGGCGATATTCGATTGTCCTTCGCGCAGCGATTTCACTTCCGAGCCGTAAAGAACGATCCCGACCTCGAGATCTTCCTCGATCGCGAAATCGTACCGCGCCCGACGGTTTTCGGCGATCACTTTGTAGTTTTTGTTTTCCGGTTTCTTGGCCATAGTCGGCCTCAGATAAGGCAAGCCGGGCAGCGGGACAAGGCCCGGCCCGTGCTTGTGTCATGAGGAACGACGCGCGCCATGGTGATACAATTCGCGATCGGGGGCCTGTTGCTGGTTTCATCGGTACTCTGCGCCGGAATCACGTTCTGGGCCCTGGAACGGCGCCTGACCCGGTCGCGCGTCTGGCTGTCGCGGCCCCCGCATGCGCCCAAGCTTATGCTTGTCTTGTGCGCGACGGCGCTCTGGGTGTTGATACAGATGACCGTCGCGGTATGGATCTGGGCGCTGACCTTCAACGCGCTGGGCATCTTCGCCGATATAGAGGAGGCGGTCTATTTCACCCTCGTTGCCTTCACAACGCTGGGTTTCGGAGACATTCTCTTGCCACTGCAATGGCGGCTTCTGGGCGGCATGGCGGCGCTGAACGGGCTGGTGAACATCGGATTGGTGACGGCCGCGATGATCGAGGTATTGCGTCAGGTACGCAGTCAGCAAATCGCGATGCTGTCCGAGACATCATGACAGTACCGGTCTTGCCGAACCGTGCCGCCCGGCGGCTCTTTCTGGCGAAGCACGGATTGATCGAACGTCCGTCCGGGCCCGGCAAGGGTGCCGATCTTGCGGCTGTCATCAACGATCTGGGTTTTGTCCAGCTGGACAGCGTGAACACCTTCGCGCGGGCTCATGACCTGATCCTCTGGTCACGGCGACAACGATATCGGCCCAAAGCGTTGCAGCACCTGCTTTCGCGCGACAGGGCCGTGTTCGAACACTGGACACATGATGCGGCAGCGATCCCGATCGACAGTTTCGCGCACTGGCGTTTGCGTTTCGCCCGGGACGCGGCGCGGCTTGCGCACAAATGGCGGGAATGGCGGCCGGGTGATTTTCACGCCAGGATCGATGACGTCTTGCGACACATCTCGGACCATGGTGGTTGCACATCGGGTGATGTCGGCAGTGGCGAAAGCCGCGGGTCGGGCGGCTGGTGGGAATGGCATCCCTCCAAGACGGCGCTGGAGTATCTGTGGCGGTCCGGCGAGGTGTCGGTGCTGCGCCGCGATGGATTTACGAAGGTCTATGACCTGACCGAGCGCGTGATCCCCGCAGAGCACCTCAACCGCCGCCATCATCCCGACGAGACCATCGAATGGTGTTGCGCTGGTGCGCTGGACCGGCTGGGCTTTGCCACCAGCGGCGAGCTTGCAGCTTTCTGGGATCATCTGACCCCCGGCGAGACGAAAGAATGGTGCAGGACCGCTCTGGCCGAGGGGCGGATCATCGAAGTCGATGTAACGCTGCATGATGGCAAGTCGCGGCGGTGTTTCGCCTGGCCGGACGTCATGGACATTGCGGTGCCCGATCCATTGCCGCGCGTGCGGCTGCTGTCACCGTTCGATCCCGTTCTGCGCGACCGCAAGCGGGCCGAGCGTCTCTTCGGTTTTCGCTACACGATCGAGATTTTCGTGCCGGAGGCGCGGCGAAAGTACGGATACTACGTTTTCCCCGTCCTCGAAGGCGACCGCATCATCGGACGGATCGACATGAAACGTACCGCAGGTGCGCTGGCCGTGCGCGCCTTCTGGCCCGAGGCCGATGTAAGAATGGGGGCTGGCCGCGTGGCTGCGTTGAAATCCGAACTCGACCGCGCTGCGGTCTTTGGCGGCTGCAACGAAGTCGTCTATGCTCAAGACTGGATCAGATCCTGAATTCTGACTGTGCACAACGCAGGAGCCATCCATGTATTACATAGCCGATACCGAAGCCCTGATTGCAGACGGGGTCATCACCGCGGGGCAGGCCGACGAGATCAGATCGCGCGCACGCGCGGCGATGGTGGCGCTTTGCGTCAACACGCTGTTGATCGGCGGGATCATCGCGGCCACCCTCGGCCTTGTCATCTTTCTGGGCACCCCGATCAGCGTTGCGGTCTGCGGGGGGCTGTTTCTGGCAGGCGGGTTGCTGATCCTGCGTCGCGCTGACGTGCTTTACCGGATGTTCGGCAACGCCAGCGCGGTGATCGGTGCCGGCATGCTGATCGGAGGGAGCGCGATAGAGATCGGTGAAAGGGTGCAGGACACGGCTGGTCTCTGGCTCTTGCTGTTGGGCGGCGCAATCTCGGCGCTTTTCCTGTGGCGGTTTCTGGCTGGTCTTGTGCAGCTACGCTTTGCCTATGGTGCGGCACTGCTGATGGGCATGGCGATGCATCTCACCGGGCTCTATGCGGCGGCGATAGACTTCGATCTGTCCGGTTGGCCGATGCCCTTCGTCAATCTTTATGCCGCGGCGGTTCTGGTTGGTCTCGGGGCGGTTCTGGACATCCGGTTTCTCACTGCCCTCGCCATCGCGCCATTCGCCCAGATGCTGGATACCGGCACATATTATTTCCACGCGGCCTATGTCTTCTATTCGCCCGAACCGACGCTGAGCATAGTGCAGATGGGTGTCCTGATCGGCCTGTGCATCTGGGCGATCGGGCGGGGCAATCCGACCATCAGGCGGCAGGCAGGCATCCTGATGATCATGGCTTTTATCGTAGCCAACCTCTGCGCGCTTGTCGGAAGCCTCTGGGGAGATGTGGTGGGCAGCCACGTCTGGGGTCCGCAGGGCAGCCGACAGGCCTATGGCGCGGATTGGGACGCCTACCGCGAGGCCGTGGATGCCTTTGAAGCGCAGGCGCTGGTGATCAACGAGCATCTATATGCGATCCTTTGGGCCGTCGCACTCGCCGCGGTGGTGATCTTTGCCGCGATCGGCAACCGGCGTGGTTTGTTCAACGCCGGCATGACTTTCGCGGGTATCCATGCCTATACCCAGTTGTTCGAGACCTTCCACGATGAACCGCTGGCCTATGTGATCGGCGGCTTGGCCGCCATCCCGCTGGCTTTCGGGTTGTGGCGGCTCAACAATGCCTGGTTCAAACCGGTCAGGATCGGCGCGAGCGCCTGATTCATCCGAGCTTGGTCCTGATGGCCGCTGTCGGTTTCAGTTCAGAAGGCCCGCGTGAACCATGGCCGCTCGTATCTTTTCCCTGGTAGGATCAGTGGGCGTCTGAAGCGGTGAGCGCACCTCGTCACTGCACATGCCCAGAAGCGAGAGCCCGTATTTCGCGCCCGCGACACCCGGTTCGGCAAAGACGGCCTCATGCAGCGGCATCAATCTGTCGAGCTGGGTCAATGCCTTGGCATAATCACCGGCCAGGGTTGTCTCCTGGAATTCGGCCAGCAGCCCGGGCGCGATATTCGCGGTTACCGAAATGCACCCGACGCCGCCATGCGCGTTGTAGCCGAGGGCCGTCGCATCCTCGCCGGACAATTGCACGAAGTCCTGCCCACAGGTGATGCGCGTCTTGGGTACGCGCGAGAGATCGCCTGTCGCATCCTTGACGCCGACAATCATCTCGTGACGGGCCAGTTCACCCATGGTGTCAGCGCTCATGTCGACGACCGACCTTGGCGGAATATTGTAGATGATGATCGGAAGTCCGCAATCGGCGGCAGCGGTGAAGTGGGCGATCAGCCCCCGCTGGGTCGGCTTGTTGTAATAGGGTGTCACGACCAGTGCTGCATCCGCGCCGGCCGATTTCGCGGCTTTGACCAGCCGCACCGTCTCGGCGGTGTTGTTCGATCCCGCACCTGCGATCACGGGAATACGCCCTGACACCTCGTTGATGACGGTCTCGACGACCAGATCGTGTTCCTCATGCGAAAGGGTCGGGCTCTCGCCGGTGGTGCCGACCGGCACCAGCCCGTGGCTACCCTGTTCGATATGCCAGTTCACGAGTTTCTTCAGCGCGGCAACATCGACCTTGCCGTCGCGAAACGGCGTGACGAGAGCGGGGATGGATCCCTTGAACATGGCACGCTTCCTTTTGTGTGGGTCCGTTCGACCCCGTCTGAAAATCGCGCGGACACTAGGCGGCAATGCGATTTCCTACAAGCCCCCTCTTGGGTGATGACGGGTCACGGTTCTCCGTCGATTGCCGGGAATGTGAGTTGCGTGGCCGGGGGGCCTGTCGCTAGGCTTCTCTCAACAAGGATAACAGGCATGCCCATGCGGATTTTCCCCTCCATTCTCCTTTGTGGGATGATGGCAACGCCCGGTGTGGCGCAAACCGTGCCGGACCAGAGCATCGCTGCCGTCGCCATGAGCGGTGACAGCTGGCAAACGGCTGTGACGATCGCCTCGGATGTCGATCCGGTCACAATGGCCGTGGTCGACTGGCTGCGCCTCCGCGAAGGCGAGGGGACGTTCGACGATTACAGACTTTTCCAGCGCAGGCATCCCGACTGGCCCGGCATGTCCCAGATCCGCATCGCCGCCGAGCGGATCATCGAGGAAGACCACGATCCCGCGCAAGTCATCGCGTGGTTCGAGGATGAGGCGCCAAGCTCCGGCGAAGGGGCTGTGCGGCTGGCCGAGGCCCTGATTACGACCGGCCGTGTCGAAGACGCCCGCGCTGCACTGCGCGAGGCATGGATCAATCTGCGCCTGACCGAAGCCGGACATGACGCCATGATCGAAGCTTATGGCGACATGCTGCAGCCCTATCACGCTGCGCGTGTGGAGCAACTCCTCTGGCGCTCTCGCAGCAACGAGGCCGCGCGCATGTTGCCGCTGCTCGATGACGATACGCGTGCGCTTGCGGCGGCGCGGATCGGCTATCTGACCCGGGCGGACGACCTGCCGCAACTCGTCGCGGCCGTGCCTGCGGCGTTACGGCAGGATCCGGGCCTTGCCTACGACCGTTACAGCTGGCTGGCGGGGCGTGGCGAATGGACCGAGGCGGTCAGCATGCTGGCTGACCGTTCGTCCAGCGCTGCCGCCATGGGCGAGCCTTTCCGGTGGTCGGGCTGGCGCCGTGTTCTGGCGCGTTGGGAAATGCGCGAGGGCCGCGCGGACTCGGCCTATCGTCTTGCTGCAGGTCATTTTCTGGCCGATGGCACCTCATATGTCGATCTTGAATGGCTGGCAGGCTACGTCGCCCTGACTTACCTTGGTGATCCGGTCACCGCCCGACAGCATTTCGAGAACGGATTGCGCGCCTCGAGCGGTCCGATTTCGCTTGGACGCATGCATTACTGGCTGGGTCGCACATTCGAGGTCAAGGGCGAGATCGACGAGGCCGCGCGCGCATATTCCGCAGGGGCCGAGCATCAGACCAGCTTCTACGGCTTGCTGGCGTCTGAAAAGATCGGCCGTTCGCTGTCCCCGGCGCTGGTGGGCGAAGATGTTGCGTGGCGCGGGGCGCCCGTCTTCGAGGACGACGTCGTGCAGGCCGCNCTGATGCTGCTGGCAGGGGGCGAACGTGGCGCGGCCGTGACGTTTTTCGCAGCACTCGGACAACGACTGGATGCAGGGGAGATTGCCGCGCTCGGCGCCTACCTCAGCCACATCGACGAAGAATACTACACCTTGCTGCTGGGCAAGACGGCGGTGACCCGCGACATCCTGATCCCGTCGATCTATTATCCGCTTCATGATCTTGCGGAGTTGGACTTGCCCGTGGCGCCCGCTCTGGCTTTGTCGGTGGCCCGCCGCGAGAGCGAATTCAACGAGACCATCGGCAGTCCCGTGGGCGCGCTGGGGTTGATGCAGGTGATGCCCGCCACCGCCGAGGAGGTCGCAGGGTGGCTGGATTTACCGTATTCGCGCGCGCGGCTCACGGCGGATTGGGAATACAACGCCACGCTGGGGGCTGCCTATCTCGCCTATCTGACCGAAGAATTCGGACCGACCCCGGTGATGATCGCCGCAGGCTACAACGCCGGGCCGAGTCGCCCCCGAACGTGGATGTCAGAACGCGGTGACCCGCGGGTGCGCGAAATGGATATCATCGACTGGATCGAGCATATCCCCTTCCGCGAAACGCGCAACTATGTGCAGCGTGTCACCGAAAGCATGCCCGCCTACGAGGCGCGTCTGACGGGACGGTCCGGGCCGATCCGGTTCACGGCACTTCTTCTGGGCGAAAAGCCTTTGGTGCGACCGCTTGCAAGGCCGAGTACGCGGGACACGGCCGCGCCGGATATGCGTCCCATCGCGCGGCCCACACGCTAGGCGGTCTTGCGCGTTCGCCAGAGCGTGAAGAGACCGGCCCCGACCACGATCGCGGCGCCAAGGGCCACGTTGGGCCGCAGGGTTTCGCCCATCAGGAATATGCCGATGGCCGACGCGAAGACGAGTTGCAGATAGGCGAAGGGTTGGACTGCACTGGCTTCTGCCACTTCGTAGGTCTTGATCAGCAGCCAGTGACCCGACGCGCCGGTGACGCAAAGCGCACTCATCCACAGCCAGTCGTGCGGGGTCATCGGTTCCCAATACCAGATTCCGATGACGGTCATCACCACCGCGCCCGAGACACCGGTCCAGAAGAACGAGGTGGCCGTGGTGTCCTTGCGTGCGGCGAAACGGGTCAGGAGACCATAAAGCGCGAACATGAAGGCTGAAACGAGCGGGACGACGGCGGCGGGAGCGAAGACGGCGAACCCCGGCTGCAGGATGACCAATACGCCCACAAAGCCTATCCCGATGGCGACCCAACGACGCCAGCCTACCTGTTCGCCCAGAACCGGCCCCGAGAGTGCGGCGATCAAAAGCGGATAACAGGCGAAGATCGCGTGGCTTTCCACCAGCCCCAGCAGCACGAATGCGCTGACCATGACGCAGATCTCGAGCGCCAGCAGAGTGCCGCGGGTGATTTGCAAGATGGGCTGGGTGGTCGCAGCGGCGGCACGGATCGAGCCTGCCTGCCGCTTGGCAATGCTGATCACGAAGGCAGCAAAGAACCAGTAGCGGATCATCACGATCATGATGACGTTGTAATTCTCTGCCAGATGCCGCGAGATACCGTCCTGCACCGCGAAAACGAATGTCGTCGCTGTCATCAGCAGGATGCCAAGTCGCTGGTTATTCTGCATTGCTCAACCGCGCCTGCGTCATGTGCCTTTTGCGGCCGAATCCTTGGGTCCGGGTTACGGTAAAGCCCGCCCCCTCAAGCGCACGCCGCACGTGCCCGGCCGCGCTGTAGGTGGCCGCCGTGCCTGCGCCCTTCGTGTGCGCTGCGACGCCCCGCATCAGCGCAGGCTCCCACAGTTCGGGGTTCTTCGCGGGCGAGAAGCCGTCGAGATACCACGCATCGGCGCGGCCCTGCCACAAGGGCACGGATGTCCGGGCATCGCCGATGACGACATCGAGGGTCAGGCCCGGGGCAAGCTCGCAGGCCCGTTGCCCCGCCTGCCAGCCCGCCAGCAGCCGCTCGGCAAAGGGCGTGATCTGATTGAAGGGCATCAGCGCGCTCGCCATGGCGGCCTTTGTCAACGGATAAGCCTCGAACGAGGTGAAGGTCAGGCGGCCGGGTCTGCCCGCTGCCTCCCAGGCCGCCCAGGTTACGAGAAAGTTCAGCCCTGTTCCGAAGCCGAGTTCACCGATCTGGAAATCCTTGCCGAACCGGGCGGGCAGGTCATTGCCGGACAGAAAGACGTGTCGTGTCTCGGCCAGACCGTCCTGCAGGGAAAAATACGGATCGTCGAAGCGCCGCGCGACCGGCACGCCGTCCTTCCAGTCGATCTCTGCGCTCTGGCCTGTCATGGGTTCCTGCCTTAAACCGTCGCCATCTTTGGTCGGAAGGGTGCGGAATGGCAACGGTCGATGTGACGGTGATGGGCGCTGGCGTCTTCGGCCTGTCGGTCGGTTATGCCTGTGCGGCGCGCGGGGCGCGTGTGCGTGTCATCGATCCCCGCGGCGTGGGCGCGGGGGCCAGCGGCGGGTTGGTCGGGGCGCTGGCCCCGCATGTGCCGGAAAACTGGAACGACAAGAAGATGTTCCAGTTCGAAAGCCTGATCATGGCCGAAGGTTTCTGGAAGCGGGTGTGTGCACTTGCGGGGATGGATGCGGGCTATCTGCGGTCGGGGCGCCTGCAGCCCTTGTCCGACGATCGTGCTGTCGTGCTGGCCCGGGCGCGGTCGCAGAGCGCGGCGGAACTGTGGCAGGGCAAGGCGGTCTGGGAAGTTATCGCCGCCGATGACGATCCGTGGATGCCGCGGTCAGAGTCCGGATTGGTGGTGCGCGATACGCTTTCGGCACTGATCCAGCCGCGCAAGGCGACCGAGGCGCTGGCGCAGGCTATCGTGCAAATGGGCGGGGAAATCACGCAGGAGGGTGCCCAGTCCGGCAAGGTGGTCTGGGCCACCGGCTGGGACGGTTTGAAAGAGATCGGTGGGGCCGGTGTCAAAGGGCAGGCAGCCTTGTTGGATCATGATGCCGCAGGCCGTCCGCAACTCTTTGCCGACGCACTTCATTTCATTCCGCACACCGATGGCACCGTGGCCGTCGGTTCCACCTCGGAACGGGCGTTCGATGCCCCCCAGACGACCGATGGGCAACTCGATGATGTGCTTGCGCGGGCCATACGGGCCGTTCCGGCATTGGCCGGGGCGCAGGTGATCGCGCGCTGGGCTGGTGTCAGGCCCCGCAGCAAGAGCCGGGCGCCCGTGCTGGGGGCGCATCCGGTGCATGACGGCGCATTCATCGCCAACGGTGGGTTCAAGATCGGCTTTGGCATGGCGCCCAAGGTGGGCGAGGTCATGGCAGACCTGCTTCTGGACGGGATCGACCGGATACCGGATGGGTTTCGCGCCTAGACAGACGGGGGCCCGGCGAAGGGCAGGTGCCCCGTCTTGATCCAGATCCGTGCCCCGCTCGGCCCCGCGTGCAGGTCAAGCGGCGCGCCTTCGGGCAAACGCAGCCAGCTGTGTCGGACAAGTGTGTCGCCTGCCTCGGTCGCGCTTCCGCCGATGACCAGCAATTCGGCCCCGCCGCGGGGTGTCTCGGAAAAATGCCGGTTGGCCTGAAGTTGCAGAAAGCGCACTGTTTCGCGGTCGTCCTGATGCAGGATGGCGGACTGCACACCGTCTCCAACCGGTGCGAGCCCCGCCGCCATGTCGCGCCGGACGCTAGTCCGGTCATCCATGTCGAATTGCCAGAGCTTGACGAAAATCGTGCACCCTTCCGCCGCCCCGGGGCTGTGCGCGGTTGTCGGCGGATTGCGCACATAGGTACCTGCCGGGTAGTCACCGTGTTCGTCCTGAAACACCCCGCTGAGCACGATGAATTCCTCGCCGCCCGTATGCGTGTGGGCGGAAAACCGACTGCCCGGTGCATAGCGTACGATCGAGGTTGCGCGCGCGACCTCATCCCCGATCCGGTCGAGCATGCGTCGGTCCACGCCCGCCACGGGCGATGCCACCCAAGGCATATCGGCCGTGCGGATCAGGACCCGCTGTGCGAAATCGGCGTTAAGCTCCATTCTTGTCCCCTGATCTTTTTGGTTCAAAGCCTGTCGAACAGGCCGTGAAGCGGTCTTGTCGCATGGTGATAAGCCAAACGGTCGCGTGTTGAAATGGCGCCAGAGCTAGGCCGATCAGATATGAAGAACATGCTTTCGCGGGCACCCCCAGTTTTCGCTCATGAATCGGCTCCCATCCCCCGAAGGGCGTTC
>JGI12048J13642_10458008_pt1 | contig 27470 bp, 23 predicted proteins | sample ElkSlonscriptome_16_FD_13642 | JGI IMG/M metagenome (IMG submission 13642)
ATCTGCGTTGTTGCCACGGTAAGTCGAGGCAGGGTCTCGCGCCAGGTGGCAATCCGAAACCTGCAGCAGCTTTATCGGCGTACTTGGCGGCATAGTCTGGAATAATCCAACTTGATTCAGAACGGGGATTTTCCCATGATTCCGAAATTCGTCCGTCGGTTTCTCGAACGTCGCCGCTTCCCGACGCTGATGCTCCTGGGTGCGGCGCTGTTCATCGCCAACCTGCTGATGCCGGACCCGATTCCGTTCGTCGACGAAATCCTGATGTTGATTGCGACCGTGGCCATCGGCAGCGTGCGGAGCAAGAAAAAACCGGACGATGCGCCGTCCGAATCATGATTCCGGCGGAGTCGAATTCGTCGATTGCACTCCGGCCACATTGGCCACGGTGACCGGATCACCGATCTCGACCCCCAGCCGCGCCATCTCGCCGGCATTGACTTCGAGTACGTACTGGGCCGGCGCGCCGCTGGGATAACCGGGACACCGACGGGTTCGGCACGGCGGCGTGTCCAGCGACCAGCCGACGATATCGAGACCGGGGCCGATGTAGACGATATCCAGCGGAATCCGGGTATTGAGCATCCAGAACGAGCGCGGGGACGGCTGTCGCCAAATAAAGAACATCCCCTCGTCCTTGCCAAGTTCGTCGCGAAACATCAGACCTCTGGCGCGCTCGTCATCCTCATCGGCGATCTCGACGTAGTAGCGCTGCCCGCCGACTTCCACCCAGGGCTCGCCGGCGCGACAGGCCGCGACCAGCAGCAGCATGAGACCAACCAGAAGCGCCCGGAATAGAAATTTTTTAAAATCCGTGGTTCCGGAAGCAAGGATTTTCGACTTCGAGCGTTCATGTTTTTCCAGCATCTTCACTTCATTCCGGTCCAGCGATTCGCGATAATGAACAGAATACCAGCGCGCAGGGATTGGCTGCATCAGCTGGCCGTCTGGTCATGGCCGAAAGTCTCCAGGCGGCGTGCGGCCAGGCCGGGAAATGCGTGTCGCCTTCGGGCGCGGAGTCGATGAACGTCAACTCCATTCGATTCGCCAGCGGCAACGCAGACCGATAGAGCTCGCCGCCGCCGATCACCATCACCGGACCCGGTTCCAGCATCGCCAGCGCCTCATTCAGCGAGCCGGCAACCTCGCAACCTGCCGGCGCAGAAGCCAGCGACCGGCTCAGCAGCACATTACGGCGCCCCGGCAAGGCCCGTCCGATGGACTCGAACGTGCGCCGCCCCATCACCACCGGATGCCCCAGCGTCACCGCCTTGAAGTGCTTCAGATCCGCCGGCAGATGCCACGGCATCCCGCCATCGACGCCGATGACGCGATTTTTCCCCATCGCGGCGACCAGGACAATTTCATGAGATGAGGGCATCGAGAATTCGTCGCTTAGTGTTCTGGTTCTTGGTTTTCTGAAAACTCAGATCTGAGAACTTCAAACTTGATTCAAATCGCAATCGGCGCCTTGATCGGCGGGTGGGCCTGGTAGCCGACCAGCTCGAAATCGTCGAACTCGAAGTCCTCCAGCCGATTCCGCTCGGGATTGAGACGCATCTGCGGCGGGCCGTACGGTTCGCGCTCGAGCTGAGTGCGGGCCTGCTCCAGGTGATTGAGGTACAGGTGGGCGTCGCCGAGGGTGTGGATGAATTCGTGCGCCTTCAGGCCGGTAACCTGGGCGACCATCATCAGCAGCAGCGCATACGAGGCGATATTGAACGGCACGCCCAGAAAGCAGTCGGCCGAGCGCTGGTAGAGCTGCAGGCTGATCCGACCGTCTGCCACCCAGAACTGAAACATGGTGTGGCACGGTGCCAGCGCCATGCGGCCGTGGGCCACGTTGTCGCTCGGACTCATTCGTTCGTCCGGCAGCGTGGTCGGGTTCCATGCCGAAATCACGTGGCGGCGCGAATCGGGCCGACGCCGAATCCGCTCGATGATCCCGGTCAACTGATCGATCTCGCCGCCGGCCGGGTCCGGCCATGAACGCCACTGCCGGCCATAGATCGGACCCAGCTCGCCCGATTCGTCGGCCCATTCATCCCAGATCGAAACGCCGTGCTCGTTCAGGTAGCCGACGTTGGTGTCTCCGCGGATGAACCACAGCAATTCGTGGATGATCGAGCGCAGATGCAGCTTCTTGGTGGTCACCAGTGGAAAGCCGTCGTTCAGATCGAAGCGCATCTGGTAGCCGAACACGCTCAAGGTGCCGGTGCCGGTCCGGTCCGACTTGCGCACGCCGCTGGCAAGCACGTGTTCGAGCAGATCGTGATAGATCTTCATGTTCGGCTCCGGTTGCGACGATTAATGTCCTTACCCTCGTCATGGCGATATGCGTAGAACAGCAGGGCGAGGCCGGCGACGAACATCGGCAGGGACAGCAGCTGGCCCATGGTCAGCCAGTCGAACGCGATGAAACCGAGGTGCGCATCAGGCTCGCGGAAAAATTCGGCAACCCAGCGAAAGACCGCGTAGCCGGCCAGGAACACGCCGCCCACGGCGCCGGCCGGCCTTGGCTTGCGGGCGAATATCCAGACGATCGCAAAAAGCGTGAACCCCTCGAGAGCCGCCTGGTAAAGCTGGGACGGGTGTCGGGCCAGGTGGTCCAGTGCGCCCGTTTCCCAGGCCTGCTGCAGGGGCATGCCGGCCAGGTCGTCTCGGGTCAGCGAGCTCGGGAAGATCATCGACCAGGGCGCGTCGCTCTGGCGACCCCAGAGCTCACCGCCGATGAAGTTGCCGATGCGGCCGAAAGCCAGTCCCAGCGGCACGACCTGGGCGACGAAATCACCCAGCGTCAGGAACCGAATCCCGATATGACGCGCAAACAATGCCATTGTCACCAGCACGCCGATCAGGCCGCCGTGAAACGACATGCCGCCCTGCTGCAGCCAGATCGGAAACAGCGGATCGGCAAACCATCTGTCAAGCGCATAAAACAGCACATAGCCCATGCGGCCGCCGACCACGATTCCGACCACGCCCCAGAACATCAGGTCGCCGGCCTGGACCGGAGAAATCGGCCAATGCGCCGCTTGCGCGCGTTGTCTGAGCAACCACCAGCAGGTGGCGAATGCCAGCAGGTAGCTGATGCCGTACCAGTGAATTTGCAGCAGGCCCAGATCGAGCGCAACTGGATCGAAGTCGACGAGGAAGTAACTGGAGGACATTGAAGGCTGCGCCGGACCGTGCCATGGCTGAGCCGACATTGTAAACGAGCCGGCTCCGTTAACTTGATCCCGGCCGCACGGTATCGCCTGCCTCGACATCCGAAATGAAAACCCGGCGTCGAGATGCAGCGCGGCCGGACTGGTATTCTCTTGTGTGTCTTGAAAGTCTTGCCGAATACATGCCGAATCGACTCTCGGGCGCACTCAGCCCTTACCTGGAACAGCACGCCGACAACCCCGTCGACTGGTACCCGTGGGGTCCGGAGGCGCTCGAAGCCGCGCGCACCGCCGACCTGCCCATTGTGCTTTCAATCGGCTACTCGGCGTGCCACTGGTGCCACGTAATGGCGCACGAGAGCTTCAGCAACGATGAGATCGCACAACGGATGAACGGCTGGTTCGTCAATGTAAAAGTCGATCGCGAGGAGCGGCCTGATCTGGATCGCATCTACCAGCTGGCCCATCAGATCCTGACCGGGCGCGGCGGGGGCTGGCCGTTGACCGTGTTCCTCGATCCGTCAGACCTCGCGCCGTTCGTCGCCGGCACCTACTTTCCACCCTCCGCGCGGCACGGGATGATCGGCTTCGGCGAACTCTTGCAGCGCGTTCACGACGCCTGGCTGAACCAGCGCGACACCCTCAAGGCGCAGAACCGCCAGCTCCAGGAAGCGCTGACCATGATCTCGGCACGGCGCACACCGGCCGAAGACGATCAAGGCGACCCGGATCAGGTGTTGTTGGGCCAGCTGGATGCCCGCCGCGATCGCCGGCACGGCGGATTCGGCGATGCGCCCAAGTTCCCCCAGGCGCCGATACTGGCCTGGCTGCTGGACGCCTCCGTACACGACGAGCAGGCCGCCGACATGCTCGGCGATGCGCTGAACGCGATGGCCGAAAACGGCCTCTTCGATCACCTGGGCGGTGGATTCTTTCGTTACTGCGTGGACGCCGCCTGGGAAATTCCCCATTTCGAGAAGATGCTCTACGACAATGCCCAGCTGCTCGGGCTGTACGCCGAGGCTGCGGTGCGCTTCGACAATCCTTTCTGGGCACACACTGCTTCGCTGACCGCCGAGTTTATGGCGCGCGATTTACGGCTGTCCGAAGGCGGACTGGCCAGCAGTCTCGACGCCGACAGCCTGCCGCCAATCGATGACGGCGACGACTATGACGAGCCGCGCGAAGAGCCGGCCGATTCGGCACTGGAGGGGGCTCACTATCTATGGACGCCCGACCAGTTCCAGGAGTGTCTGACCGCCGAAAATCTGGATCTTGCCAAAGCCAGGTACGGGCTTGACGGCCCGGCCAATTTTGAGGGCAGAAAATGGCACCTGGTGCGCGCGCGCAGCCTCAACGAACTGACCCGAAGCGCACGAGACGCCGAACAGACCGAGCTTGAGCTGGAAGCGGCTCGAGTCGGGCTGCTCGCCTGCAGACAGACGCGTCCGGCGCCGCCGCGCGACGACAAGATGCTGGCCGGCACCAACGCACTTGCCGCAGTCGGCCTGATGACCGCCGGCCGGCTTCTGGGCAAGCCGGAATGCCTCGGCCTTGGGATTGAAACGGCCGGCCGGGTTTGGCAAAGACTATTCGCCGAGTCGCCGGCCAATGCCGTCTGGCGCGACGGACGTCGGGATCATCCGGCTCTGCTGGACGACTATGCGGCCATGCTGGTGGCCTGCCTCGAATGTCTCGAGTGCCACTGGGATGCCGACTGGCTCGACCGCGCCGAGCAGCTGGCTGCAGCGATCCTGGGCCGCTTCTTCGACACAGAGACCGACACGCTTTACCTTACGCCCGTCGATCACGAACGTCTGATCATGCGCCCGACCGCCAATACCGACGATGCCACCCCGGCGGGTGCCGCACTGGCTGCGCGCGGGCTCGCCCGGCTGGCGCATCTGAGCGCCAGTGCTGAATGGCTGGCGCTGGCCCGGCGAATCGTGGACGCGGCCCGGGGCGACATGCAGCGCACCCCGGCCGCCCACGCCGGAATGCTGGCGGCGGCGACGGCGCTCCGTAATCCTAGACCCCAGGTGTTGATCGGCGGCCCGTCTGGCGACGCCGACGACTGGCACGCCCGTTTGATGAAACGACCCGGCCTGCACGCCTACCGGCTTCTGACCGGCAAGGGCGCACTCCCCGAGGCCATGGACGAACTCGCCGCCGCAGAATCCCCACGCGCCGTCGTCTGCGTTGGCACCCATTGCCTCGAGCCGGCAGGCGATTTCGAGGGGCTGGAAGCTCGCATCAACAGTGCCGAAGCCAAGCGAGTTTCGTCGGCATGACGCGCGCGATCATTTTGGTCGCTGGTCGAGGCCTTGCCGCCCTCGCGGCGATTCTTATCTTTTGGACGTCCGATGAGGTCGTCGGCGCGCAGACTGCAGCGCCCGACGAAGCGCCGAGAATCGTTTCGCTGGCGCCGCACCTGACCGAGCTTGCATTCGACGCCGGAATCGGGGATGCGCTTGTGGGCGTAGTCGAATGGAGCGATTACCCCGCTGCCGCGGCATCGCTGCCGCGCATCGGAGACGCTTTTCGCTTCGACCTCGAACAAGTGCTTCGGCTCGGGACCACGCACGCGCTGGCCTGGGCCGGCGGAACGCCGTCAGGCGCCATCGCCGAACTCGAAGCGCTGGGCGTTGTGGTTGAAATCATCGAGATCGGCACGCTGGAACAGATCGGCACCGCGATGGAACGCCTGGGCGGGCTTGGCGGTAATCCCGGGGTCGCGGGCGCGGCCGCCGCCTCGTACCGTGCGCGTCTGTCTCGATTCCGAGACCATAGCGGTCCGGAGCGGGCCCCGGTCTCGATTTTTTACCAGGTATCGGCGCGGCCGCTTTTCACGCTCGGCGCGAAGCACGTTATCAACGAGGTATTCGCCCTTTGCGGCGCTGTCAACGTCTTCGATGACCTCGATACCGAGGCCGCAAGCGTCGACCTGGAGGCGGTCCTGTCTCGCGACCCCTCAGCCATCGTGATCGGGGGCGAGGAAATCGTTGAATCCGGATTGCAGTGGACGGCGTATCCGGAGCTGCGTGCGGTAGCCTGCGACAACATACTGCACGTCGATCCAGCGCTTCTGGTGCGTCCCACGCCGCGCGTGCTGGACGGCGCCCGGAAGTTATGTGCCTGGATCGATGCCGAAGTCGAACGCGCGGGAGATACGACTTGCAGCGCGAGTGCTCGGTGACGGTTTATCGACGTGGTTTCGACCGCAACGATCGCGGCCCTGCACAGAAAGAATCCTTCAAACATGCTGGCGGCAAAGGATCTCTTGCCGCCAGCCTAGCGCTGGATGTTTCTGCCGCGCCTGCCTCAGGCCGTGGCTTTGCCCTCGCGCGGACGCAGCAGCCAGCGGGCGAGCGCCGGAAGAATCAGCATCGCTCCGATCATGTTGAAGATGAACATAAACGAGAGCAGGATGCCCATATCGGCCTGGAACTTCAGATCCGAAAACAGCCATGTCCCCACCCCCACGGCAAGCGTAATGGCGGTGAACAATACGGCGCGACCCGTCAATCGCAAGGTGCGCATATAGGCGTCGTCCAGCGTCGCGCCCTCCTTGAGATACTCGCGGAGTCGGCTGAAGATATAGATGCCGTAATCGACGCCGATACCGACGCCCAGTGCCACCACGGGCAAAGTATTGACCTTCAGACCGATGTCGAGAAACGCCATCAATGAGTAGGCAAGGTAGCTGACCAGCACCAGCGGGAGAACGATACAGATCGTGCCACGGATCGAGCGGAACGTGATCAGGCAAAGCAGAATGATCGCCCCGTAGACGTAGAGCAGAATCGGCGTCTGGGCGGCTTTCACTTCCTCGTTCGTCGCAGCCATCACACCGACGTTGCCGGTGGCCAGCCTGAACCTGAGACAGTCCTCGGTTGGCTCGACCTGCGCCTTGCAGGTGTCGCCAGCCGTCAGTTCGGGCGCGACCTCGCCTGAAATCAAGCCAATCGAGGCGGCAAATTGCATCAGGCCGCCTTGTGGAGATTGTGTTGGCTCCTGACGATCTCCGGCCCCATCATCAGTGGGCTGCGGCACGGCGACATCCGGCTCGATGCCGTATTTATCGCGAAGTTCCTTGGCCCGGCCCACCACCCGCTGAATGGTCTCGGCCTTGTGATCTTCCATGAACACCAGAACCGGCATGGCGCTGCAGTCGCGGTTGAGCAACCCGCTATCGGTGTCGATGTTCTGAAGGTTCTGGCGCATCACGAACTGATTCCGGGGCAGAATCTGCCAGCGGAGATTCCCCTCATTCCATCCGGCATTGATGATCTTGGCGATCTGCGGGAGTGTCAGGACCTTCTGGACACCCTCGATCTGGCGCATTTCCCAGGCGAAATTATCGATCCGGTCCATGATTTCGAAGTTCTCGGTGCACGCCTGCGAGCTGGTTTCCGCGATCAGTCCAAGTTGATCGACGCCGAGCGCAAACCTGTCGCTGATCAAACGCGCATCCTGGTTGTAGCGCGCATCCTCGCGCAGTTCTGGAACGCCGGCCTCAGAATCTCCGATCTTCATGTCCTGGGACTTGTAGAGCGCGCCTACAAAGAGCAACGCGGCCACGACTATCGTTGCCAAGGCTGGCACCGGGCGCGAGAATGTCGCCAGCATGCGCCAGATCCAGGCCGTATGCGCGGCCTTCTCGTAGAGCTTTGCTCGGAAGCTTTCGGCATTTCGGATTCGCGCGTACGAAAGAAGCACCGGAAGAAGCAGAAGATTGGTAAAAATGATCACGGCCACGCCGATACTGGCCGTCAATGCCAGTTCCTGGATGATCCGGATATTGATCAGGTAAATCGCAAGAAATCCGATCGTGTCGCTTAACAGCGCAATTGACCCCGGCGCCAGCAGCCGGTGGAAAGTGGCCTTGGCAGCATCCAGACTCGAAGCGATTTCATACGCCTCGACGCTCTCGCTGCGTCTGTGCAGCGACGAGGGTGAATGCCCGCCAAACAGTTTTTCTGCCGTCCATCCGCTGATCATCTGTACGCCGTGGCTGACACCGATGGCAAAGATGAGAAACGGCGTCAGGATGTTCATCGGATCGATCCCGTAGCCGAGCAGGCTCAGGATTCCGAGCTGCCAGATTACGGCAACGGTCGAGCACACCAGCGGCAGAACGGTCAACCAGAGGGATTTCGAATAAAGCGCCAGCAACAGTGCCGTGATCAGGAACGCGACGCCGAAGTAGACGATCACCCCGCGTGCACCATCGGCAATATCGCCGACGATTTTGGCAAAACCGATGATGTGCACCGAGTGCTGCTCGTTCTCGTATTCGGAGCGGATCTCTTCGAGCTGCGCGGCAACCCTCTGATAATCGAGTTTCTCGCCGGTCTCGGGATTGGTCTCGAGGAGATTGGCCCAGACCATGGCGCCCGAAAAATCTTCGGCGACGAGCCGCCCGACTTCACCCGATTTGATGATGTTCGATCGAACTCGTTCCATCATTTCAGGGGTAGGCGCAAAGTCTGCGGGAATCACGTTGCCACCGGCGAAGCCGTCTTCGACAACTTCGACGAATCGAACATTCGGCGTGAAGATGGATCTCACGCTCGCACGGTCGACACCCGGCAAGAGGAAAACACGGTTGCTGATCTCCTCGAAGGCTCTGAAGAATTCAGGCGTAAACATGTCGCCGTCTCGGTCCATCAAAGAGAACAGGATGCGATTGGCACCACCGAACTCCTCGTAGAACTGGAACGTCTGCATGTACTCATGATCCAGCGGGAGCTGCTTTTTGAAGCCCGAATCAACCCGCAGTTGCGCCAGGTGGAAGGCCATGAACGCGGTGCCGATCAGGAAGACCAGCAGGATCAGCGGGCGAATCGAAAAAATTGCGTTGGCGATTCCGCCCTTGATGCCGCCCCGATCACTCATAGCGAACTCCATTCTCTCCAACGAGGATCATGCTGCCATTGGTGACTCTTACCGCAGCGTAGTCACTCCCGAGCTGATCCGCCTCGGTATCGATACTGCCGTCCGCTTCGATATAGACGCGCGTCGCGCCCGACCCGACCAGAACGGCAGTCCCGTCCAAATCGATGTCACCGCCCATCAGTGACTGCTGGATATCGATGGCCAACTCGTTCCAGTTCGATCCGAAATCACAGCTCCTCTGCACGTGCCCGCGCAAGCCGAATGCGATGATGCAATCGCGCTGTTGAACCAGACCAAACATCGATCCCGGATAAGGAAAACGAAAAGACTCCCAGGTCTCACCTTCATTCTCGCTGCGAAAACCGTACCCGCTTTCGGCGGCAATGATCAGCCGCTGGCCGTCCGGATTCAGAATTGCGTTGAGGTGGCACTCCCCGAAGTCGTAACAGCCCTTGTTGACGTCGGCCTCGGCACCACCTGCGAGAGCGCCGGAATCGGGGTCCTGAAATTCCTCTGGAACGGTTTCCAGGTCACCCTGCTCCCGTGCCATCGCTACCCAGTCGATCGCCTCAGCGGTCACTCGATCGGTCATTCGATGCGTATCCCAGTTGATACCACCATCGCTGGTCGTCATGAACCGCCCGTATGCGCCGATGGCAAAGCCCTTGTTCGGGGTCAGAAATTTGATGTCGAGCAACGGCTCTTGATCCTGCGGCGCCCAGTGTTGAACAAACCATGATTCCCCGCCGTCACTGCTGGATATGATGACCGCGTCATGACCGACGGCCCAGAGCCGACGCCCAACGCTCGTCACACGCGTCAACGTCGACTGTACGGGAACAGACTGAGCCTGCCGCCACTCCTGGCCGTCATCCGACAGCAATACGTGCCCGCGAGCGCCTACCGCGATGAAAATGTTTTCGAATGCATGTATGTCGAGAAGCAGACTCTCATCGGCCAGCTCGGCTTGCACGGCGGGTTTCGGCTCAGCGATGGCTTCCTCTTCCTGAGCCGACACGCCGGACGACAAGGCTGAAAAGAGCAGAACCGGGGCGAGCAGTGCGCGTGCACTACCGAGCATATTGATGTCATGCATCGAGGGAACTCCGGGGTCGTTAAACGAATTCGACCGATCCGGGCGTCCCGGACCGGTCGATTTCAGCAAACGGCTATTGCGTCGATCCGATCACCGGCGACCGCGCGTACGTAATGCTTGCGGCGTGTAGTTACCAGGTGAGAGTTCGACGTTGAAGGTATTGACAGGATCCTGGTTGTCCATGCCCACCGCCACATAGCGGCCGGAAAGCAGATCCATATGGCTTTCGATTGTGGTCCAGAACGTCGGAACTTCGTAGTAGTTGATCGAATGGGCTTCCGACGCGCGCCACAATTCTCCGCGCTGATCATAGTGATCGGTCAACAGGATCTGATATGAATCCTCGTCGAGATAGAACGTGCGTCGCGGATGAATGTGTCGAGTGCCTTCCTTCAGCCGAGCGTCGATGATCCAGACCCGGTGCAATTCGTAACGCATGTACTCGGGATTGAGGTGGCCGGCCATCGTCAGCTCGTCGACCGTCACATCGCCGCTGTGAGCAGTGTAGGAGTTGTACGGAACATACATTTCCTTCTTGCCCACGATTTCCCAGTTGTATCGATCCATGGCACCGTTGAACATATCGGTCATGTCGTTCGTGCGCAAACCGTCAGATGCCGTTCCCGGGTTGTCATAGGCGACGTTGGGCGCCCGACGAACACGACGCTGCCCCGGGTTATAGATCCATGCCTGGCGCGGCTGTTCGATCTGATTCAACGTTTCGTGGACCAGCAGGATGTTGCCGGCAAGCCGCGCCGGAGATTCGACTTCCTGGAAGAAATACAGCAGGATGTTGTTGATTTCCTCGATCGTGGCACCGGTCTTGTAGTACAGACCGAGAATCTCCTCTCTCAGCTTCACCAACTGGTACGCGCCGCTGGTCGTCGGCGCAACCTGGTTGTTGTACCGGGTGCCGCCGATGCCCTTGAATTTCAGCTTGTGGTTCCACATGAGCATGTAAGGGTTCTGGGGCAGCGGGAACGGAAAACCTACCGACGCATTGATCACGCCTTCGCCGTTTGTGCCCACTTGGGCAGTTGCCGCATTCTCGATCGTTGCTTCGTAAACGCGCTCGGGGAAAGACGCAGACCGTCGCGTCGGGTAAACGCGCATGAAGTAAGTATCCGGATAACGCTCGAATGTCGCGATCTGGCCCGGCGACAGTTGATCTGCATAATCGCGATAATTTTCACCAGTGATCACGAACCGCGGACGGTCGTTCGGGAACGGATTCGGATGTCTCAGGCCAGGCTCGTAGCCGGCCGGCCAGTCTTCTCGGGTCAGACCCCCGGTCCATGGCGGAATCTCACCACCGTTTCCGGCCACCGGCGATCCCATGGGGGTCAGGTCATTGCCCAGCCGGGCAATGTTTTCCTGCGTGCGCGGAATCACGCCCTCAGCCGCCGCGCCGCCGCTATTCATCGCGCCACCGGTAGCGGCACGTGTGCGCCCTGCGGCAGCCTGTGCCGCTTGAGCTTCGGCCATCTGCTCGACCCGCTGCGCCTGCATATCGACTGCTGTCTCGTCCATTGGCCGCGGATCCGTGATCTCTTCCTCATCGGGCATGTTATCCCGGGCTGCGGCAGCAGCCATAGCTTCTGCTTCGGCGGCGGCCTCAGCGGCACCGCGCTCGGCCTCGGCTCGGGCAGCCTCTTCCTCGGCAGCTCGACGCTCGGCTTGTCTGGCAGCGGCCTGCTGGGCAGCTCGACGCTCGGCTTGTCTGGCAGCAGCCTGCTGTGCAGCTCGACGTTCAGCCTCGGCCTCGGCGCGCGCCGCTTCTCGCTCGGCCCGAGCCTGTCGCTCGGCTTCAGCCCGAGCCGCGGCGGCCGCGGCCTCGCGTTCCGCTTGAGCTCTCTCGGCCGCGGCCTGGCGATTTGCTTCAGCGCGCGCTTCGGCAGCGGCTTGATCCTCGGAGGCTGATTCAGCCGGCGGTGAACCGGCGTCGTCGCTTACCGGAGTTGAACCGCAAGCAGCCAGAGCAAGCGCGAACAGGGCCGCAACAAGCAGCTTCAGGATTTTCTGGTTCGATTGAATGGACATGGGTTCCTCCGGATTAGAACGAGTAGCTGACCGAAGCCGAGACGAAGTCCCGATCGAGCAGCAGATTGTTTTTGCCGCCACCAAAGAAATTGGTGTAGCCGAACTGGAATCGCAGATTGTTCAATCGAGTGAAGGTAGCTGCGAGCGTGAGCGACTTGCGGTCCTCGATAAAATTGCCGCCCGGTCCCGGCGAGACACCGGTCACGTCATGGTTGAACGCAAGTCGCGGGCCAAAGTTCCAGGCCGTGCCCAAAAACGAGTTGTAGGTGGGAGCGACCACGATGCGATAGCCCCAGCTGAACGGGGTCGCGAAGCCGTCTTCGGTCGTCACGGGGTTGCGCAGATCGCCACCATTGAGCTGGTTGCCGATGCCGCCGCCGGTATCCGTTCCAGGACCGTTGAAACGAAGCTCGGATTGGTCAGGCAGATCCCATACGTGCACAGCGCCGACTTCGCCGACCAATGCAACATCGTTGGCCCCAAGCCACCTTACGGGGCCGGTCAACCGGGTAAAGGTCATCTGTGCACGAGAAACCTCGCGGCGCAGATACCCCCTGATGTCCTCGCCCGGGGCAAACTCGCCCAACTGGCTCCTAAAGCGAAGCGCAGGTTCCGGAACCAATGCGTTGAGCGGCGACAAACCGGCGAACAGCACTTCGACGTCGTCGATCTGGAGCGGCAGATTGGGGCTGTAGCTCACCTCACCTTGCCAGGCCCACTTGCTGTCGAAGATCGTCGTATTGAAGCTCCCCGCGATCACGTCGATATCCTCGGGATACTCGATGTTGAAACGACCCGAACCGGAACTGGAGTTGACCACCGAAGTACCGCTGATCAACGGAAGACGGCTGTGATAGTGCAGGTAGAACAGGCCGAACTCGGTGTCGTTGAGCCAGGGCGCGAAGTAACGCAGCGCGGCCCCGAATTCACCGGTGAACTGAGGCGCCGAACCGGTGTCGCCCGGACGATTGTCGTCAGCGCGCGGCAACGCGCCGGCCGGGAAGCAGCCGATTGGGGTTGGATCGACGCCGCAACCGGGCAGATTCAGCGGGTCATCAGGTACCAGTCCGAATCCGAGCATGGCGTATTGGCCGCCGTCGACTGCAAAGTCGTTGGTCGAGAAATACGAGCCGCGCGACTCCGGTTCGACCCGATCCCACTCGAACAGCACCAGCGCTTCGGCCGAGAGATTCTGTGTCAATTCAAGCGACGCCCAGGTCATGCCGAGCGGAATAAATGCATCGCGCAATTCAGCCCCTGCCGTGCGAAGCGCCGAAACATCGACCGGATTCAGGACGCTCAATCCCCCGGGAATGAACGTGCTTTCACCCCAGCTCACGACCTGGCGACCGACACGTAGCGAGAACAGTTGCCCGCCCAGATCGAAGTCTCCGTAGACGTAAGCGTCGAGCAGCCGGCCGCGCTGGCCGACGAAATCCTTTGTATCGGCGCTCAAGCGATCCATTTCCTCGAGTTTGAAGTCATGGAAAAAATTGCCTCGGATGAAGGCACCGTAGTTCTTGTAGCTGAACGACAGCTCTGACGTGATTCGCGCCTGGCTGAATATCGCTTCGCCCGAATCGAAGTTCAGGTTGCCGTCGTCAGAGTTGTTGGAAAACCGTCCCGGCGCGGCGATCTGCTGCTCGATCGGACTCAGCGAAATCGCCGGGTTGAATGCCGCCTTGCCGACGAAGTCGTCGTCACGGTCCTCGACGCGAACGCCCACCGAGTACGAAACCTGGGTGTCGATCGACAGGCTGAAGTCATTACCGCTGAAATCCAGTGCCTGAACTGAACCGGTAGCCAGCGCCATACCGATCGCGCCCGCCAGAAGCGAGGGTCGGAGGACTGCACGCCCGGAAGTATTGTGTTGAGTTTTCATAGCTTCGAATTCTCCCTTGCTCAGTCGGTCTGGATGACGGACGCGTCGTTGACAACCACAGTCGTGCCGCCGCTCGCGATGAGGCTGGCAGCCTGCCCCTGCATCTCGGCAGTCGTCGCTGGATTGGCGCTCGGGTCGAGCAGCGAGCCGTGCGAACCGACGATGAATCGAGTCGCGCCGCGAATACCTGCCGCACTCTGCGTTGTTGAGGTAATGCTCTCCAGTCCCATGATTCTGATCATCGGCTCGGTACCCGACAGCGGCGCACCCGGCACCGAGTTCGGTACCACGGTATCGCCGGCCACCTGGTGCAGCAGGATGCTGTTGTCCTGAACCGCAACCCTGCTCCAGTTGATCGGGTCGGCCGAATCAATGACCTGCTGGGCCGCGCCCAGGAACTGGAAGAAGTCCGGCGAATCAGGCTCTACGCCGACTTGCTGCAGGCCGGCGCGAATCACCGGCCCGAAAGACTGTGATGCAGCCAGCAGGTTGGCGATTCCGCCACCCGGTACCGATAGAACCGCGTTGTTGACGGTTGGCTCGACGGCCAGGAAGCCGGTCCCAACGATGGAGCCCAGCGACAGGCCGACGAAGCTGATGTTCGAGCCATCGAAGTCGGAAATGGAATCACCGTCGACGTCCATAAACGGTATGTTCAGCGCCAGCGTAGAAAGATCCACCTGACCCTGGCGCAGGTTGTCGCGCGCGGTCAGAAGACTCGGGAGATTGATGAAGAATGCGCCGGAGGAATCAATGTTGCCGTCAGGCCCCGAGGCGCCGGTAGCGTTGTCCTGTAAATCCAGATCAAAGGTCCGCTCGTTGGCGATCGGCGCAAATGGTGTGTTTTCCACGTACAGTGCCGCCAGAGGCTGGGTCGGATCCATCGGATTAGTTTGTGTGATGCCGTGCAGCGGCAAATCCATGGAGACCACCGCGACCCCTATCGATGCCATCGTATCGGCCAGGGCAAGGGCCTGCGACCTGTTGCCGGTGATGCCGTGCTGGAAGATCACTACAGGCCAGCCGGCGGCCGGCTTGACCTGGCCGGAGAACTGGTTGGGGATTGTCACGAGAACCGGCACCGACTGGCGATCACGCTCGACCGGGATAGGATTGGCAACCGTTATGTTGGTTGAAGTCGGGTCCAGCCCGAGGCCGTCGAAAGGCGGAATGTAATTGCCCGGAGCGGCTTGCCAGAACTGAGTCAGCGGCGCGGTCGGGTTCTCGGCGCTGGGGACGCCCAGAAAGTAAGGCAGTTCGACGATGCCGATCAACACGTTGGCGATGCCCGGCGAAGCTCCGGGCGGAAGCACGTCGGCAGTCGTCAGCCCGGTCGGGGCCAGGCTCGAACTGGTTTCGGAGAGCGTCGAGCGAACCACGTTGAGCACCGGCGTGATCGATTGCGTGGTTGCCGTCCAGGACAGCACGATGTCGTCACGCGCAATGCCGACGGCCTCGGCCGCCGATTCCTGGGCGTTGATCAACTGCCGAACCGGCTCCAGCGCCTGGGCAGACGCGTTGTCAAGCAAAGGCTGTGTACTGACACCGCCGTCGGTGACCAGCGGATCGGGGCTCTTGGCAATGAAATAGGTCTGAGATGGCGTGGCCGGATTGCCTTCGGCGTCCTGAACGGCATCGGTCACAACCGCCATGTAACCGGTCATTTCCTGCAGCGGCTTCAGCGGAACGATTGCAATGGTGCGCCCGGATGGATCGGTACCGGCCACGGTGGCCACGTAATCCTCTCCCGGCACCAACTCAGACACGATCTGCTGGACCGCAATGGTGCCGAAGACGAACTGGACCTGGAACAGGCGCACCGAGCTGCCCGGCACGATCGTGGACGGATCGACGGGATCGGAGAAGCTGAAGGTCCAGGGATTTACGGGACTGAATCCGTCCAGCGCATTGAGTGCCACCTGCGGATCGCCGAAATCCGTCGGGTCGGCAACCGGGATATTCAGCGTCAGGTCAGCACTGCCTGAAAGCAGCAAGTTGATCGGAAACGGCAACACACCGTTGGCCGGATCGAAATTTGCAGTGATGACATCGGTGGTCGGGGTGCCGTCCGGATTTTCCGTAATGGGCGTCGGCACCGATCGTGGGGTACTGGAACTTCCTCCACAACCTGCAAGGATGCTTACAACCAGCGCGAACGCCGGAATCAGGCGGTACTTCATCAGATTTTCTCCCCGAAGCTGAGCTTGTCGGTCATTTTTAGGTTTGGTCACAACCCGCCTTCTCTTGCTTTTATCTCAGGGCGGCTCGCCTATGATATGAACAGACGCTGCCGGATTGCAAGTGGAACCGCAGCCTGTGACCCTTATTTCGCACTTGGAAGACTACCTCAAATTCCGGCCGCGCGCAGTTTTTTTTGAAATCCCTGCATGCGCATCTGTCGGCATTGCGGTTTAGACTCGAACGCTGAGCTGACCGAGGCTATCGAACCGACCGGACGCAATGAATCGAAACACCACGAAAACCACATCAGCACTGTCTGCAGCCACGCGCCGGGCATGCTGGACTCGACCCTCTTGAAGCCATCGACCCTTCGCAATGCAATCGGTCCGGGCCTGCTCATGGCCGGCGCCGCAGTGGGCGTGTCTCACCTGGTCCAATCCACCCGCGCCGGCGCCGAATACGGACTGGCGCTGCTCGGGTTGCTGCTGCTCGGCTGCGCCCTCAAATATCCATTCCTCGAATTCGGCCCGCGCTACGCGGCCGCGACCGGCGAGCACATGATCCAGGGTTACCGCAGGCTCGGCCGATGGCCGCTCGGCCTGTTCGCGTTTCTCACGTTGGCAACCATGTTCATCGTTCTGGCCAGCGTGACGCTCGTGACGGCCGGGCTTGCCGGCGCGCTTTTCGGACTCGAGCTCCCGGTTTCGTTACTGGCGTTGATGATCCTGCTGACCTGCGCGTTGATCCTGACAATCGGAAATTACCGGGGCCTGGATTACGTCATGAAAATCATCATGGTCGTACTGTCCTTGGCGACCCTGGTCGCGGTCGGCCTTGCCGCAGGCCAGCGACCGGATTGGTCGGGCCTGTGGCCGACATTATCCGAATCGCAGCTGTTGTCCGGGGCGGGCCTGGCGTTCGCCCTGGCATTGCTCGGCTGGATGCCCATCCCGCTGGACGCGGCAGCGTGGCATTCGCTCTGGACACTGGAGCGCGCCCGCGAGACCGGCTCACGACCCAGCGTGGCGCACGCGTCGGCCGACTTCCGCATCGGCTACATTGGCGCGGTCGTGCTGGCCGTGGCATTCATGCTGCTGGGAGCGCTCATCATGCACGGAAGCAACGAGGCGCCGGCGGGCTCGGCGGTCGGATTCTCCACCCAGCTGATCGCTATGTATACCGGCGCACTCGGCGCCTGGGCACGCCCGCTGATCGCATTTGCTGCGCTGGCCGCGATGCTGTCGACGACACTCGCAGTGGCAGATGCCTACCCGAGGGCGCTCCGGGCGTTACTGGAACTCGGCGACCCGAACCCCGAAGCACATCGGCGCATGCACCGTGCACGGTATCTGTACGGCATGCTGCTCAGCATGCTCGGCGCCTGGCTGATCATCGCCCTGGTCGGACGCCATTTCACGCTGCTGATCGATTTCACGACGACGATCGCATTCCTGACCGCGCCGATCATCGCCTGGCTCAACCTCAAGCTGCTGACCGGACCGCATACCCCGCCGGAAGCACGTCCCGGCCCCGTGCTGCGCTTGACGGCGTGGGCGGGATTGGCTTTTCTTGTACTGTTTTCCCTGGTCTGGGTCGGTTGGCGAATTTCGACCTTCTGATTTTGATTGTCTGCGCTGAGGCAATGCGTCGTAACAATTTGGTGAACCAAAACTACCGACCGGCGTCGAATCATCGCTGAATGATCAACTCGGTGCGTCCGGCCTGCTCGAAGTCCGTTGGAATCGCAGGCGATCAGGTTACTGCGCATTCGGCAAGCCGGAATACGGCACTTGTAATACACTAGTGATCTGTCGAGATTGCTGTCATTATTGCTATCAACGCGTCTTCCACATTTGCTGTCGCTTGCGCTGCGAATGTCGCCGTAACTACAGCTGTAACTGTCGACATTCATCGACCGACAGCAATCGACCCCTAACTCAATTCAGCCTGGCATCGTCATTTAATGTTCAAAAGACTGCGCGGTATTTTTTCCAACGACCTTTCCATTGACCTGGGAACGGCAAACACCCTGATTTTCGTTCGCGGCCAGGGAATCGTACTCAATGAGCCGTCGGTCGTTGCCGTAAGAATGGACCGCGGGCCCGGCGGACCGCAGAATGTCGCCTCGGTCGGCATAGAAGCCAAGCAGATGCTGGGGCGCACGCCGGGCAACATCCGTACGGTCCGGCCGATGAAGGACGGCGTCATTGCCGATTTCGACATGACCGAGCAGATGCTCCAGCATTTCATCAGGAAGGTTCACTCGGCCCGGGTCCTCCGGCCGAGCCCGCGCGTGCTGGTGTGCGTGCCCTGCTCGTCCACCCAGGTCGAGCGACGGGCCATCAAGGAATCGGCCGAGGGCGCCGGCGCACGAGAAGTGTTTCTGATCGAAGAGCCGATGGCTGCAGCCATAGGGGCCGGGATTCCGATCCACGAAGCACGCGGCTCCATGGTTCTGGATATCGGCGGCGGCACCTCCGAAGTCGCGGTACTTTCTCTCAACGGCATCGTCTATTCGGCATCGGTGCGCGTCGGCGGCGATCATTTCGACGACGCCATAATCAACTACGTCCGACGCTCCTACGGCACCCTGATCGGCGAGGCGACGGCCGAACGCATCAAGCTCGAAATCGGCTGCGCCTATCCGCTGGTCGAGACGCGCGAGATGGAGGTGTCCGGGCGCAATCTGGCCGAGGGCGTACCCAAGATGGTGACATTGAATTCCAACGAAGTTCTGGAAGCGCTGTCGGAGCCGCTTTCGGGCATTACAAGCGCGGTCAAGAACGCGCTCGAGCAGACACCGCCCGAGCTGTGTGCAGACGTCGCGGAAACCGGCATTGTCCTGACCGGCGGCGGGGCCCTTCTCAAGCAACTCGACAAACTGTTGATGGAAGAAACCGGCCTGCCGGTGATCATTGCCGAAGACCCGCTCACCTGTGTCGCACGCGGCGGCGGCCGCGCACTAGAAATGATGGACGAGAATCGCGGCGATTTCTTTTTCCCGAACTGATCACGCCCGTATCCAACACGCCGCTTCCGACACACCTGCTTCCGACGCGCCGATATCCAAGACACCTATGTCCGATGATCCCGCAGGCTTTTCTCAGAAAGTGCTGATGCGCAAGACGGATCGTGACTAGCCCGAAGACGGTTCATCGTGGAACGACCTACGACGCGATCGGCGGGACGGCTCGGCTCATGTTTTACGCGCTTCTCGCCATTTCACTGATGGCATTCGACTACCGGGGCCAGTACGTCGAACGTTTCCACAGCCTGGCTACTCACCTCGTGGAACCGTTTTTCTGGGCCGTCGATCTTCCGTTTTCCAGCGCCGAGCGAATAGCCCTTGCCTGGCGCGACCGCGCCGAAACCGAAGACAGAATTGCCGAACTCGAACTGGAAATTTTCGAGGCCAGAGCGCGCCTCGGTCGGCTCGACGATCTGCAAATGGAAAACGCTCAGCTGCGCCGCCTCCTGGATACAACGCTCCGGATCGATCAGGAGTTTATTGCCGCAGAAATCGCGAGCGTCGATCTTGACGATTTTGCCCATCGGATCATGGTCCGCAGCGGCCGAAACGACGGCATTCGTCCAGGTATGCCGGTAATCGATTCGAGTGGCGTCCTCGGTCAAGTCGACACCGTTCTCAACAGCATGTCGCAGGTCATCCTGATCTCCGATCCCGCCCACGCATTGCCGGTGCAGATCCTGCCTGGCGGGGAGCGCACGATCGCCTACGGCAGCGGCACACTCGAGCAGCTGCGTTTGACCGATCTGCCGATGAACGTGCCACTGAATCCGGGCGATCTGATCGTCACCTCCGGAATCGGCGGACGCTTTCCACCCGGCCTCCCGGTTGCTCGAATCGAGTCGGTACGACGTCAGCCCGGCCAGCCGTTCGCGACGGCTCATGCAAGACCGCTTTCGGCCATGGCCCGCAATCGGCTGGCGCTTATCCTGAGACCCGTCCCGCGCCCCGGCAATCCAGCTCCGGAAACGCAAGGACTGCGACCAGACGATGCAAGCAGCGCAGCGGAAAGCGCTACCAATGAGTCCGACGAAACCGCCGAATCTCAAGGCACGACCGATGACGGGGAAGCGCAGTGAGCCGGCCAGGCATGGTTGTCCCCATGGTCACCATCGTGGTGGCCGTGCTGTTGACGATAGCGCCGCTTCCTGAAGCTATTGCCGCCTGGCGGCCGCACTGGGTGGCACTGGTCATGATCTACTGGCATCTCGAAACCGGCAACCTGCGCTCGCTCGGCGCAGCTTTCACAGTCGGGATCCTGCTCGACCTGAGCACCGGCACGCTACTCGGGCAGCACGCCCTGGGGCTGGTCATTATCAATTTCCTGGTTGGACGTTTTCGCAACCGCCTGCGGTTTTTTCCGCCGTGGCAACAGGCATTGTCCGTTGGCGCGCTGCTGCTCAACGAGCGAGTGGTGCAGCTCTGGGTCATTGGCCTGCTGGAGCGCGGCTGGCCCGACTGGAGTTGGTGGCTGCCGCCGGTTACCGGCATGCTGCTGTGGCCGTGGCTGTTTTTGCTTCTCGATGCTTTGCGCTCTCAGCGCCGAGCGGCCAGATGATCGTCGCCCGGAGCGCCGAGACGCACCCCCAGAGCGAAAGCCGACGCGTCGTCGACCGGCGAATCTGGATCGTGAGCGTTTTGATGCTGCTGGCCCTGTTGGCCGTTCTTGCGCGTTTCGCACAGCTGCAACTGCTCGAGCATGGCGCTTACGCGGCCCGGGCCGAAAGCAATCGTATCCGGTTGCGCGCGATCGCTCCCAATCGGGGCCTGATTCTGGACCGTAGCGGTCGAGTACTGGCCGAAAACCGTCCGGCCTACCGGCTGGTCATGGTCCCCGAACGCGTCGAAGATATCGCTGCGACGCTTGACGAGATCGATGATCTGGTCGGAATGACCGACGCCGAGCGCGAGCAGTTTCAGCTGGTTCGGTTGCGCAACCGGCCGTTCCAGCCGGTCACGATCAAGGCCAATCTCAGTGAGCAGCAGGTTGCGGCGCTGGCGCTCGACAGACATCGACTGGAAGGACTGGAAATAGAGCCTTACCTGATACGCCACTATCCGTACGGTGAATCGCTTGCACACGTGCTCGGCTATGTCGCGCGGCTCGACGAATCCGACCTCAGACGACTGGATGCCGACAACTATCGAGCCACTACGCATACCGGGAAGACCGGAATCGAGCGCCATTACGAGGACCGACTGCACGGCCGCAGCGGGGTCGAACGCGTCGAAACCAACGCCCAGGGCCGCATGGTCCGGGTACTCGAACGGACGCCGCCAACGCCCGGCCAGGACCTGACCCTTACGCTCGATCTGGACTTGCAGCTGGCCGCGATCGAGGCGCTGGGTGACCATCCGGGGGCCGTCGTTGCGCTGGACGTCGAAACCGGCGGCGTTCTGGCGCTGGTCAGCAAGCCCGGCTTTGATCCGAATCGCTTCGTCAGCGGCATAAGCCACGAGGCCTATCGTGCACTGATCGAATCACCTTACAGGCCGCTGTTCAACCGGTTCCTGGCGGGTGGCTACGAGCCCGGTTCGACGGTCAAGCCCTTTATCGCACTGGCGGGATTGAGCTCGGGCCAGATCAACAGTGAAACCCGGGTGTTTTCCAGCGGCAGCTTTCGCCTGCCGGGCCATTCGCGCGAATACAGAGACTGGCGAGAAGGGGGGCACGGCTGGGTGGACCTGCAAAGCGCGCTGGAGCAATCGGTCAATGTCTATTTCTACGAGCTTGCTCACAATCTGGGCATTGATCGTATTTCGCGCGAACTTGCGCTGTTCGGATTCGGGCAGCCTACCGGCATCGACTTGCCCGGTGAATACGCCGGGGTTCTACCTGGCCGTAGCTGGAAGCGTCGGACGCTGAATGAGGCCTGGTTTCCGGGCGAGACCGTCATTACAGGCATAGGCCAGGGATTCATCGTCATTACCCCGCTGCAACTTGCACATGCCACGGCAACGCTGGCCGGTCGCGGTCTGGCCGCGCCGCCGAGACTGCTGGCGATGGAGTCCCCGGCCCGGTTCGTCGAGCATGAGTCCGCGCACTGGGATGCGGTCTTCGAGGGCATGCGCGCAGTAGTCCACGGCAGTCGCGGAACAGCTCGGGCGATCGCCACTGACATACCGGCAGAAATTGCCGGAAAAACTGGCACTTCGCAGGTATTCGGCAGACCGGATGACGACGCCGAGATCGATACCGAAGAATTACCCTGGTTTCTGCGCAACCACGCGCTGTTTGTCGGATTCGCGCCGGCCGAAAATCCGTCCATCGCGATTGCAGTCGTTGCCGAACACGGCGGCGGAGGCTCTTCGGTTGCCGCCCCGGTCGCCGCCGGCGTCCTGGCGCGCGCTTTGCAGAAAGACCCATGAACCTGAACTGGCTCATCCGAGAATTTCGGCACCAGCCGTTTCGACTCGATCCGCTGTTGTGCGTGCTCTTGCTGGTACTCATGATCGTGGGTCTGGGAATACTCTACAGCGCGTCGGATTCCAATCTGGGCACCGTCTGGCGACAGGCCACAAGATTGGGACTCGGCATGGTCTTGATGGTGGTGGCCAGCCAGATCACGCCGGCCTGGTACCGGCGCTGGGCCCCTTGGCTCTATGCGCTGGGCATTGCGCTACTGGTGGCCGTTTTGATGTTCGGCGTAGGCCGAGGCGCCAGCCGCTGGCTCGACCTGGGGGTCATCCGTTTTCAGCCGTCTGAAATGATGAAGATCGCCGTGCCGCTGACAATGGCCGGCTGGCTGCACCGGAAGCCTTTGCCGCCGGGCTTCAAGGACTTCCTGGCCTGTAGTCTGTTCATCGCGGTCCCGGCTCTGCTGATCGCCAGCCAGCCGGATCTGGGCACTTCGCTGCTGGTTGCATCAGGCGGCGCAATGGTGCTGTTTCTGTCCGGCGTACGCTGGCGATGGATCTTCGCCGGAGTGGCTGCGGGAGCCGCGGCGGCACCGGTGATGTGGACTCTGCTGCACGACTATCAGCGCAACCGCGTGCTGACCTTCATCGACCCCGAATCCGATCCGCTCGGCCAGGGCTGGAACATCATCCAGTCGAAGATTGCGGTCGGCACCGGCGGATTGACCGGTCGCGGATGGCTGGACAGCACCCAGTCGAGACTGGAATTCCTGCCGGAGCCACACACCGATTTCATTCTGTCGGTCATCGCCGAGGAATTCGGATTCGTCGGTATTGCCGCGCTGTTCGTACTTTACGCCGCAATCCTGCTTCGTGCCGTTTACCTGGCCTCGCGAGCCCGTGACGCGTTTGGTCGAATGCTGGGCACCAGCCTGGTGTTCCTGTTCTTCGTCTATCTTCTGGTCAACGCCGGCATGATCAGCGGCGTACTGCCGGTCGTGGGCGTTCCGCTTCCGCTGATCAGCTACGGCGGCACCTCGGCGGCAACGCTGCTGGCCGGGTTCGGTATCATCATGAGCCTTTACAGTCGAAGAAAAATGCTCAAATAAAGCGGCCGCGCGGAACGCCGACAAGATTCGAACCGGTCCGGCGCAACATGAAACGTGCGATACATCATGAATCTATTCAGGATTTTTATGGTCAACATCAATACTTCTATTCCGTCTTGTTCCATGACTTACCGCTTTTCCGGGCTGTGCACCCATCTGGTCATCCTGGTCACCCTGTTGGCACCGGCGGTATCGCTCGCGGCCCACCCAGGGGCGGAGGACTTCGCACGCACGCTTGCCAGCGAAAAAGGTCTTGATTTCGCCTACGTGCGAAAAGCGATCGATAGCGCCGAGTACCAACAGTCGATCATCGATGCAATCACCCGTCCGGCCGAATCCAAACCCTGGCACGAATATCGCAAGATCTTCATCCGCGAAACCCGCATCGACGGCGGCGTCGAGTTCTGGCGCGCCAATCAGGCGCTGTTCGAGCGCGTGGCTTCCGAGTTTCAGGTCCCGGCCGAGTTCATCGTAGCCATAGTGGGCGTCGAAACCAACTACGGCCTGAACACCGGCAGCTACCGGGTGCTCGATGCACTGGTTACGCTGGGGTTTTACTACCCGAGGCGCAGCGCCTTTTTCTCACGCGAATTGGCCGAATTTTTCCAGTTGAGCCGCGAAGAATCGCTGCCGCTCGAGGAAGTCAAGGGCTCTTATGCCGGCGCCATGGGTCTCGGCCAATTCATTCCTTCGAGCTATCGCGCCTACGCAGTCGACTTCGACGATTCCGGGTCGCGAGACCTCTGGCGCTCGCTGCCCGACGCGCTGGGGTCGGTGGCCAACTATCTGAAGGTGCACGGCTGGAACGACCGGCTGCCGACGGTTCTGCCGGTGTCCACCGTGCCGGACGGGCTGGACGAGGATTTCAAGCCGAAACCGCAGCATACGCTCGCCGAGCTGCAGAATCTGGGCATCGAATTCGAATTCGCCGGCCTGGCGCCGGATACGCCGGCGACGTTGATCGAACTGGAAGGCGCAGACGGACCGGAATACTGGATAGGCCTGAATAATTTCTACGTGATCACGCGCTACAACCGCTCCCCGCTATATGCAATGGCCGTTACGCAGCTTGCCGATGAACTCGTCGCGCGCGCCCGGCATGAACTGGCGCTCGCTGACTGATGCGGTTGGCACGCCGCATTCACTACCAGACCGGCTGCGGCACCGCCAGTCCCGCGCCTGCGAGGTTTCACGTGGTGAACAACGCGCGCCTGGTACTGACCTGCGCAACGCTTTTGCTGCTCGCGGCATGCGGCGGGCGTGAAGTACGCGACGGCGCCGGCCGGCCTATCGATCCGGACGCAATTGCGGTGCCGGAGCCACGCCCCGAACCGCGCGCCCGTTACGGCAATCATTCGCCGTACACGGTGTTCGGAAAGACGTATCACGTTCGCCCTTCGGCCCGGGGCTATCGCGAGCGCGGGCGCGCATCCTGGTACGGCAGCAAGTTCCACGGCCGGCGGACGTCGTCCGGGGAGCCGTTCGACATGTACAAGGTATCGGCTGCGCACAAGACCCTGCCGCTGCCGAGCTGGGTCGAAGTGACCAATCTAGACAACGGGCGAAAGCTGCACATACGGGTCAACGATCGCGGACCGTTCAAGGACGGCCGCATCATCGATCTATCGTATGCTGCCGCGGTAAAGCTGGACGTGCTGGATGCAGGCACCGCGCCGGTTGAGGTTCGCTCAATCGATTTCGGCGGCGAAGCAGCCGCGATTGCGGCGCGCCCGATATCGGTGCCGGTCGAGCTCCAGGCGGGAGCCTTCAGCAGTCGCGACGGGGCTGATCGACTCGCCCGAACGCTGGGCAATGCGGGAATCGAGAATGTACGGGTTCGGCGCGCGCGGGTCAATCGGAATCGTGTCTGGCGGGTGAGAATCGGTCCGGTCTGGGAAGCCGGTCACGCCCAGCGGCTTGTCGAGCGGATGCTCGAACTGGGTATGGAAGCGCCGGTATACGTGTACCCTTGAATTTTCTGCTCGGTCCGGCCAAGTATTGCAATCCAACGGAGCAATTGATGAAATTGAAACATGTGCTGCTCGCGCTCGGCCTCTTTGCGATGTCGCACGCCGGTACCGTATCTGGTCAGGTGCCCTCTGCACCGGAGCTGGGGGCGACCAGCTACGTTCTTGTGGATTTTCATTCCGGCGAGACGATCGCCGAAATGCAACCGGATCTGCGGGTGGACCCGGCCAGCATCACGAAACTGATGACCAGTTACGTGGTTTTTCGCGAATTGACCGAGGGTCAATTGAGGCTCGAAGACGAAGTCCTGATCAGCGAAAAGGCCTGGCGCACCGGTGGCTCGCGCATGTTCGTCGAAGTCGACACCAGGGTCAGCATCGAAGATCTGCTTATGGGCGTCATCGTGCAGTCCGGTAACGACGCGTCGGTTGCCCTGGCCGAGCATGTGGCCGGCTCGGAAGAAGTCTTTGCCCAGATGATGAACGCCGAAGCCGAGCGTCTCGGAATGGACGGCACGAGTTACGAGAACGCAACGGGTCTCACAGGGGCGGAGCACTACACCACCGCGCAGGACGTAGCAATTCTTGCCGCCGCCCTGATCGACGAATTTCCGGAGTATTACAACTGGTACTCCCAGCGCGAATTCACCTACAACGGCATTGCCCAGCAGAATCGCAACCTGTTGCTCGGACGAGACCCGAGCGTCGACGGACTCAAGACCGGCCACACCGAATCGGCCGGGTACTGCCTTGCAACCTCGGCAGTGCGCGACGGAATGAGGCTGATCAGCGTCGTCATGGGCACCGAAAGCGAAAGCGCACGGGCCACGGCCAGTCAGGCGTTGCTCAATTACGGCTTCCGTTTTTTCGAAACGTTCAAGCTCTATTCCGCCGGCGATGTGATTTCCAGCACGCCCGTCTGGAAAGGCAAAGTTGACGAAATGAGACTCGGCATTGCCAATGACCTGTTCGTCACCGTACCCCGCGGCAGCCAGGGTTTGCTTTCAGCAGAAATCCTGGTACCCGGTAAACCAATCGCCCCTTTCCAAACTGGCCAGCAACTCGGCACCCTGGAGATCAGCTTTGACGGCGAAACCCGCCTCCAGCGTCCGCTGGTGGTATTGGATGCCGTGTTGCAGGCCGGCTGGTGGGGACGCACGACCGACGGCATCGGCTTGTGGTTCGACGGGTTGTTCGGTGGCGATTGATGAACGTCAAGCTGGATCCTGAAGGTGCTCTGGAGTTCCCTTGCCGTTATCCGGTCAAGGCGATGACGCACGTGCGGGAAACGGCGCTGGACCAGGTCATGACGGCAATCGCCGGCAATGGCGTGGAGCCGAATCCCGAAAGCATCAGAGTGCGCCCCAGCAGGAACGGACGATTTCAGAGCATCACGATTGAAATACAGGCACAGTCCCGTCGTCAGCTCGAATCGGTGTATGCCAGTCTCCGGGAGCTCGAAATCGTGGTCATGACCCTGTGACGGCATCCACAGTTTCATCCGGAATCGCTCGGGCAACAGATCCGGCAACTGTTCCAGCAACTGTTCCAGCAATCAGAGTTCGCGAACTCGGACGCATGCCGTATCTGGAAACCTGGGAGGCGATGCGAACATTCACCGATCGACGCGATGACTCGACACCCGACGAGCTCTGGCTGCTGGAACATCCGCCGGTCTACACTCAGGGCCTTGCTGGAAAACCCGAGCACGTGCTGAACGCCGGCGACATTCCGGTCGTGCAGAC
>JGI12048J13642_10455030_pt1 | contig 27437 bp, 19 predicted proteins | sample ElkSlonscriptome_16_FD_13642 | JGI IMG/M metagenome (IMG submission 13642)
TGCTTTCTCAAGTTTTGCCAAAGAAGGTGAAGAAGATGAGGTGGTCATCCGTGACATGACGACTTATTTTCATCGCGATACGCATGAAGTGGTAGCTCGGGAATACCGCTTGGCTCACAAGACTATCCTTTTCGATTTTGATATTAATATTAAGGTAGAGAATATGCTCATCGATGGCTGGTTAATGCCTGTTTTGGTTTCTTACGATGGCGGTTGGGATGTGCCTTTCAAAAAGCCCGAGATAATCAGTTTTAAAATGAAGTGCTTCAATTATGTGACCGAGGCAGGTCGATATGCCGATTGACAAAAGTCAGTTTTGCATACCTCTTCTATTCCTATCTTGCGGGCCCATTCAACTAGCCTTACTATGCCCAAGAAAGAAGTTTACTATAAAGACTATTTGCAACTTGATAAAATTCTGGGAGCGCAAGCCCCTGAAAGTGATAAAGAAGGGGTGGAGGCCCACGATGAAATGCTTTTCATTGTCATCCACCAAGCCTATGAACTTTGGTTCAAGCAAGTATTGTATGAGCTTGATTCCATTACTGATTTACTTTCCAAGCCTGAAATAAACGATAACGATCAAACCCTGCAGGTGGTCGTTCACCGCAGTAAAAGGATTATAGAGATCCTTCGGCTTTTGGTCGATCAGATCAATGTAATGGAAACGATGAGTTCGCTCGACTTCCTCGATTTCCGTGATTTGTTGCGCCCTGCCAGTGGATTTCAGAGTATTCAATGGAAGGAGCTTGAAGCAAAATTGGGATTGCTCTATGAAAACAGACACGGAAAGCAATATTACGTTTCTCAATTAAGACCTGAAGATGTGGACCATGTGAAGGATGTCGAAAAGAAAACCAATTTGCTGGATTTGCTTAATGTTTGGCTGGAGCGAATGCCCTACTTTGAGGATGAAACTATTTGGGGAAAAAAGGCAGAGGGCGAAAAAGAAGATCACCCGTTTTGGTCGGCTTATCGCCGGAAGTATTCTGAAAGTCTCTTAGACATGGAAAAGGGTAATATGGATCTTTTCGATAAAATTCTTTTCGGAAAAGATCAAGACGAGAAGAGAAGACTTTCGGCAAAGGCTTGTCGGTCTGCATTATTCATCTATCTCTACCGCGGATTCCCATTGCTACATCTGCCTTACGAGCTCATGGTGTCTCTTTTAGAAATTGATGAACTGATGGCCACCTGGCGTACGCGCCACATGAATATGGTCTTTCGAATGATCGGTGCCAGAGTAGGTACCGGAAACTCCAGCGGTAGAGGCTATCTCAAGGCAGCCTTGGATAAGCATTACATTTTTGCCGAACTGGCTGAGTTGAACGGTTTGTTGATGCCAAGAAGAGATTTGCCTGCACTACCGAAGGAGCTCGAAAAAACCTTGGGTTTTATCGGTTAATATTTTTTGACGCTAAGTCTGAATCTGCCATCGTCGATGTCTTCGGCGGCGAATACCCGGATTTGGACATCACCGTTAAATGGAGCGGGCCCATTCCAAAATTTATGCTCCATGTTAGAGCCTACACCGGGGGTAAGGGTGAAGTATATGTGAGGTTCATTTGACAAAAGCCGAATGTCTATTTCTTCACCTTTCTGCACATTCATTTTTGCAATGAAGTCCATTCCTAAATTTACCGTGTCGGCAATGAGTGTCTCCCTATCAGAGATGCGAAAATTGTGAGTAGCCCTTTTTTCTCGGCTGCTAAAACTTACCGCTAGCGAAATGATCGATTCAAGCATTTGCTTGTCCAAACTTATCTCTCTGATTCGAGCCGCAGTTGGTTCTTCACCATTGGCCAAGGAGTGAGCGTATGCGCGACTATCTGCATAAGCAGAGAATAGTGTCTCACCGCCATCCTCAACTGTTTTAGAGAAGCAGAGCCGATCGTAATCGAAATAAAGAATCTTTGTCATTCCCGTTTTCAGCGGAACGGATACTTTCGCTACCTCATTGTTTGCATCCAGGGTGATTTCGATTTGCGAATCACTTTGGCTTAGTTCAGCAAAAAAAGTACGTTGATTTGATGAAGATTCTTTTTGCGAGATAAGCTGTCTCCCGTTCTCCAGCCACAATTCCGCAGGAACATATTCTGAGGTCAACTCATTCAAAATCACGTCTTCCTCTGACCCCAATGAGGAGCAGGCCAATAGCATGATTAAGCAGGTCGATGCCAAACTCAGTCGCTTTTTTATGTAGCTGCAGCTAAATGAAATCATCGAGATATATGGTTAACTCGACTTGCAATATAGCAGATTGAGTTTAGAATTACTAAAACTCAATTTTTATGCTGACAGAAACTACTTTATGATTCCCTTGAAGCCACCAAAAACAGCAACGGGGTTTGGGCAGTTTTTGAGGTATTTTTTTTTCTCAGTTTCAAAACAGACTCCGGGATAATCACCGGCCCTTCCCTCCAAGTCGTTGATGAGCTGAAAATGCAAATGTGGCGGCCAATTAACGTTTTCTTCGGGAGATCCTAAATAAGCAAAAACTTCACCTCGAAGGATCATTTGCCCCACCTTTTTATCCTTAATTGATTCACGACTCAGGTGGCCGTACAAACTATGGAATTTGTCGTTGCCCAAGACATGCTCCAGAATAATTGTCGGCCCATAGTCGCCCTGACTGTCATTGTCTTGAAAGCTGTGAACTCTTCCGGGTAATGGGGCGCAGATGGCCGTACCCGCAGGAAACCAAAAGTCAATACCGAGATGAATATTTCTGAAGTTAGCAGCACTTGAAAAAACGGAACTTCTTTCGTAGAGGTTTCGCTTTTCGGAATATCCGCCATAGGCCCCTTTGGCATTTGCTTTTTCGGTTGCGCCAAAGACAAAATTGTGCAGACTCTCCAACGATTTATCGGGTGGCAAATCGGGATTGCTCTCGGAAAGGTCGATTTTCAGCAGGTCTTTCTTCTTGAATTTACCTTTTATCGGAAAGGAGAATTTCGGATAAAATTCTTCTCCATAAACGGTGTATTTCTTCATGCTATTTAACTTCAAACGTCAAGTTGAGTTGTTTTCTCTCCCCCGCGATATTTCCAAATAATGTGAGGATTTCATTTTGTTTGCCGTTGGGTTCAACTACAATTAGGGTACCCTCCAATTTATGCTTTCCGCGGGTATACTCTTCCGCGAAGGAAAGAACAATTTCAGGACTTACCTCTACCGAATCGATGCGAAATGGCTGATCAATTACCACCTCAAAATCAAATGAAAAACTGACTGAGTCTCCGCGATTCACCGAAGCCAAATCGATAATTTCACTTTCGAATCTAATCTCAGTCAGGCTCGAGTCTTTCGTGGCTCGGGTCACTGAGACAATTTCAATTTTTCGCTCTTTGGCTGCAGCTATGCTATACACGGCATTGCTCTCATTCGGGTTGTCGCTCACCATTTGTTCAGCTACGTACTCCCCGAATGGGATTTTTGCAATTCTTAGAATACCGCCATTTTCGGCAGTTTCATTGAGGTAAGGGCGCAAAGCTCCCCGTTCATAACTCCGCAAATAATTCTCCAATGAGGAAATTCTCCGTTGAGTCAGGTTAACGTTGTAATCGGTAGCTGCCAAGGGGCTGGCAAATCCTTTTACGGTAAGCTCAATCCGTGCACCATCTTCCAATTCTCTTTGCAGCAACTCGCTGAAAAGCGCCAAGTCACTCACTCCCTGATCAATCTCGTCCAGGAAAAAATCGTCCATAGCTTCTTCGGCTTGATCGCCTTCCGGTTGACTCAGCCCTTTTCGGTATTCATCTCGGTAAGCAGGCAGCAGGCGCGTATAACTGCGGTAAGTTTCCAAATAGTCTTGATCCGTTTCGGTGGCACGCGTGCGGGGATCGGGCTCATCGTTGTGGAAGTAGAGCCTCACCGGTAAGTACTTGTTTAGGTCTTCCAAACTTGCGATTACCGGGAGTGTATCGGTCTCTTCAATCTCTTTCTCTTCGAAGAAAAACAAGTTGTTGCAGCAGCCTCCATAGTTATCGGCCGATACGCGATTTGAGGTGAGGCTTCCTTTTTTTAGAGCAGGTGCAAACGAGTAGTATAGATCATTGGCCGTTGAGCTGAAGGGTGCTTTTAAGTTCTCCGGAAAGGAGAAGCTTCCTTCGTAAAAAGCGGACTGAAAGATGTCATAGCCGCCAAACCCGTGATGCCAGTCGGAAGAGAAAAACAGGGTATGGGTATCATTTCGATAAAAGGGAGTAACCTCATTTCCCGGACTATTAACGATAGGACCGAGGTTGGTCGGTTCATCGGGCTTTGTGAGTTCTACAAAATAAAGATCGTAATGGCCTAAGCCATCATTTCGATCAGAAGCGAAGTAGAGTACGTCCAAGTCACCGAATTTTCCGAAAGCGGGGTGGGTATAGTTGCTCGAATCAGTCTCTTCGGCCGGCAGAATTTTTTTCCAAGTCAAACCATCAAAAAAGTGAATGTTTCGGCGACCTTCATCATCAACAGTCACCAGCGCTTTTTGACCTTTCGTCGATTCTACAAAATTACCGTAGTCGGTGCTCAATTCTATTCCTTCGATCGGTTTGGGCTCGACTTCCGTCAAAGCGGAATCTGCTAAATACGTTTTGATGGAATAAGTCTCGCTTTGAAGTCTTCCTCGCTCATCATATTCTCCTCTGAGCGACGAGAAAGAGAGTTTGCCATCCTTTTGCCAATGACCTGCAAATTCGCTATCGCCTGAGTTAACGGGATCACCTGCTTCGTTCAAGGAAAACGGTTTTGATTCGTTCATCCACTTTTCGGCCAGGTCGCAAGAGCGCAACGATTGAATGGCCTTCTGATAAGCATAACTCCCCGGTTGATCGCGAAACTGATCACGTACCCGACGCCAATTGTTTTTGGCTTCGGCGTAGCTACCCGACTGCATTTGCATCTCAGCTAATTTCATCCCTACATCTTCGAAGAGCATGCCTCGGTCTCGACGGTATATTTTGTCGTAATAATACACTGCCTTTTCGTAATTCTGCACACCGCGATAGGCCTCTGCCATTTTATAAACCAAACTACCCTTCATGCTGTCGAGTTCCATCGCGTTTTTGTAAAACCGCAGCGCTCCGTATGGGTCGTTTTTTTCCATGGCTGCATCACCCAATTTCATCCAATCTTGAAGAGTTTGGCCGAAGAGCCCTGAGCCAGAGAGAAGAAAAAGGATGAGAGTTAGACTTTTCATAAAAATACGGGGCAGTATTTATGTCTGAAGGCGTTGTTTCTCATTTTCCGTCCGAAGAGGTATTGAACACTGAATTCGAAACCGCCTTGATTTCGACTGGAACGCTCCAAATCGGATACGTTGATATCGTAGCTGATTGCCACTCGCCAAGCGTCGATTTCTCCGCCCACCATCGCGATGCCGCTGTCGCCAAAGCGACCGTAGTATCCGGCGAACACGGCGCGGTAGAGATTTTGCTCATCGATGAGTCGGTAGCGGGCGGCGGCACCAAATATTACTTCTGTAAAAGTGGCTTGATCCATCCACCGAAAGGAGGGCAGGGCGTCGATTTCTTCGGTCAGCTTCCAGTCGGCAGTGGCATAAACGGAGGAACGGAACGGCAACTGCACGCCCGTATCGTTGAAAAATGACTGCCTCGGCGAGTTGATGTTATGGCCCGCAAAACCAACCGTAGCAGTTTTCCGGTCTTCGGGCTTGAATTGGTAGGAGAGCCCGAAGTTCAGGTTCAGAAACCATCTCGAATTACGCGCAAAGTCTTCACCATTGGAGAGGTTGGGGTCGAAGACTACCCCATTGTATTGATTGTTGAATTCAAGGTCATCGTAGTTGAGCTTGATCTGTGTCATACCTGTTTGGAGGCCACCTCGGAGCTCGTGTTTTTCGTTGCCCTGAATTTGATAGCGGTAGCTTCCGCCGATGAGGACGCTGAAGGTATTGAAACGCGAATCTCCCGCATTGTCATTCATTATTACCGCTCCTACGGAAACTTGCTCGGGCAAGAAGTCGAAGCTTCCATCGCCCATTAGGGCAAAACTCGAGTAAGGCCGACTTACTTGCCTCCATTGAGTTTTCTGATTGGCATTGAGCCGATACTGCGCATTAAAATTTCCAATCTCCGCCGGACTTAGAAGTTGTGGCGAGAAGAAGAATTGAGAGAAGTGTACATCCTGTCCCTTTCCCGAAAGGGTGAACCCGATAAGCGCTATGACGAGGAAGTACCTCACCTAATCAATGTGATATTTCCTTTTTCAAAATACGTGTCTCCGTCATCGCAAATGGCTTCGAGCTGATAGACGAAAACTGCAGGCTCTGCCGGGTCACCCTTGTAAGTTCCGTCCCAGCCAATGGATTGGTCTTCCGTTTTGAACACCTCCTCGCCCCAACGATTAAAGATGGTAAAGGTCAAATCGGTAATGCCGCCGCCTCTGACCAGCAAGAAGTCGTTTTCTCCGTCGCCATTTGGCGTAAAAGCATTTGGTACGAAGATATTCGGAGAACCACAAAACCCTTCGAAAACCTGAATGAGAACCGAGTCGTTCTTTTGGCAAATGCCAAGATCATTCGCGTCGACAATACTTACGGTATATAGAATGGACTCATCGGGAGTACTGACCGGATTGGTCGAATTGGGACTATCCAGGTAGAGCGGCGGATCCCATTGATAAAAGTAGTCATCGTTCGATGGGACTGCGCTCAGTTGGCTGCTTTCGCCGAAAAGCAGTAGCTGAGGTTCTGCTACAGCATCGATCAATTCGCTGCCTAGTGGAGAGGTGAAAATGGTCAAGCTGTTTTCGACACTACAGCCAAAGTCCGTGGCGCTCGTTACGGTGAAGGTGGTCGGCTCTTCTATAATTGCGCGGATCGAAGAAGTACCATTACCCGACAGGATCAGCTCATCGGGTTCCCAGGAATGCACGAGCTGATTGTTTGGAAAGTCGTTGCTGACAAAGAGTTGAGCGGTATCTCCGGCACAAATGTATTGAATAGCTGAAAGAGACGTTCCTGCTTTTAGTAAGCTCACCGCAACCGTATCCGTCAAGGCACATCCGTTGTTTTCTGCTTGGACGTAATAAAATTGGATGCTGGTGGGAGTAATGGTGATGGAGCTGTCACCATCCTCATTGAGCAGATCGTCGAAGTCGGGGTCAGTGGACCAGAGAAAGGTTTGAGCCGTACCGGCGCTAAATGCAGTCAAAGTCAAAGGATCATTAAGGCAAGCCAAGGTATCTTCGGGCACTTCCAAGGCAATATCAAAAGATTCAATCTGAGTTTCTTGTGTATTGCTGCATCCGAATTGATTGGTAGCGGTAACGGAAACCGTGACGGATGACTCCGTATTTACGACTATTGATTCCGTTCCGATTCCTTCAGTAATCAACTCTTCGGGACTCCAAATAATTTCTGCCTCGGGATAGTTGGTCTCCAGACTTATCCCAAACTCGTCTGTATTGCAAAGCAAGGTGTCACCAATACTCAAATCCAATATTTGCTGCGGAGCCAGGAAAACTTCTCTTAAATCGGTGCAGAGTCCATTGTCTACTTCGAGGTAGACCGTGGTGGGTTCAGAAATAGTGATCGCGAGCGTGCTGTCTGTTGGTCCTTGAAGAATGATGTCCGTCATTTCTTCATCCTGCGACCAGGTAAATAAAGTAGCGGTGCCATTGGTGACGGCCTGCACGTTGAAGGTCGATTCATCGCAGGAAATGATTTCTTCGGGAATATCTACAATCAACTGAGAGTAAACCGTGATAGTCTTGGTAATGGTATCCGTAAGGTTGCAAGCTTGCGGATCGTTTGCTACCAATTGCACTTGGTACTCCCCGGGCTCGTCAAATTGGTAAGTCACGTTTTCTCCTTCGATCACATCGTTATTGGGAAATGTCCACTCAAAGGTAGCTTCTGATCCCGAGAAGGTTTCGCTCGTGTTTTCAAAGGTAATCGGATTGGGAAGGCATTCACCCTGACCTTCAAAATCGGCTATGATTAAGGGCAGGTCGAAGTCAATTTTGGCTACACCCAAATTACAATTAGGACTATTGTTGAGAGGACTCAACGCATTTGGCGGGGAAATAGGGAAGTCGTCGTTTCCACCGCAACCGGCACAAACGGCTTGGTAGATTTTTCCACTCCTGTCGAAACGGCTGGTGCCGCCGTCTACGTGTTCGCCGCTTATGTTTCCGCCGTAGAAGGAAGCAAAAGTGAGCGCATTGGCGTCGTCTTCTAAAACCATGAAATAGAAGTCTCGCCCATCCGTAGTGGATTGAAAGGCATCATCCGTCACTTCAAGTCCCGCGGTGGTTCCTTGGCTATTCGTAGGCAAGCCTCCCCATCCTGAAGTATAAATGCGGTTACACAGATCTACCGCAAATGCCACAGGTGAAAGCGGGGGAACACCGATCTCATTCCCAAAAGTGGTACTGAACACGGCATCAACCATATTTTGTCCCATCTTGGCTATAAACATTCCACGGCCCTCTTGCCCGTATTCTGCATTGAAGAGTAGTTCATCTGATTCGGATTCGGTTTGACCGAAAAAGTATACGGCCCCTTCGGCATCCCGATCGACGAAATAAATCTGATCGTATGCTTCCGTTCCGAAATAGGTTCCTGAAAGCAGTGTCGACGCAAATTCATCAAGCGTTATCGCAAAGCCATCTGCCTGACCACCGGAGAAGTCGGGTGCATATGCATTTGAAGGCATCGGGAGGTCATCTGAACTCGTTCCCCCTCCGAGAGTTACGCCTGTCTCATCTGCAAAGGAAATGGAATAAATGGCGTCTTGTCCTTCGCCACCCAAATAAGTAGAAGCGATGAGCTCGGTCATAGCCGGGTTGAGTACGAAGTACACCCCGTCTTGATTGCCGTTTAATTCGGTTTGGAGGGCACCTGTCGTGGTCGGGAAGTCGCTGCTGAAGGTGCAACTACCGATCAGGATATTTCCTTCTGAATCAATCTCGATTTCTCCCCTCACTTCATCAGCATAGTTGTATTTCAGGGCAGTAGCGGTATTGGTTCCGTCATTTTCCGTTCCGCCTATAAAGGTGGAAGCTATTAAATCCTGACCATCAGAGCTCAGGGCACTTATGACGATATCTGATCCTTCGCTGTAATTTATTCCTACCCCTCCTAAAATGGTGGGAGCTCCCCCTTGAAATGAGGGTTGAAAGGCATCACTTGTGGTAGGAAAATCATCTGACCCCGTTGTTCCCAATAGAAATAACCTGCCTAAACTATCGGTAATCAAGCTATGGGGAAGTTCGTCAGCGGCACCGCCTAAGTAAGTGCTGTATTCCAATTCGGTACCCTCAAGATTGAACTTGGAAAGCGCGATATCCGTTCCTGCCAAAATTCCTGCGCCCGTTCCACCCGCCCAATCAACCTGGTAGGCACCCGTAGTAACTGGATATCCCGTGCCAAAAGAGGTGCTTCCTGAGTAGAGGTGACCGTCTTGATCAAAAGTAGCCGAATAGCCGAAATTATCACTGAGAGAACCCGAGTAGGTGCTGAAAATCAATTCGGGGTCGATAATTAATTTCTCACTTCTGTCGTATTCGCCTAAGGCGAATGAAACCGATTGGCCATCGACCTCATAGGCGCAATCCACACGAGTGATTTGTCCGTTAATAATTTGGTAGGCAAAAGGTTCTGACTCTATTATTTTTCCTACCGAGGTGTTTATTTCAAGCTTCCCGTCGCTTTTCAATTTTGGCTTTACTCCCTCATACTCGATAAGAATGCGTGAAGCGTCAGAATTCGGGCCTACGATGAAATCGTATTTCAAATTTCCTTTGGAATGAATTTTTAAGTCGATTCCGTCGTAGAGATTTTCATAGATAATTTCTTCAAACGCATTTGCATTCTTACCCGAACGGTTGCCCAAAAAAAAGGCATACTTGGTTTGGAAGGCTTGAAGGCCTTTTGGCAAAATAGTGTTGGCACCCAAGAAATGCATTTGGTAGGCATGGCAGTTCAACCGTTCGGGAGGCGGAATGGCTTTTTCTCCACGATGTGCTGCAAAAACCTTCGAAACGATCTCTGAATCGTAGCGATCAAATGTCAGTTTTTGATTTTCGAGGTATAAATTGCCCCCGCTGATTTCCGTTTTAAACTGAACTTTTTCGTTCCACTGACCTTTATTTTCGATGAAGCGGTGTTGCCCTTTGGACAATACACTGATGAAAAAAACGATTGAGAATAATAGAAATCGGCGCATGCAAAAATTCAAGAGTCGGTTGAAAGTACAAATTTCGCCGCAAGATGCTGAAATTAGCTTTCTCACTTGATCGTTTTCTTAACTTTCGCCAAGTGCATTTTTTTGATAAATATTATCACACCCTAAAGCTCCGTCCCGGTTCCTCTGACGCTGAGATCAAGTCTGCATACCGCAGGCTAGCCAAATTGTACCATCCCGATGTAAGCGGCAGCAATAGTACTCGGGCCAACTTTATTCGGGTAAATGAGGCTTACGAAATATTGATGAAACGTGATGCCATGGTGCAGGAGGCAATAATGCGTACCAAGAAAAAGAATGCGGACCCACGCAGAAGAAGCACACCCAACGATCCCCGAGCACGAGCTTCTACGCATGCCGACATGAAGTATGAAGAATTTGTAAAATCTCCGCTCTATCGCACGGCCATGGCGATGGACAGTGTTTTCGACTATGTTTTTTTAATTGTAGGCTTTATAATGATCCTGGCACCGTTTTTTGGCTACGTAGTAGATTCTATGAAAGCTAAAGAAGGCGGAGAGCCCGTAGAATTTCATGTTCTTCCTATATTTTTGGGAGTAGCCTTTTTGTATGGCTTATGGTATTTTCTTTTCAAATCAAAACGAATAAAACGCGATTCAGAATGAGATTACGCTTAAATTTTATCTTAATAATCATTTTCATTTCATGTGGCACTCTCAGCGCACACGAGGGGATGTGGATGCCGAATACTTTGGCAAAACTGGTCATCGATGATATGCACGATGCGGGGCTCAAGCTTTCCGCTGAAGAGATCTACTCCATCAATCAGAGCAGCTTGAAGGATGCTATTGTGCTCTTCGGTGGCGGCTGCACGGCAGAAGTGATCTCGGACGAAGGATTAATTCTTACCAACCATCATTGTGGCTATAGCCAAATTCAGTACCACTCTTCTTTGGAGAATGACTATTTGAAAAATGGCTTCTGGGCAATGAATCGAGAAGACGAATTGACCAATCCGGGCCTGACCGCCACTTTTGTGGTTAGAATAGAAGATGTGACGGAGGCGATGATGTCAGTTGCACAAGGTTTGAGTGGTGTGAACAGAAATGCTGCTCTTGCTGCTCAAGCAAGACGATTGGAAAATGAGGCTATCTCGGGAACGGAATACAGCGCTGAGATTAAGCCGTTTTTTTACGGCAATGCCTATTACATGATCGTATCGCAAACGTTCTCTGATGTTCGTTTGGTGGGTGCTCCTCCCTCTTCCATCGGAAAGTTTGGCGGTGACACGGATAACTGGGAGTGGCCCAGACACACAGGAGATTTTTCGCTTTTCAGAATTTACGCTTCCCCGGATAATGAGCCTGCAGACTATTCAGAAAACAATGTGCCTTACAAGCCAAAGCGCAGTTTGGAAATTGATATGAGTGGAATTGAGCCTGGCGAGTTTACCATGGTATTTGGGTTTCCCGGAACGACCTATCAATACCTGACCAGTGATGCAGTTGACTACGTCATGAACATCCAAAATCCGGTGCGAATAGGAATGCGTGAGGCTAGTCTTAGCGTAATTGATGCGGCGATGGAGATCTCTGATGAGAACCGAATAAAGTATGCTGCCAAGCAATCGCGAATCAGCAATGGCTATAAAAAGTGGATCGGGCAAAATATGGGGCTGGAAAGGTTTAGAGCTATAGAGAAAAAGAAAGCGCAAGAGGCAGAATTTGCTAAAAGATTGTCTACCGGTGGAGGCAAAGAATACGACGATTTGCTAGCTGAAATGACAAACCTCTACTCAGCCAATGAAAAATATCAGTTGTCTCGAGATTACCTTATTGAGTTTTATTACTACGGCCCTGAATTATTGCGTTTTGCCACTAATTTTAAAAATATCACGGAGAATCATGACAGTTTGGAAACTGCCGGAGTACTGGAGTCTGAGCTTGATAAACTGGCAAGAGTGATAAACGGCTTTTACAAGAATTTTGATGCCGAGGTAGATCAACGAATTTTTGAAGCACAGGCTTCACTATTTATAGAGGGAACACCTGATGAACTCATGAGCCCTACTCTTTCTGAAGCGGCTGACAAAGCCCAAGGCGATTGGTCTGAACTGGCCTCAGCTGTTTATGATGACAGCGTTTTGGATGATCGCCCGGAGCTGGAAGAGCTACTGACTAAATCGGGTAAGAAAATATCCAAAACACTTTCACAAGATCCCTTCTATTTGATGGCAGAGGAATTATTGGAAAACTACAACGACAATATCCGTCAGGCGTATTCGCAATTCAAAATTCAAGAAGAGGAAATAATGAGGGAATATGTACGACTCACGATGAAATTATTTCCCAATAATGATTACTGGCCCGACGCTAATAGCACCATGCGTCTGACATACGGCAAGATGGAAGGTTCAGAACCTGTAGATGGAATGGCGTATAAGCCCTACACGACGCTGGAAGGTATTTTCTATAAATATGTGCCGGGTGATAAGGAATTTGATGTTCCTGAGAAGCTTTTGGAGCTCTACCGAAATGAGGATTACGGTCGGTATGCCACCAATGGCGAACTCCGCGTCTGCATTTTAGGCTCAAACCATACCACAGGGGGAAACTCAGGGAGTCCGGCATTAAATGCTAACGGACAATTGGTAGGGCTTAACTTTGACCGGACTTGGGAAAGCACAATGAGCGACATCATGTTCAATCCTGAAATATGTCGGAATATCATGGTAGACGTTAAGTACGTCCTTTTCATCATCGATAAATTTGCAGGGGCCGGCCACTTGGTGGATGAAATGAATCTCGTTTATGAAACTGAAAACAAAGAGGAAGCTTCCTCAGTTAAGAATACTGAACCATTAAACGCAGATTGATATGTCAGAATGGAAAGAAACCAATGATAGGCTTACGCGAAAATTTGAATTCAACGATTTTTCTGAAGCCTTTGCCTTTATGACCCGTGTCGCTATTGAGGCGGAGCGATTGGGGCACCACCCGGATTGGAATAATGTATATAACAAGGTTGAGATTAATCTGAGCACACACGATGCAGGTGATAAGGTGACCGAAAAAGATCGCAAATTGGCAGAGCGCATTGATCAACTGCTAGATCATTGATGCTATCGTACGAATAGCGAAATCCGTCGATTTGAGTTTTGATTATGAAAAAGGACGAAACCTTCTCTCAAATCAGAAACCTTATAGTGAAACCACTTAAATCTTAGTAGTTTTTTCATATTTACTATCAAAAGTGGACAAATATATATTTCGACGCTCATTTTCCTAACTTAGTCCGTTTCAAGAAAGGACATTGCATATGGGAAATACACTTTTTGATAAAGTTTGGGATTCGCATGTAGTAAAGAAAATTGAGAATGGACCGGATGTGCTTTTCATCGACCGCCATTTGGTTCATGAAGTTACCAGTCCGGTAGCCTTTTTAGGTTTAAAAGAGCGAGGAATTTCCGTTTTATATCCTGAGAAAACTTTTGCTACGGCAGACCATAATACCCCAACAATCAATCAACACTTACCGGTCGAGGACCCGCTGTCGGCCAAGCAGCTCAAAGCACTCGAGAACAATTCGAAGGAACACGGTATACCATTTTGGGGGTTAGGGCATGAAAAAAATGGTATCGTTCACGTTATTGGACCTGAAGCGGGGATCACTCTCCCGGGGTCGACGATTGTTTGTGGAGATTCACACACCTCTACTCACGGAGCATTTGGAGCAATTGCTTTTGGAATAGGTACTTCCGAAGTAGAAATGGTTTTGGCCACGCAATGCATCATGCAACCAAAGCCAAAGAGCATGCGAATCAATGTGAATGGTAAATTGAGTTTCGGAGTTACCCCAAAAGATGTGGCTCTTTACATCATTTCAAAACTCAGTACCTCTGGTGCCACGGGGTATTTCGTAGAGTATGCGGGACAAGTATTTCGCGATATGACCATGGAAGGACGAATGACCGTTTGCAACCTCAGCATTGAAATGGGTGCTCGAGGTGGCATGATTGCTCCTGATGAGAAGACGATTTCGTATGTCAAAGGGCGTGAGTATTCACCAAAAGGAGCTGAATGGGATACGGCAATGGAGTATTGGAAAACGCTGCACTCGGATGGTGATGCGGTTTTCGATAAGGAAATAAGTTTTGAAGCCTCTGATATAGAGCCAATGATTACCTATGGTACAAACCCTGGTATGGGCGGAGGAATTTCTCTGGGAATACCCAAAGCTGAAAGTGTGGAAGGAGGCGTAAGATCCTACAGAAAATCATTAGCCTATATGGATTTTAATGAGGGTGATTCCATGCTCGATAAGCCTATAGACTTCGTCTTTTTGGGTAGTTGTACCAATGGTCGGATAGAAGATTTCAGGGCATTTGCGTCCATAGTTAAGGGAAGGAGGAAGGCTCCGAATGTAACGGCTTGGTTAGTACCGGGGTCACATCGGGTAGAAAAATCGATTAAAGAAGAAGGAATCCTGGATGTTTTGCACGAAGCAGGGTTCGAATTGCGAGAGCCCGGTTGCTCGGCATGTTTGGCAATGAATGAGGATAAAATCCCCATGGGAAAGTATGCCGTCAGCACCTCCAATCGGAACTTTGAAGGTCGACAAGGGCCGGGCTCAAGAACCCTTTTAGCCAGCCCACTGGTGGCTGCAGCTGCCGCGGTTACCGGTAAGGTCACCGACCCAAGAACCTTAATGCAAACCAACTTGGTTTAAGGGAACTTGTTTCAACAAACTATTTAGAAGATACTATGGCGTACGATAAGTTCAAGATTCTGGAAAGCACTGCGGTTCCACTTCCGATTGAAAATGTGGACACGGACCAAATTATTCCTGCGAGATTCCTTAAGGCAACCGAACGAAAGGGCTTTGACGAAAATCTTTTTAGAGATTGGCGATACAAATCAGACGGTACACCAATTAAAGACTTCGTTTTGAACAATCCGAAATATAGCGGTAAGATCTTAGTAGGCGGCAAAAATTTTGGTTCCGGTTCGTCACGTGAGCACGCAGCTTGGGCAATTTATGACTATGGGTTCAGATGTGTGGTGTCAAGTTTTTTTGCTGACATTTTTAGAAACAACTGCTTGAACATTGGAGTGCTTCCCGTGCAGGTAAGCCCCGCGTTTCTAGAAAAGATGTTCGAAACGATAGATTCAAATCCAGATGCAAAATTTGAAATTGACCTTCCAAAGCAAACGATTTCCATCGTGGGAATGGAGTCTTCTGAAAGCTTTGAAATCACCAAATACAAAAAGGAGAATTTGTTGAACGGGTTCGATGACATCGATTATCTCTTAAAGCTCGAAGGTAAAATCAAAGAGTTTGCCTCTCAAACTCCTTTCTAACCATTCGATCCTGAATCATCATGGCACGAACCATTGAAATAATGGATACGACACTGCGAGATGGCGAGCAAACGCCAAGCGTATCCTTTACCGCGCCGGAAAAATTGGCCTTGGCAAAATTGCTGTTGACTGAATTGAAAGTGGATCGTATCGAGATCGCTTCCGCTCGCGTTTCTGCGGGAGAATACGAGGCCGTGAAAAGCATAGCAGAGTGGGCCGCAGCCAACGACTACCTCGATAAAATTGAGGTCTTGAGCTTTCTGGATGGAGGAATATCCCTTGAGTGGATGGAGCAGGCAGGAACCAAAGTCCAGAATTTACTTACCAAAGGTTCCTTGAATCATTTGACGCATCAACTAAGAAAAACACCCGCACAGCATTTTGCCGATACGGCCAAAATAATTGGACAGGCACAAGAGATGGGGATTGAAACAAATGTGTATTTAGAAGATTGGAGCAACGGAATGCGAAACTCATCTGACTATGTGTTTCAATACTTGGATTTTTTGGTTGAACAACCCATAAAGAGGATTCTCTTGCCTGATACGCTGGGGATTTTAACACCGGCAGAAACGTATAAGTATATCAGGTCTATTGTCGAGAGATACCCGAATATTCACTTCGATTTCCACGGACACAATGACTATGACCTGAGCGTAGCTAATGTGATGGAGGCCTTGCGGGCAGGTTGCCACGGCATACACCTTACGGTAAATGGTATGGGTGAGCGCGCAGGAAATGCGCCTTTGGCCAGTTGTATCGCCGTTATAAATGATTTCATGCCTGACATCAAAACGAACGTGGAAGAATCTGCTCTGTATGAAGTCAGCAAAACCGTGTCTACTTATTCAGGTTTTAAAATTCCCGTTAACAAACCAATTGCAGGAAGGAATGTCTTTACGCAAACTGCGGGTATACATGCAGATGGAGATATAAAGCACAATTTGTACTTCAATGATTTGATGCCCGAGCGTTTTAGACGAAAGCGAAGGTATGCACTCGGTAAAACTTCGGGAAAGACAAATATTTTGAAGAATCTGGAAGAGCTGGGCTTGACGCTGACTGATGAAGAAGTAAAGAAGGTAACGGAGCGTGTGGTGGAATTGGGCGACCGGAAGGTGGTGGTAAGTACCGAAGATCTTCCATACATAGTTTCTGACGTCTTGCATACCGATGCTTACCATCAGAAAGTATTTGTACGATCTTATGTTTTAATGCAGGCAAAGGGTTTAAAACCTTCGTCCACCATGAGTATAGAAATCGACGGAGAAACATTTGAAGAGAGCTCTCAAGGCTATGGGAAATTTGATGCTTTTATGAATGCTTTGCACAAAGTGTATAAGAGCCGCAACGTAAAACTGCCCAAGTTGATAAACTACGCAGTGAGAATACCACCGGGCACACATACCTACGCCGTCGCCGAAACACAAATCACTTGGAGAAATGGCGTAGAGGAGTTTATTACCACAGGTTTAGATACTGATGAAACGGTATCGGCAATAAATGCTACAGAGAAGATGCTTAATCTCATTCAGCAGAAACAAGAATAATTGATACCTATCAGAATATGAAAATGAAAATTGCCCTATTGGCAGGAGATGGAATTGGACCCGAAGTAATTGATCAAGCGGTAAAAGTGGTTGACGCCATTGCAAATAAATTCCATCATGAAATCACATGGCAGAGTGCCTTGACAGGGGCGGCCGCAATTGACGCAGTGGGTGATCCATATCCCGAAGAGACTCACGAAATATGCGCAGCTGCGGATGCGGTGCTTTTTGGAGCCATAGGTCATCCGAAATATGACAATGATCCAACCGCAAAAGTTCGTCCCGAGCAAGGACTGCTCAGAATGCGCAAAAAACTGGGACTCTATGCCAATGTGCGGCCCACTTTTACATTTCCTTCTTTGATTGACAATTCACCGCTTAGACGAGAACGCATTGAAGGAACGGATTTAGTGTTCTTTCGTGAATTGACCAGCGGAATCTATTTCGGGAAAAGTGGAAGAGAAGACAGCGGAAATACCGCTTACGACACCTGCACGTATACGCGAACAGAAATACGACGTCTTGCGATAAAAGGATTCGAGATGGCGATGCTTCGGTCAAAAAAACTCTGTTGTGTGGATAAGGCCAACGTCCTGGAAACATCGCGATTGTGGCGTGAGACCATTCAATCAATGGAAAAGGAATACCCTGAGGTGGAGGTATCTTATGAATTTGTGGATGCAGTTGCCATGCGATTGGTGCAGTGGCCCAATTCGTATGACGTTCTCATCACAGAAAATTTGTTCGGAGACATTCTGACTGACGAAGCCTCCGTGATTTCAGGTTCGATGGGTTTAATGCCCTCAGCCTCGTTGGGTGAAAAGACCTCACTATTTGAGCCCATCCACGGTTCCTATCCGCAGGCTGCAGGCAAGGACATAGCTAACCCATTGGCCACTGTTCTTTCTGCTGCAATGATGTTTGAAACGGCGTTTGGGCTCAAGGAAGAAGCAGAAGCAATCAGGTCGGTAGTGAATAAATCAATGGAAGAAGGAATTGTCACGGAAGACCTTTCACAAAACGGAAAAGCTTATAAAACGAGCGAGGTAGGAGACTGGTTAGCGGAACAGATATAATCGCTCCAATAACAACAATAAAAAAGCCCCGATAATTTTGTCGGGGCTTTTTATTTTCAAATCAATTTATTGGAAGATTAAATACCTCCTTCCATAACATTCGCCTTTATCGTCAAAACGGATTTTTCAGGCAATGTGTTAGCAGTTATGGTAACATTCTTGGTTTGAGCATTTTTCTGCTTACCTGGTTTGTAAACCACTTTAATTTCTCCTTTTTCTCCGGGAGGAATAGGCTCTTTTGGGTATTCCGGAACAGTACATCCGCAAGAACCCTTAGCATTCTCGATGATAAGTGGCTCAGTACCGGTATTGGTGAATTCAAACACTTTCGTATTTTCTGAATCTTGAGAAATAGTTCCGAAATCGTGATCGGTTTCTGCAAAAACCATTGTAGTCACAGGTCCTGCAGGCTCTTTCTTAGACGCTGTAGTTTTAAGTGGGTCGGCAGCTTTCATTTTGTCATTGACAGCTAATTTCTTTTTAGCGTCAGTTGAAGAAACGGCAGCTGTTCTTTCAAAAGATGCTCTGTCTGCGCTTGGGTCAGCATAAGATGGCCCATCATCTGTTACTAAAATGACCGTATTTACCACTAGTAGGGCTGCGATAAAAACCAGCAATCCTGTTTTTAAGTTTTCACTCATGACAATTGTTTTCGTAGTTAAGTTTGCAAAGGTATAAAATTGAATTCCGTAATCCGAATGGATTAATTTCTAAAGCCGGCATCGGCTAATTTAAAATCATCGTAATCGTCTTCAAGAAGAATTTCAATAGCCTTATTGTAGGTATTCCAATATGGATTAAAAACTTGATAATAGGCACTGTAATCCCATAGATTTCTAGCTATTAAAGCTTTCAGCCTGCCTTCTATCATCGACTTCGAACGTTGAAAATCTTCTTCATTCCAATCTATCTCTTCATCTTCCTTCGCCGCATATTTTTTCATCTCGGCTACAACAGCTTCAATATCTATCCCCGCTATGTATGTATTTACGTCGGGAAATTCCTTAAGAAGTTTCTTTCGGTTTTTGTTTGTGTAGGTGATGGCAAATGAATTCATGACTCCTTTTCGGATCAAATCATTATTTAGGTCTGATGAAGCATTAGTATCAAGGGGTACAAAAACGTCCGGGCATATTCCCCCGCCTCCGTAGACGGTTCGCCCATGTTCCGTCGTATATTTCAGTGAGTCAGGAAAGTCAAGGCTGTCTAAAGACCATAATTCACCTTTTTCGTAGCGGTCAAATTTCTCCCGGTAGTATGCCTCCATACCTTCATCATAAGGTTTTTGGATACAGCGCCCGCTGGGTGTGAAATATTTTTGGGTAGTCAGCCTCACGTAACTACCATCGGGTAGTGGGATGGGGCGCTGAACCAATCCTTTTCCGAAGGTTCTACGCCCGACGATTAGCCCGCGGTCCCAATCTTGGATCGCTCCCGAAACGATCTCTGAAGCGCTTGCAGATCCTTCATTTGTCAAAACGATCAAGCGTCCTTCTTCGAATTCACCTCGCGCCGTAGCAATCATCTCTCGTTTGGGATAGCTTCTACCCTCGGTATAAACGATCATTTTATTTGGTCCTATAAATTCGTCGGCCAATTGACGACTCGTTTCGAGCAGCCCGCCACCATTTCCTTGTAAATCGAGCACCAAATCTTCCATGCCCTGTTTTTTCAATGATTGAATGGCCGCATGAAATTCATCCATTGTCGTTTTTGAGAATCGATTAATTTTAATGTAGCCTATCTTATCCGTTGCCATGTAGGAAGCGTCCAAGCTGTAGAGAGGAATCTGGTCTCTTACGATATCGAAGATGAGCACTTTGTCCGCTTCCTTTCTTCTGATTCCTACCGTCACTTCTGTTCCTTTTGTGCCGCGCAGACTTGAGGTCACGTCTCCGTTCGTAACTCCGATTCCGGCCACGTTTTCTCCGTCGATACTCACTATTTTATCGCCGGCCATAATTCCTAAAGTTTCACTCGGACCGCCCGGTATAGGAGAGACCACCGTGATGGTATCTCGCAATATGTTGAACTGAATCCCGATTCCTTCAAAATTTCCTTCCAGACCCTCGTTGGCTCTTTGCACATCTTCTGCGGGGATGAATACGCTATGAGGGTCAAGCTCGCCAAGTACTTCTCTGATCGCGTCATCTACGACCTGATCCAGCTCAACACTATCAACGTAGCTATTTTCTAAGTGGTAAAGAAGTGCCGTTATTTTTTCAGCGGCTTTTCTGAATTCGGGTTGATTTTCTTCAGCTTGACCCTTTGATATGCTTAAAGTCAAGGCGCCTATAATGACTAAGGTGAGTCTTTTCATTGTAAATTCTTTCTGAACCTAAAGATAACGCTTTATCAGCCCTAAGTTGTTGCTGATTCGGTGTTAAATCGAGTTAAAGTCTTATCACACGCTAGTCTAACGGTTTTTGGCTACAAAAGTTCCTGAATTTTGCCCTTCAAATAAGTCGGTGAAACATATCTGCTCATCAGGCGTATAGAGTTATCTGATAGTTTTCATCTCGGAGAAAAGCTTCTTCAATTTATGAGCGTCGAAAAATGGTATACACTCACTGATGGTGACTGGAAAGTTTTAGAGGAGCAGTTTAAGTCTTCCTATCTTCCGGTTCTCAGATTCATCAGCGAAAACAAAGGTTCTTTTACGGAAGCGCGAGAAGTGTACATTGAGGCTTTCTACTATTATACGCGTTCAGTAGAACTTAAGGGCAAATCGTACTTGGAAAAATCCGACGGTCTGATCTATTCCTTTTCTCGGATCATTTGGTTAAAGAAACTGGAAAGGAGAAAAGTCGACGTGACATTCGTCAGTCATCGGCGAGAATATTACAATTTGGATCACGCTTTTCATGAAATAGATTTAATGAATGAACGGAGCGAGAAAGCCGCTTCGAGAATTGCAAAGATTGGCGAACCTTGCCGTACGCTCATGATTGAGCTGATCGGAAAAGGCAAGCCCTACGAAGAAGTGGGGCCGAGATTGGGATTCAGCAATGAAGAAAGAGCCATGACCGAAGTGGCAAGTTGCGTTCGGAAATTCGTTGAATTAATTGAAAATAAAACCTTCGAACTCAATGACGCTGATTTCAGAAGTTGCCTGACCTTTGTATTGTCTACAAGTAAAGCAGCTAAACCGAGTGGGCGTGAGATCGATGTTTGTCTGGCGATGACCTCGAGGGTGGTGGCTACACTGAAGAACCACATCAGCGCAAAAGAGCGAACCACTATTCTAAGAGAGTTCAGAGATCGATTACTTCCGAATGATGCTGATAATCTCAGGAAAATGGAAGGTAACCCTAAAAGAATGAAAATGAAATCACTACAACTTATTTCTATGGTCGTTCTGATCGCAGCAGTCGTTTCGGGTTTGACCTCTTTTGGCGTTTACACGATGAAGACTCAGCCGGTAGCAACAGAGGTTGAACTCACAAATGACACGCTTTCCATAGATACCGTAGTAAGTCCTGCCTTACCTGAATGGAAAGAAAAAAGTGCCTTCTTGATAAATGAAGAAGGTTACGCATTAACATCAGGTGCTGATTTAGCAAAAGGCGATAAAATTCAAGTAAGCAACGATATTTCCAATTCAGGAGAGGCTGCTGTAATTTCCATTGATCAAGAGACGGGAATAGCATTGATTTTAGTCGACTCCGTGTTGCGCACCAGAGTACCTTTCAGATTATCAAAATCTGCATCATCTGTAGGCGATCAATTAATGTCTTTGGGTTACTCGGGTAGCAAGATCCTTTTCGGTGAAGTAACCACCCGGTTTTCCGACATTGAAACAATGTGGCTCGGGGGTGAGACTTTATCTCCTGGTGCTCCCTTATTTTCTGAAATGGGCGAGCTTCAAGGAATCGTAGTTGAGTCTGAAGAAGGACAGGTTTCGCAAAGCGCGCAAAATATAAGAGAATTTCTTCAAGTAGCCTTTAAAGACGAAATGCAACTGCCCTCGCGAAACAGATTATACTATGACGATACATCGAAACGTGTGGAAAAAATTAAGCCCTGTATTCTAAAAATAAAATACCAAGTCTAAAGGGTAACTCTTATTGCAAATGAACGTATAAGTATATAGTGTATCCCAAAAGTTTTTTTGGGCTATGGAAGAGAAAGCCTCCAAAGCTATGTGGAGGCTTTCGTTTTTTTAGTGTAACCCTGCAGCACCCAAATAGCGCTCTGCGTCTAGTGCGGCCATACAGCCCGTTCCGGCAGCAGTTACCGCTTGTCGATAGATTTTATCTGCTGCATCTCCACAAGCGAATATACCTTCAATGTTTGTCTTCGTTGAGCCAGGAGTAACTTTCAAATACCCTGTATTGTCCATGTCGAGCTGTCCTTTAAAAATATCCGTATTGGGCTTATGTCCGATGGCAACAAAAAATCCTGTGATTTTAATTTCTTTTGTCTCATTGCTAACGTTGTTTTTTACCCGGACACCTTCGACGCCGTTTTCTCCCAAAATTTCATCGGTTTCCGTATTCCAAAGGATCTCGATATTATCAGTATTCATCACGCGGTGCTGCATGGCTTTAGAGGCACGCAATTCATCTCGTCTTACCAGCATTGTTACTTTTTTGCATAGCTTGGCCAGGTAGCTCGCCTCCTCACAGGCCGTGTCTCCACCTCCTACAATGGCCACTTCCTGACCTTTGTAGAAGAAGCCATCGCAAACGGCACAAGCGCTAACTCCAAAACCATTAAGACGTTTTTCGCTTTCAATACCAAGCCATTTGGCGGAAGCCCCTGTGGATATAATTACGGAATCCGCAGTGATCTGCTTGTTGCCGTCCACGGTTACGGTGTGTTTGCTTCCGTTAAAATCTACAGCCGTAGCCAGTCCAAAACGCACATCAGTCCCAAAACGCTCGGCTTGCTTTTTAAAGTCTTCCATCATTTCAGGTCCTTGAGTACCCTCAGGGTAGCCAGGATAGTTTTCTACTTCGGTAGTTATTGTCAATTGACCGCCGGGCTGCAGACCCTGATACATGACAGGGTTCATGTCTGCTCGAGCAGCGTAAATCGCGGCGGTGTAGCCCGCAGGTCCTGATCCGATGATCAGGCATTTTACATGTTCTATATCTTGACTCATTGTTGAGAGATTTTTTCAGGCTGCAAATTTAATAACTATCCTGCCGATAAGGTGAAAAATATCCATCGTCAAAGTTTATTGCCCTTGTGGAAAATCTTATGGCGAAGCAAAAATCGTATCGTATACACAAGTATATCCTGCCCAGATGCCTAGCCCTCCGTCGATGTTTGAGATGACATTGTTCGGTGCTGAAAACGGGCTTCCGTTCGTGCCGAGTTGTTGTTCAAAAGTTCGGTAGAATTGATAGGACGGCTCTGATATGGAACAAAACTTAAAGACAAAACGGTCTCCTGTTTCAAAAAAACCGCTTTCATCTCCTGTATCTCCCTCACGAGTTGAGTTGAATGGCTGGCCTCGCTGAAAGAAAAGTTCAAAAGAAGTTCCGTTAAAAAACTCATCGAGGAATGTAGACCCTAGCGGAGCATAATAAATTTGGTCTATCGGATTGTCATTGTTGTTTGGTCCAATCCTTTTGGTAAAAATGCGATAGGCATTGTTCAGCGTATCGGGATCGGTGAATCGAGTAAAAACATAGCCGTAACGCGGGCTATCGGCCCACAATCTGAAATAAGATGAATCAGGAACAACGGTATTCGGAATATGCGTTGTTGAAGTAAGCACCTTACCATCGAGTTCAACACGCAAATCGTAGCTGGTATTCTCTTCACCTTCCAAGGATAAGCCAACATAGCCGCAGATGGGCAAATCATCTAGATTGTCAATTCCGATACCTACGAGGGCAGCAAATTCTTCCAATAACTCTTCGGGAATATCTTCGACGCAAATGGCTGTGAGTTCTTCACCATTTACAAAAACAGTTGCGTCATCCACATAGGCATTGGCAATATCTTCAGGTGAGGTGGGTTCAAAAAAGCCTCTGGTTCGAGAGACTAATACGATGGGATTAGAACCCTTTTCAATCGTTCCTTCCACTACAATTTCCGGCTCTGCAGCAGGAACATCAATGTCAATGTCTTTTTCGCATGCGGCGAGGGCAAGTGCCAAAAAGAAGATATACCAATGCTTTTTTAAAATTGAAAATTCCATGTTATAGCGGGTAGTATCGGAAAAAGTGAAACTTGTTTTGCCTGAACTTGAAAGGTTCCGTTTGCTGCTTCTCCTTGATTGTCGAAATAATAAAAATAGGGGTTCAACCGATTGTATACATTATAAATGGAAAACACCCACTGTGATTGAATACGTTTTCTTTTTTCAACCTTTTCACCCGTAATATTGTCAGTAATAATTTTAGTAGGATTCGTGGAATAAGTTGCCGAGAGATCCATGCGGTGATAATCTCGCATTCTAAAGCTATTCCGTTCGGCATAATTGTATACGAGTGTGTTTTCTATGAAATATCCGCTTACGGGTAAAGTGATAGCGCGCCCCGTTCCAAAAACAAAATTTCCCGATAAAGTCCATTTGTCATTCAGTCTGTGTGCCACGACCACTGCAATGTCGTGTCTGCGATCAAATGTAGCGGGGTACCAATTCCCGTCGTTAATGGCATCGAATTGTCGCTCGGTGCGCGAAAGTGTATACCCTACCCAGCCGGTGGTCTTCCCTACATTCTTTCTTACGAAAAACTCGATTCCGTAAGATTCTCCGCGACCAAATGTCAGTAGGTTGTCCTCATTGTTATCTACTCCATCACTGGGCTGGGTATTTTCCTTGTACTCTATCAGGTTCTCCATCTCCTTGTAGTAGGCCTCTACGGAAGCTTCGATTTTTCCGCCATCAAAAAGTCTGAAATAACCCGCTGAATATTGGCGGCCAAGTTGAGGTTGGACAATTTCCGTACTGGGCAGCCAAACATCGGTTGGCAAGGCTAGCGGTGAAAGATTGGCCAGATGGACGTATTGATAGTTTTGGGTGAAGGAGGCTTTGACCGAAGACTTCTCCGAAAACCGGTAGCTAGTGCTGATTCTAGGCTCCCAGCCGATGTAATCGGCAATAAGATCGCCTTGCTGATAGCGAAGGGTGTCTTGTTTTGTACCATTTTCATCCACGATGTATCTGGTGAAAGGCCCGGTGTGAGCGAAACCCGAAAGACGCAATCCGGCTTCAACTTTCCATACATCCGTTAAGTTAAATTCATCGGAAAGGTAAAAGGCCCCTTCGTGGCTGTAAAACTGCTGTTGCTCACCCAAGTCAAAAATGGTCTCTCCTTGTTCTGCAGAGGAATTGTTCGGGCTGATATCGTGAAAAATGTAGGAAAAACCAGTCTTCAGTTGATGATTTCCCAGCTCAATAGTCAATTCGGGTTTTAGCCGATAATCTGTGATTTGGCTGTTAACCTCAAGTTCAAAATCATCTTGGCTACCCAAAAAACCGAAATTATATTTGGTGTAGGATCCGTTAATTTTAAGCAGCGTTTTGGAATTAAGAATCTTCTCGTATCCCGCTGAGATAATGCGGTTTCCCCATGTCACGGTCGTTTTAAATTCTGTATTGGGACTACTGAAATCAAAGGCGTCATCACCATAGTAACCACTTACGTATAGTGATTGCCCATTGTCTAAATCCCAATCCAGCCTACCGTTTAAATCATAAAAGAAATAGCGGCTTCCGCCGAATGAAGAGTTTGCATCAATGAAAGGGGTGATCAAGGCATCGATATACGTTCTTCTTCCCGATACTATGAAGGAGGCTTTGTCTTTGACCAGCGGACCTTCTAACGTTACACGGCTTGAAATCAGTCCTATCCCTCCACGACCTTTAAATTTCTGATCGTTTCCTTTTCGTTGTTTAATATCAATCACTGATGCCAGTCGCTCGCCGTACTCTGCGGGCATGGCGCCTTTGTATAGTTCCACTCCTTCAATTGCATCGGAATTGAAAACAGAGAAAAATCCCAAGAGATGAGACGCATTGTAAACGACCGCATTGTCAAACAATATCAGGTTTTGATCCGGTCCACCTCCTCGTACGTAAAAACCCGCATTTCCTTCGCCTGCCGCCTGAACACCCGGTAATAATTGAATGGTTTTTAAGAGATCCACTTCTCCCAAAAACGCTGGCAGCAGCTTGATCGTTTCTATATCCAGTTCGTTGCGCCCCATAGCCGTCCCTGAAGTATGATCAGAAATAAATGCCTTTATTTCAACAGCTTTCAGTGTAATGTTTGACAGAATAATTTCCACTTCTTTTTGCTCACCACTTTCAAGTGAAAGGTCCAATGCAACCGGATTATAACCCGCATAAGAAAAGCGCACCTCGTAACTTCCCGGGTTGAGTTCAATTTCGAAATTACCATCAGGATCTGTCGCCATTCCGCGATTTGCCGAAGGAATGTAAACCGTGGCACCCGGCAGTGTTTCGCCCGAAAGGCTGTCGCGCACGGTACCATAGAGCAGGGCTTTTTCTTGGCCTGAGGCGGAAAAGGATAAAACCAAAAAGAAGATGAAAGAAAGAATTGGTTTCACGTAGGCAAATAACTGTAAAGCTTGCAAAAAGTTGTCTGTTTTAATTTTAAACTATGATTGGGTGGTAGAAGCTTCAGAAATCTTGCTTCGCTCCTTTGTCACGAAGCTGTTTTTTGCTTCCGAATATAGCCTTGAAGCAAGCCTCGGGAATTGATGAACTCACTAAAGCTTTCTGATTGAAGGATTCACCGTCGCCTCCTTCGTCGTCGGTGATCCTTGGGGTGGGGGACGATAAGTTTTCAAAAGCCTGCTCTACTCGTTCCTCGCCGAGCGGTTTATTCGTTTATTCCGATCCTTTCAAATCCTGCCGGCTTTGAGGCCGATGGGGCATTTGGCTTCGAGAGTGAGTCCGGGATTACCTCCTCCTTCGTCGTCGGTGATCCTTGGGGTGGGGGACGATAAGTTTTCAAAACCCTGCTCTGCTCGTTCCTCGCCGAGCGGTTTATTCGTTTATTCCGATCCTTTCAAATCCTGCCGGCTTTGAGGCCGATGGGGCATTTGGCTTCGAGAGTGAGTCCGGGATTACCTCCTCCTTCGTCGTCGGTGATCCTTGGTGTGGGGGACGATAAGTTTTCAAAACCCTGCTCTGCTCGTTCCTCGCCGAGCGGTTTATTCGTTTATTCCGATCCTTTCAAATCCTGCCGGCTTTGAGGCCGGTGGGGCATTTGGCTTCGAGAGTGAGTCCGGGATTACCTCCTCCTTCGTCGTCGGTGATCCTTGGTGTGGGGGACGATAAGCTTTTGAAAACCCTGCTCTGCT